>JAESFO010000972.1_pt1 | contig 10392 bp, 7 predicted proteins | sample 9269421 | NCBI WGS metagenome assembly JAESFO01 (sample SAMN14502839, study PRJNA617101) | algae metagenome | isolation source: Nostoc desertorum CM1-VF14 and co-occurring heterotrophs from rocky... | place: USA: Clark Mountains, San Bernardino, California | collected 2000-06-05 | reverse complement strand
GCCCCCGCGCGGGCTGCAGTACGAGACGGTCGCACCGAACCTCGACGACGCGATCCGCGTGCCGGTCGACTACGCGAGCAACGTCGTGATCCGTTGGGGCGACCCGATGTTCCCGGACGCGCCGGAGTTCGACTTCGAGAACCAGACCGCCGCCGCGCAGGCCCGCCAGTTCGGCTACAACAACGACTTCTGCGGGATCCTGCCGATCGACGGCCCCGGCCGCCGCTACGTCATGTTCTCCAATCACGAGTACACGCTCGAGCCGCTGATGTTCCGCGGGTACGACGAGGACGCCCCCACCCCCGAGCAGATCCGGATCGGCATGGCCGCGCACGGCGGCGGCGTCGTCGAGGTGACCCGCGACCTGCGCTCCGGCGAGCTGCGCTACGACCGTGACGGGAAGCTCAACCGGCGCATCACCGCCGACACCGAGATGGTGCTCGACGGCCCGGCCGCCGGAGCCGAGGTGCTGCGCACGAAGGCCGACCCGACCGGGCGCAGCGTGAAGGGCATGATCGGCAACTGCGCCGGTGGCACCACCCCGTGGGGCACCTTCCTGTCCGGCGAGGAGAACTTCGACGGCTACTTCGCCTCCGGTCCGGTCACCGACGAGCGCGCGAAGCGCTACGGCTTCTCCGAGGGCGCCTCGGAGCGCCGGTGGGAGCGCGTCGACCCGCGCTGGGACCTCGCGCAGGAGCCGAACGAGGCCAACCGGTTCGGCTACATCGTCGAGATCGACCCGCACGACCCGCGCTCGAAGCCGGTCAAGCACACCGCGCTCGGCCGCTTCAAGCACGAGGGCGCCACCGTCGCGCTCACCCGTGACGGGCGTCCCGTCGTCTACATGGGCGACGACGAGCGCTTCGACTACGTCTACAAGTTCGTGTCGGACAAGCGGATGCGCCGTGGTCACAGCCGGGCCGCCCGCGAGCACAACGCCACCCTGCTGTCGTCGGGCACGCTCTACGTCGCGACGTTCACCGGGGACAGCCCGGCCGCGGAGATCACCGGCACCGGGGCGCTGCCGCGCGACGGCCGCTTCGACGGCTCCGGGCAGTGGAAGCCGCTGGCGTCGACCACGAAGTCCTACGTGGACGGCATGAGCGTCGCCGACGTCTTCGTGTTCACCCGGCTCGCCGCGGACACGGTCGGCGCGACGAAGATGGACCGCCCGGAGGACGTGGAGCCCAACCCGCGCACCGGGAAGGTCTACATCGCCTGCACCAACAACTCCGACCGCGGCAAGGCGGGCGCCAAGGCCGGTCCGGACGAGGCGAACCCGCGCAACGCCAACCAGCACGGCCACGTCATCGAGCTCACCGAGACGCGCGACGACCCGGCGGCGACGACGTTCGCCTGGAACATCCTGCTGGTCTGCGGGAACCCCGACGACCCGTCGACCTACTTCGGCGGGTTCGACAAGTCCCAGGTCAGCCCGATCACCTCGCCGGACAACGTGGCGTTCGACCCCTACGGCAACCTGTGGGTCTCGACCGACTCCAGCCAGGCGCTGGAGATCAACGACGGCCTCTACGGCGTCGTGCTGGAGGGGCCGCAGCGCGGCTCGACCCGGCTGTTCGCCAGCGTCCCGGTCGGCTCGGAGTGCTGCGGGCCGGTCGTCACCGAGAACTTCGTGCTGGTCTCGGTGCAGCACCCGGGCGACGTCGACGACGCGTCACCGGAGCAGCCCGCGTCGCACTGGCCCGACGGCGGCGCCGCGCAGCCGCGTCCGGCCGTCGCCGCGATCCGGCACCTGAAGGACGGACGCCCGGCGAAGATCGGCGTCTGAGGCCACCGCCGCCCGGTCCGTGCTCCGCCGCGGACCGGGCGGCGGGTCAGGCGCAGCGGCCGAGGTCCGGCTCGCCGGACCCGGCGCTCCTGTCGAACGAGATGTGCACGTGGTCGTAGTGGTTCGCGGTGTCGCCGCCGCGGTCCTCCATCGTCGACCACCCGGAGCCGTCGTTCATGCGCTGCTCCCAGATCACGTACTTCACGCCCAGCTCGTCGGCGTTGGCCAGGGCGCAGTCGGCGATCCGGTCGCCCTTCTGCCCGCGCACCATGATGTCCAGTGCGTGCCCGGTGGGGTGGTCGGAGGCGTTCTCGCGCTGCGCGACGCCGATCAGGTCGGTCTCGCCGTAGGCGCAGCCGAGGAACTCCGCGGCGTCTGACACCCAGGCCTTGACCCGGCCCAGGTCGTCGAGGTCGAGCCCGCACGACGGATCGCCCAGCCCGCGGGCGGCGAGCTCGGCGGCGGCCCTGGCCTGTTCGGCGGCCTCCTGCGCCAGGTCCTGGGCCTTGCGGGCCGCGGCGAGGCTCGCGTCCGCGGCCGGGTCGAGCAGGCCTGCGTCGCGGACGATCTCGGCGCCGAGGACGGGTGTGTCCCGCAGTCCCTCGGCGGCGGCCGCGGCCTCGGCGAACGGCGCGCCGGGGGTGTCACCGTCCCGGCCGTCGGACACGTCCTGTGCGGCCAGGCGCAGGTCGGCCTCGGCCGGTCCGACGCCGAGCCCGGTCACGGGCGTGACGACGGCGAGCGTGCCGCTCGCGACGGCGGCCGCGGTGGCGACGTGACGCAGCCCGGGCCGCAGCCCGGCCTGCGCCCGATGTCGGTGTCGGGGCACGACGGTCTCTCCTCCGGCACGCGGACCGGCCGGGCTGCGGGGGAGCGTCGGGATCGGGGGATCCCGGCCCGTCGGGGGTACCGGACCGCGTGTTCAGTGACCGGACGGTAGCGAATGTCCCGTGATGTCCGATCTTCGCGGGCCGTTCGTGGCGGCGACCGCACTCGGCCGTGCGACGAGTGGCACGGATCGGGCACCCCGCACGTCTTTACCCGACCGGACGTTCGGTGCAAAAGTGGCGCGGTCCGGGACACCGCCGTCCCGGGGCAGGGGAGGACGCATGACCGAGCAGCAGGCCGGGCCCGGCGCGGGCCCGACGAGCGCCGCCGACACGACCGGCTCCGCGCCCGCGCAGGTGCGCCGGGTCGCCGCGACGAGCGCGATCGGCACGACGATCGAGTGGTACGACTTCTTCATCTACGCCACGGCCGCGGCCCTGGTGTTCAACAGTCAGTTCTACACCACGATGTCCGCGGCCTCGGGCACCCTGGCCGCGTTCGCGACCCTCGGGGTCGGGCTGGTGGCGCGTCCGCTCGGCGGCATCGTGTGGGGGCACTTCGGCGACCGCCTCGGCCGCAAGAAGATGCTGGTCCTCTCGCTGCTGCTGATGGGCGTGGCCACCGTCGGCGTCGGCCTGCTGCCCACCTACGGCCAGATCGGCGTCGCGGCGCCGGTGCTGCTCGTCGTGCTGCGCCTGCTGCAGGGTCTCTCGGCCGGCGGTGAGTGGGGCGGCGCAGCGCTGATGGCGGTCGAGCACGCCCCGCCCGGCAGGCGCGGACGCTACGGCTCGTTCCCGCAGATCGGGGTGCCCGCCGGGCTGATCCTGGCCCAGCTGGTGTTCCTCGTCGTGTCCAACCTGACCACCCCCGAGCAGTTCGCCGCGTGGGGCTGGCGGATCCCGTTCCTGCTGTCGATCCTGCTCGTCGTCGTCGGGCTCGTGATCCGGCTGCGGGTCGAGGAGAGCCCGGTGTTCGCGATGCTGCGGCAGAACCGCGGCCGCAGCCGCGCCCCGATCCTGGAGGTGTTCCGGCACCGTCCGCGCGAGCTGGTGCTGGCCTCGGTCAGCTTCGTCGCGAACAACGCGATCGGCTACATCTTCCTGGCCTACCTGCTCTCCTACGGCACCCAGGTGCTCGAGGTCCCGCGGAACACCATGATCGTCGTCGTGATCATCGGCTCGCTGAGCTGGCTGGTCAGCATCGTCGGCGGCGCGGTCTGGTCCGACCGGGTGGGCCGCAAGCGCGCCTATCTGGTGGGCTCGGTACTGCTCGTGGTGTGGCCGGTGCCGTTCTTCCTGCTGCTCGACACCACCGGGTTCGCCGCGATGGTCGTCGCGGTCGTCGTGCTCACGGTGGGGCTGGGCCTGTCCTACGGCCCGCAGTCCGCGTTGTTCGCGGAGATGTTCGAGGCCCGCTTCCGCTACAGCGGCGCCTCGTTCTCCTACGCCGTCGGCGCCGTGCTGGGCGGCGGGTTCGCACCGCTGATCGCCGCCGCCCTGCAGCAGGGCTACGGCACGTCGATGGCGGTCGCGGCCTACATGGTCGTCGTCGCCGTGATCTCGCTGGTCGCGGTGCTGCTCATCCGGGAGACGCACCGCCCGGCCGCGCCCGCCCGGCTCTCCTGACGACGGCGGTGCCCCGGACGTGGTGTCCGGGGCACCGGAGCGGCCTAGATCGAGCGGTGCCGGCCGTTGCCGAGCGGGGCCGAGAGGTCCCGGGCCCGGCGACGCCCGGCCACGGTGCCCTCGGCGGGCCGCTCGTCGACGGTGCCGGGGCCGTCGGAGGACATCGAGCGGGCCTGCTCGGCCAGCTCGCGGGTCACGCAGGGCCAGGTGGCGCTGACCCCCGTCGCGTCCCGGCACTCACGGCAGAAGCCCTGCGCGTCGGGGGTGTGTTCCGCCAGGGTCCGCTCCAGCAGATCCGGCATCTCGGACAGGATGTTCGCGAGCGCCACGACTCACCTCCAGGTCGAATGCGGGCGACAGTAGTGGTCGGGTTCACCCGCCCCCGGCGGGGCGGGGGGCCCGTCGGCCGGTGTCCACCGGTCCACTCAGGACCGGCGTTCCCGCTGCTCGCGAGGGGTGTGCGGGATCGAGCCGAGGACCTCCGGCGGTCCGGTCGCCCGGTGTGACGCCGCCCCGTCGGCACAGGGAGGCCCCGTCCGCTCGGTGAACCGTGTCACCGATCGGCGACCGGTTCCGGCGACACGACGACACGCACCACCGCTGCGCCGGACGTGCGATCGGGTCACTCCTCGGCACCGCCGGAGGGCCCAGTGGGTCACCCCCGTCCGGACCCGAGGCGCTGCGGCGTCCGCGTCGCGCCCCGCGGCCGGCCCGCCCTCAGCCTGCCGGGACCTCCCGTTCGATCTCGTCGAGCCAGATCGTCGCCGACAGGTCCGAGGGTGCCCGCCAGTCCCCGCGGGGTGACAGCGCGCCGCCCGCGGACACCTTCGGGCCGTTCGGCAGCGCGGAGCGCTTGAACTGCGCGAACTGGAAGAACCGCCGCGCGAAGACCTGCAGCCAGTGCCGGATCTCGGCGGGGGAGTAGGCGGGCCGCTCGTCGTCGGGGAACCCGGGCGGCCACTGGCCCGCGGCGGCGTCGGACCAGGCGTGCCCGGCCAGGAACGCGATCTTCGACGGCCGGAAGCCGTGCCGCAGCGTGTACCAGAGCGTGAAGTCCTGCAGCGCGTACGGACCGACGGTGGCCTGGCTGGACTGCACCTCGGTCGTCCCGTCCGAGGGCACCAGCTCCGGGGTGATCTCGGTGTCGAGCACCGAGCGCAGCACCGCCGACACCCCGGGCGGGAACTGCTCGGAGGAGACCACCCAGCGGATGAGGTGCTGCATCAGCGTCTTCGGGACGCCGCCGTTGACGTTGTAGTGCGACATCTGGTCGCCGACGCCGTAGGTGGACCAGCCGAGCGCGATCTCCGACAGGTCCCCGGTGCCGAGCACGATCCCGCCGCGCTGGTTCGCCAGCCGGAACAGGTAGTCGGTGCGCAGCCCGGCCTGGACGTTCTCGAAGGTGACGTCGTAGACGGGCTCGCCCCGGCCGAAGGGGTGGTCGATCTCCGCCAGCATCGTCCGCGCGGTGCCGGTGATGTCGATCGTGGCGAAGGTGACGCCGAGGGCCTCGGACAGCGCGACGGCGTTGTTGCGGGTGTGGTCGGAGGTGGCGAAGCCGGGCATGGTGAAGGCGAGGATGTCGGTGCGCGGGCGGCCGAGCCGGTCCATCGCCCGCGCCGCGACGATCAGGGCGTGGGTGGAGTCGAGCCCGCCGGACACGCCGATCACGACCTTCGGCTGGCCGATCGCCCGCAGCCGCTGCTCCAGCCCGGCGACCTGGATCGAGTAGGCCTCGAAGCAGTCCTGCTCCAGCCGCGCCGGGTCGGCGGGCACGAACGGGAAACGCTCCACGGTGCGGCGCAGGCCGATGTCGTGGCCGGGCGGGTCGAGCCGGAACGTCACCGTGCGGAAGGCGTCGGTGCGGGCGGCGTGGGTGCGGCGGTTGTCGTCGAAGGTGCCCTGGCGGCGCCGCTCGCCGGCGATCAGGTCCAGGTCGACGTCGGCGACCGCGTGCCGCGCGCCCTGCGGGAAGCGCCCGGACTCCGCGAGCAGCACACCGTTCTCGTAGATCATGGTCTGGCCGTCCCACGAGACGTCCGTGGTCGACTCGCCCTCACCCGCGGCGGCGTAGACGTAGGCGGCCAGGCAGCGCGCCGACGCCGAGCGCGACAGCAGGTGCCGGGTGTCGGCCCGGCCGACCGTGATCGGTGAGCCGGACAGGTTCGCCAGCACCGTCGCCCCGGCCAGCGCCGCCTCCGCCGACGGCGGGATCGGCACCCAGTAGTCCTCGCAGACCTCGGCGTGGAGCACGAAGCCGGGCAGGTCCTCGGCGGCGAAGAGCAGGTCCGTACCGAAGGGGACGTCGGTGGCGCCGAGCCGGATCGAGGCGCCGCGGACGTCGTCCCCGGGGGCGGTCTGGCGACGCTCGTAGAACTCGCGGTAGGTCGGCAGGTAGGACTTCGGGGCGACGCCCAGGATCCGGCCCCGGTGGATCACGATCGCGCAGTTGTAGAGGCGGTGGCGGTACCGCAGCGGTGCCCCGACCACGAGGACCGGCAGCAGGTCCGCGCTCGCCTCGACCAGGGAGAGCAGCCCGGTCTCGACGGCCTCCAGCAGCGTGTCCTGCATCAGGACGTCCTCGATGGAGTAGCCCGAGAGCGTCAGCTCGGGGAACACCACCAGCCCGACGCCGTCGTCGGCGCAGGTCCGGGCGGTCTCCAGCACGGCGGCGACGTTCGCGGCCGGGTCGGCCATCGTGGTGCGCAGGGTCGCCGCGGCGGTGCGCAGGAAGTGGTGGCGGTAGACGGAGCGGAAGTCCACGCCGTCATTCTGACCGGTGGGTGCTCAGCTCCGCCGACCCGCCAGCATCCGCGCCGCCGCGCAGGCGACCCCGGTGGCGACGAGCAGCCCGAGCAGCACCGCCCAGCCCGCCCCGACCGACCCGCCGGCCAGCACGACCCCGAGCGAGCCCAGCCACGCCAGCGGCACCAGCAGCCACAGCGCCAGGCCGTGCAGCACCTTCGGGATCTCCCCGACGCCGGCCGCGATCACGATCCACACCACCCCGGCGAGCAGCCCGCCGACGAGCAGCAGGGTGCCGACTCCCTCCCAGACCACGTGTGTCTCCTTCCTAGGGGTCGGGCACCGGCAGCACACGCTGCGGCACACCGGGCCCGTCGTCGATCGTGACACCCGCCGGCGTCGCGGGCGGGACCAGCGGCCCCAGCAGGTGCGCACCCAGCCAGTCCACCAGGTCCGGCAGCTGCGCGCGGACGGCGTTCTGGTTGTGTCCGCCACCCGGGTAGAGCCGGGTGTCGACGGTCACCGGTGGCGCGGCGGCCGCGCGGATCCGGTCCGCGGCGGCCCGCTCCTCGGGCTCGTCGGAGCCCGCGGTGACCAGCATCGCCAGGGGCGCGGGCCGCTCGCCCAGCAGCGCGACGACGTCGTTGGCCGCGGCCAGGTCGGGCCGTCCGGCGAACAGATCCCCGGTGACGACGTCGTCGGGGGTGCGGTCGTAGCCGCTCTGGCTGACCGCGAGCGCGTAAGTGCGCGGGTGGCGCAGCGCCAGGTTCATCGCGCAGTAGCCGCCCGAGGACCAGCCGGCCAGCGCCCAGGCGCCGCGGTCGGGCCGCACCCGCAGGTGCCGGGTCGTCCAGTCGACGAGGTCGGTGGTCAGGTAGGTGTCGTCGGCCGCGCCGTGCTGGGCGTCGACGCACTCCTGGTCGTGGCCGAACCGGGGTTCGCCGTTGATGTCGGGGACCACCAGCACGACCGGCGGGATGCGGTGCGCCGCGATCGCGGCGTCGAGCACGTCGGGCACCGTGAACAGCGCGGCCACCTCGCGGGGCTCACCGGGGAACCCGGGCAGCCACTCGACGATCGGGAAGCGGGCCCGCGGGTGCTCGGTGTAGCCGGGCGGGAGGTAGACGTCGGCGTCGCGGTCGATGCCGGACACGGCCCCGTGCAGGGTCATGTGCAGCGTGGAGCCCAGCCCCTGCGCCGAGCGGGCGGCGACCAGCGGCATCGCCGCGTCGAGGCCCGCACCGTCCGGGCCGATGTCGGCGACCGAGCCCTCGCCGGGGTCGGGGGAGGACCCGATCAGCGAGCCGACGGTGGGGAAGAAGCCGCCGAGCAGGTTCGCCCCGGCCCCGGCGGCCGCGAGCACGGCCACGGCCGAGACGACCACGAGCAGCGTCCGGGCCACCCGGCGCAGCCGGTGCCACGCCCCACCGGTGAGGGCGAGCAGCAGCACCGCCGCCACCGTCGGCACGACCACCGCGGCGACGACGTCGAGGCGCAGCTCGGAGGCGTGGATCACGTCGCCGCCCCCGCGCGGACCCGGCTCACCGGCGCAGCAGCCGCAGCAGCGCCGGCGGGCGGCCGCCGAAGCCCTCGGCCTCGAGTACGACGAACAGCACCCGCGGCAGGTCGCGGACGGCGGGGAACAGCACGTAGCGCGGGTACCAGCTCGGGCGGAACTTCGCGTTGAACCGGTAGAGCGAGTCGATCTGCCACCAACGCGACGCGATCCGCAGTACCCGGGCCCAGCCGCGGGCGACCGGTCCGGCGCCGATCCGCTCGCCGCGCTCCAGGGCGGAGCGGAACATCGCGAAGTTCAGCGACACCCGCTTCACACCATGGTCCTTCGCGGCCGCCATCAGCTCGGCGATCATCAGCTCGTTGACGCCGTTGTCGGCGTCGGCGTCGCGGACCATGAGGTCCAGCGAGAGCCCGTCGCGGCCCCAGGGGACCAGCTGCAGCATCCCGGACGGCTCGCCGTCCCGGAGCGCGGTGACGATCACTGCGTCCGGGTCGGAGGGGTCCGCGACCCGCGAGGACGCCATCGAGAATCCGCGCTCGTCCTCGGCGCCGCGCCAGCGGTGCGCGCGCTCGGCGACCCGCATCCGTGCGGTCTCGTCGAGGTCCCGCAGCCGCGTCACCTCGACGGTGTGCCCGCTGCGCTGCATCCGGTTGACGGTCTGGCGGACCCCGCGCATGGGGCGTCCGTCCAGGCTGAACGACGCCGTCTCCAGTACCGCCTCGTCGCCGAGCTCGAGGGCGTCGAGACCGGCCTTGGACCAGGCGGTCGCGCCGCGCTCGGAACAGCCCAGCACCGCGGGCGACCAGCCGTAGCGGGTGCAGATGCCGAGGAAGGCCTCGATCGCGCCGGGCCAGGCGCCGACGTCGCCGACGGGGTCGCCCGAGGCCAGCGCGACCCCGGCGAGCACCCGGTAGGACACCGCGGACTTGCCGCCGTGGGCGAACACCGCGGCCTTGTCACGGCGCAGGGCGAAGTACCCCAGCGAGTCGCCGTCGCGCTGGTCGAGCAGGGCGCGCAGGCGCAGCTCGTCGTCGGGGTCGAGCGACGGGCGCGGCTCCGGCGAGCGCAGCAGGTGGTACCCGGCGACGACGAGCGCGACCACCCCGAAGGTCAGCCCGATCGCCGAGGTCAGGTCGTCGAGCCACACGGCGCGCTGCTCGAACTCGACCGGTCCGGTCACCCCGATCAGCGACAGCGCCGCGTGCGCGGCCTGCGCGGCGATCGACGGGTCGCCGACGAGCCGGCGCGGGTTGAGCGCGAGCAGCACCCAGACGATGAGGAAGCCGGACAGCCCGAACTGCAGCAGCGACCGGACCGACCGGCCGAGCCCTCCCGGGTCCTGCCGGGCGACGAAGTAGCGGCGCGTCGCGATCAGCGCCGCCAGCAGCGCGACGACCAGCACCGCGGGCCCGATGCCGCGCCGCTGGTCCAGCACGTGCAGCAGGTTGACCACGACGAGGAACGTCGTCGTCGCGGTCGCCACCCACCAGGCGCGCTTCTTGCGCCGGCGCAGCCCGGTGGCCAGCAGCAGCAGGCCGACCCCGGCGAGCGCGGTCACGACCAGCGACGCCAGGCCCAGACCCGCGGGCAGGCCCAGGGTGCTGCGCAGCTCGCTCCCGATGACCCGGCGGGGCGCGGGCAGCACCGCCGCGACGACGGTCAGCGCACCGACGATCCGGGCCGCCCAGACCACGGCGCGGACGACGGCGGCCTCGGACAACCGTCGTCTGCGGGCCTCCGGGTCCGGCGCCGGGGCCGCTCCGCGCGTGCGGACGTCCCCGTGCTCGTCCCGGTGCTCGTCCCCGGTGGTCCCGGGCGGGCCGGAGCCCTCAGAGCCCGTCACGCGTTCCTCCTGTCGATCCCGTCGCCGGTGGCGGACCACCGGC
>JAESFO010000971.1_pt1 | contig 10410 bp, 6 predicted proteins | sample 9269421 | NCBI WGS metagenome assembly JAESFO01 (sample SAMN14502839, study PRJNA617101) | algae metagenome | isolation source: Nostoc desertorum CM1-VF14 and co-occurring heterotrophs from rocky... | place: USA: Clark Mountains, San Bernardino, California | collected 2000-06-05 | reverse complement strand
TTTATCAAGTTATGGACTGGAATATCGAAGGGCAATATAGGTCGCACCTATACCGGGGAGGGCAATTTCGATGCGGCAGCCCCTTTATTAAATACCTACCTGCAAGTTAGTCGGGAATGTGGAGATTGGCTCAATATTGCCATTGCACAAAATGCACTATCTACCTTCTACTTTAAACAAAAAAAATACAACATGGCAGCCTCTTTTGCCGCCGAAGCGCTGGCCGCGGCTAAAGAGCATAAACTAAACACTGAATTAATAACCTCAGCAGCCCTGCTTGCCAATATCTACCGCATTCAAAGAAATATCGACAGTGCCTTTTATTATTATGAGCTGGAAAACCAGTATAAACAACGGGAAGAAGAAGAATTGAAAAAAAGCGAGCTGAGTGTTGTTAAAGCACAAATTGCATTCGACAATTTGCAACATTCCCTAATTCTTGCACAAGCTTCCGTTAGCCGCGAAAAGAGCCTTCGTAATGCTATACTGGTAACTATTTTGCTGCTCATCATCATTGTGCTGCTTTTATACAATAAAAAGAGAACCCGTGATCAAACCAGGCTCAGGGAGGCAAGGGAGCGGCATGCACGGGCCGAGCAACAGGTAGCAGATGCAAGGGATAGAATCGCTGTCTTTACCCGCCATCTTATTGATAAAAACAATTTGATCGATTCGCTTCGGATACAACTCGATCAGTCGAAGGACCTAACCCATGAAGTAACAGAAAAGCTACTGGCGGAGCCACTGCTAACGGAAGCAGGTTGGGAAAATTTCCGGCAGGAGTTTTCAAAGGCCTATCCTGTGTTCTTTCAACAACTCAGGGAACGATGTGAAGGGCTCACCCCGGCAATGGAGCGACTTGCAGCGCTTATTTTTTTGCAGCTTAATAATTATCAAATAGCCAACGCGTTGGGTATTGGTAAAGAAAGTGTTGCCCGTAGTAAAAGACGCCTGAGAACTATTTTAAAGCTGGCGGCAGATGAAAGCCTGGAAGATCACGTAAAAACCTTAGCTACCAGGAGCTAGCCCTCTTCGTCACTACTTAGTGATTGTCCCGAAATTGTCCGCCACGAATTTTGGCGCAGGCTTCCTTAAAAGTCATATTTGTAAGTATGAAACAACGCAGGCACATTATAAACATGCTGGCCATCATTTTTATCGGTTTGCTATTGCTGTTGGCCGTATGGTACTATTTCGAGTACAGGATCCGCTCCAACTAAACGTCTTTTTTTAAATAAGAAATGTAAGCCGGTTTATGACCTCCGGAAATGAAGCATATCCCTATCCAATTAATTAATAAGACCGCCCATCAAAGCCCTAAAATAAGCATCTCCTCCATTTTTGTTACTTCATATAAATTTTTAGATACTTGATTTACAATAAATAACGATTGTCCGGTTTTTGTCCGCCCTCTGTCCGCATTTCATCCTTTCGTCATTTTGGAGCCCCAATTGCAAAGCTTCACCTTTAGCACCTGCGAAATAAATCGCCAGAAGCTCATCGGCTGCTCTTTTATTTAGCCCTTTCAAAATTGACTCAATCATGAAAAAGCTTTTATTTTTTTTGCTTGTATTAACCTTTTATACCCCACTCCTGTTCTCTCAAACCATTTATGTAAACCATGCTGCTACCGGAAGCAACGATGGCAGTTCGTGGCAAAACGCTTATCAAAACCTAACAACGGCGTTAACCGCAGCCCATGCTAATACCGCCATTTCCCAAATATGGGTTGCAAAAGGGACTTATTACCCTTCTACTACCAATAACCGCGATCATTTTTTTAACATCAGGCGCAATAACTTACAGGTATATGGTGGGTTTGCAGGCACCGAAACTGATTTAACGCAACGAAATGCAGTTGTCCATCCAACTATTCTAAGTGGTAATATTGGCTCAACGGCTTCCAATAGCGATAATAGCTATCACATTATGGTGATTGAGCTGAATCCCTCCAACCCACAATCTATTGACAACTCGCTGGTCATTGACGGCTTCACGTTTTCGGAAGGGAATGCTAACGCTGGCAGTGTATTTAATTCGTTATACCCCCGGTATACCGGCTCTTCTATATTCATTTCCTGCAATTTCAACTCCATCAATATTACACCGTTGATCCGCAACTGCATTTTTGCAGATAACCGCGCCTTTTCCAGCGGAGCGCTAACTTACTATGGCATATCTGCTGGTAGCAACGCTCTTAGTATAGAACAATGTACTTTTCAAAACAACTATGCAGGATATTCGGGAGCAGCAATTGATATAATGCAACTCGATGCAGCGGGGTACGGCGTTCCGGGTGTATTTTCAGTAGCTGTTGAGAAATGCTCCTTCTTAGGTAACGCGGTAGATAATTACTCGCAAGGCGGCGCCAATGGCGGAGTGGGTGCGGGCATTAACACTTTTGGCCAGGGAACACTAAGGGTAAATAATACCACATTTATCAATAATACAATAGGACCATCTACGAGTTTTGCCGGAACCTATAAGGGTACCGCCGTATCTGTTAGAAATGGAGGCAATACAACCATTGTTAACAGCCTGGCCTACGCCAATAACAACTATATTCCTTTTTACAACATACAGTCAACCCTTACGTTCGTTAATACCTCCGTATACAACCCGGGAAGCAGTGCACTGGATTTGAACAATCCTGTAGCCAACAATATTTACAACTCCATATTATGGACGGATAACAGCACAGCCAATATAATAGCAGTAAGCAATGGTAGTCCGACCATAAATATTGAGAATTCCATCCTCAATGCTACGCGTCAGGGTAGTATAACAGGTTCCAATATCATAACAACCAACCCCGCATTTACCAATCCCGCCTCAGGCGACTTCAGCCTGCAACCCGGCAGCCCGGCCATCAACTCAGGCAATGGAACTCTTTACAATAATAGCATTTATGGCAACGGAGACCTGGAAGGTAATCACCGTATTGCCCAAACATCTATTGATATAGGTGCCTATGAAAGCAATTCTACCGCACTGCCTGTGATGTTTGGAGTCCTATCAGCGGCTATCAGAAACGCCCAGCTGTTGGTGAACTGGTCTACCGAATCGGAAGTTAATAACGATCATTTTGACATTGAAATATCGGCCGATGGAAAACAGTTTAAAACCATAACTACTGTAAAGTCAAAAGCATTAAATGGCAACTCAGTAACATCTATAAATTACATTTTCAATAGTAGTATTTCCGGGTGGTATGTTTTACAAATGGGAACGTTGTCACTGTTATTATTAGCGCTGACGGCTCCATTGAGAAGGAAAAAAGTTATTGTTTTGTTGTTTATCATTGGGGCTGCCAGTATTTTGAGTTGTTCAAAAGGCGACACCCCTGCAACGGATAAACAGTCGCGGCTTTATTTAAGAATAGCCCAGATAGACAAGGATGGTAAAAAAGAATACAGCAAAACTGTTACCGTAGTGAATCAATAAAAGAAGTGCCAACCGAAATATGGGCTGGCACTTCTTCCTGCTTATTAATTAATCGCCTTTACTTTCCTTTCAGGTACTTATCTAAAAATTGTTCCTGCTCCCAAAGGGTATGTAGTATATTTTCTTTAGCAGCATACCCGTGGCTTTCTTTGGGTAAAATCACCATCCTGGCCTGGCCACCCAGCCCCTTAATCGCCTGGAAATAACGTTCGGTTTGCAGTGTAAAAGTACCGGGGTTATTATCTGCTTCTCCATGAATCAACAAAATGGGCTTTTTGATTTTTTGTGCGTTCATAAAGGGAGACATCGTATTGTAAATCTCCGGTACATCCCAGTAATTACGCTGCTCGCTCTGGAAACCAAATGGAGTAAGCGTTCTGTTATAAGCACCGCTACGCGCAATACCACAGGCGTAGTCATTGGAATGTGTTAGGAGGTTCGCTGTCATAAATGCTCCGTAAGAATGGCCTCCTACTGCCACTTTACTACGATCGATATATCCCAGTTTATCCACTGCGTCAATAGCCGCTCGACCGTTTGCAACCAGTTGCTCAATAAAATTATCATTGGGCTCTTTGGTTCCTTCACCAATTATGGGAAACGACGCGTCGTCTAAAACGGCATAGCCCTTGGTTACCCAATATACAAACGACCCGTAGTAAGGGAACGTAAATTCATTGGGATTTTTATCGCTTTGCCCAGCACTGTTTTTATCCTTAAATTCCTGGGGATAGGCCCATATTAATAATGGCAATCTTTCTTTTTTCGTTTTATCGTATCCCGCCGGCAGGTATAAGGTTCCCGAAAGATCTACTCCATCAGTACGTTTGTAATGAATTACTTCTTTGTGCACATTAGCAATGGCTTCAAACGGGTTTTTATTAAAGGTGATCTGTATAGGCGCTATCTTCTTTTTGTAATTGCGGAAATAGTAATTGGGATATTCGTTAGAAGACTGTACCTGTACCAAAGCAACCCCGTTTTTAAAGTCTTCTATAGAATAGATGGTTTCCATTTTATCTTTAGTAGTACTTTGGTATAACCTTTTTGTTTTTAAGTTTTTCAGGTTAAATTCGTCGATAAAGGGGAACTGTCCTTCTTTGGTGAATCCCTTTCCAACTAAAAACAGGTTATCACCTTCAATTGCCAGCACGTTTCTACCGTATTCGTTTTCTTTTGTTTCGAAACTGCCGGGATCGCTATAAATATCCTGGTAATTACGATCAAAAACCAATTGAGGCTGACTGCCAGGCGCTGAAGGATTGATCAGGTAAGTTTTCTGATTACGGGTGTCGTACCAGCTATCCATCAATACCGCAGTTGAAGCATTACCCCAAATTACACCTCCATAACGCTGCTTTGTTTTAGCAACAGATACGGGAGCCGCAGTAAAAGGCGCTTCCCAGGTAAAAAGCTCATCCCTGTACTCCACTTTGTTAGCCGGATCGCCTTTATCTAATGCTTCCACAAAATATAAAGACGCTGGTTGATCAGCACGCCAGGCGAGGCTTCTCTTGCCTGTAACTACAGCACCAAATCCTTTAGGCATGATCTCTACCAACGGCTTTTCGTTTACTGTTTTTACTTCCTTTCCCTGCAGGTCATAAACAACGGAGGCCTGCGGAAACCGGCTTAACGGAACGATATAAGAGAATGGCTTCTTAATGGTAGTTAACATGATATAGTTGCCATCCGGGGAGATAGATTGGTTATCATAAATATCGGCGCCCTTATACAGTTTCTTATCGCCCGTAATACTCACATTGTACAATTCAGCACTAACCAGTGTTTCAAAGTTCTGCTCGTCGGTTTTATTCTTTAAAAGATCCTGGTAGGTTCTGTTTTGTGAAACCTTACCCTCAGCTACAGAAACAATAGGCCCTTTGGGAAGATCTTTTTTTGAATCGATCAAAGCGGACCTGTTGGCAGGTATCATCCTCACCAGCAATGTCTTATTGTCTTTGTACCAGGTATACGGCACACCCATATTCGCATTAAGATTGGCGTCGGTAAGCTTCGTTGCAGTTGCAGTAGCTACATCTATTACCCAAAGCTCCACCCCGGTGGAAGTGGTATTGGTAAATGCAATTTTTGAATCATCGGGGCTCCAGGATATATAAGTTATTCTGGGGTTAGCGGGCAAACCGGCTACCTGGGTGGGTTCAGCTTTTATATCTTTTATTTTCCTGATCTTCAAATTATTGCTGTAAGTTACCGTCGACGATATATTAGTAATGGGGTTGATCCTTAAACCTGCCAATCTCATTTCATCCTGGTTCAGATCATCCAGTGTTTTGTATACGCTCCTGTACGACAACAGCATATAGTTTTTTTTAGTATCCATCGATACTGTAGGAGCTGGCTCGTAGTCGGTAAGAGCCAGAATGGGCGCTGATGGTTTTTGATAAGCCAGGTCTTCCTGTGCTTTTACAGACCCGATAAACAAAAAGCAGGCTAAAGCTGAGAGGATTGGGATGCGCATAACAATAATCAATTTTTACAAAAATAGTGCGAAGCGCTATGAAATACACCACGAAATCTGCCAGCTATCGTTAATGCCTTTATCTTTGTGCCAATAAATATTTTATGGATTTAACAGCGAAATTAGTACAGATGTTACCCCTGCAAAAAGGTCAGGGTAAGAATGGAGAATGGAAAAAACAGGACATTATTGTTGAAACAGGCGGACAGTACCCTAAAAAAGTGTGCATTTCTATCTGGGGCGATAAGATCAACGAAAAAGCCCTCCAGATTGGCAATACCCTTAATATATCTTTCGATGTGGAAAGCAGGGAGTATAACGGCAGATGGTATACAGATGTGAAAGCCTGGAAAGTAGAAGTGGCGGGCGCTACAGCAGGTGGCGGCAACAGCAGCTACGCAGATGAAATGCCTCCGGACATCAATTACGATGATTCAAAGGATGATCTTCCTTTTTAGTTTTAAGCCTTTATTATAACTATCCTAGTTTATTGCACTTTACCTTTATCCCAAAGAAAACCTTATTGCAATGAAGAAATTTTTTGTGTTTTTGATGCTTGGCAGCGTATTAATAACAAGCTGCAAAAACGGCTGTGGTAAAAAAGGTGGTGATCAGCCAACTGATGATTCAACCACTTACAATAAGGGAGAGCGTGCTGACACCTTAATAACCAACCCACAAGTTGACTCAGCCAGGATCAGGCTTAGCAAGGATTCTGTTTTGACCAGCCTTACCAAAGAAGTGTTGACTATCTTTAAAGACAAACAATACAGCAAGCTAGACTCGCTGATACATCCTGAAGAAGGGGTTCGCTTTTCTCCGTATGCGACCATATCCTCAGAGGATAAAAAATTTTCCCGCGAAGAATTCAACGCATTGGTTACCTCCAACAGAAATAAAAAGATCAATTGGGGGAGCTTTGATGGCAGCGGAGACCCAATAATGCTCACACCCGCTGAATACTTTAAGCGGTTTGTATATGATGCCAATTTTGTTGCTCCTGAAAAGTACGATATCAATAATTTCATTGAAACGGGCAACTCAGTAAATAATTTGAAGTCGAAATACGAAGGCAGCGACTTTACCGAAAGTCACTTTTCGGGGTCGAAAAAGAACGGCGGTATCGATTGGAAATCAGTACGGTTAGTGTTTAAAGAAGTGGGTGGAAAGTATTACCTGGTAGGTGTGGTGCACGATCAATGGACGATATAGAGATGACAGTATACAGATGGCAGATGATAGACAAAAATATTCAAAAATTAAAGTGGGATAATATCAAATTAGGCGTGCAATCGAATACCTGATATTCCAGTTAACAGCCAACTATCATCTGCCAACTGTATCTGCTTAACCTATATCAGCCCCTGCCTTTTCAATCCCCAATGTGCAATTAACTGAAACAGAAGAATCATCACTATTGTGGGAATTAATATGGTAATAATATCCTTTAGTTGTCCACCCTCTAAAAACAAACCATAAAAAGCTTCCAAACACCAATGCAAAGGTGATATACGCATTAACCCCTGCATAGACTGGGGCATAGCAAATGCGGGCACCAGCAGTCCGCCAACGGCTGCAAACAAAACAATAGTCACCGCCCCTATCCCATTGCTTTGCTCCTGGGTTTTGGCAAATACACCGATCATAATAGCAAAGCTGGCCGCACACCAGCCACATAAAATAATAACCAGCAAAAGGCTCCCTTTATCATGTGGAAAGTCAAGGCCGGGTAAACCGATAAGCGGGAATACCCATTTGCCTATAGAGAAAATAACCAGGGCCTGTATAACAGTTATGATCACGTAAGCTATCTGCTTTGATATCATTGCCAGCATAATAGAAGTGGGCATCGTTTTCAGCCGCATAAAACTACCGCTGTTCTTTTCCCTTACTATACTGGCTCCTAATGATATAACAATAAAGAACATAGCAAATACCGTCCACGCCGGGATATTATGCTGGGTGGCATTTACAATAACATGCCCTCCATCCTTTGATACAGATAATTGCTGTATGGGTGTTTGATTGGTCAATATCTGTTGTTCCAGATCGGTGGGCATAGCTGCTGAATCGTTAATAGCACTGTACAACTGCCTGACAATATATTTACTTTGTACAATCTGCAAAACACTATTCAGTGCCCCGTCTATTCCCTGCCTGAAAGAAGCCTGCAACACAGGATGATAAAATAATACCACAGAACTTGAAGCCTGTGGTTTTGAACCAGTGGAATCGCTGGCGCTTACTGCCACAGATTGTAGGGCCTGTCCCGTCACATGCTCCGATTTTGACATTACATCGGTGGTATATTGCTTAGGTATTACCAGTCCCAATAAAGCGTCTTTATCCTGCAAACGCTGTTTTAAAACCACCTCATCTTCCCCGGCAGACAATTTTTTAATGGTGAACATACCCCCTTTTTCCAGCGTAGCTTCCAGCTCTTTGCCGGCAGCACCTTCATCTTTATTCAAAAGCAGCAGCGGTACTTTTTTATCATTCACCAGCTCAAACGTACTGTTTTGCACAGTAGTAATTACTATGGCCAGAACAATGGGCATTACAAACATCAGGGTAAGCCCTACCTTATCACGCGTAAGAATACGCCAGTCCTTTTTTATAGTTGCCCAGAGCTTGTACACAGGGTGGCAAATGTAACAGTTTTTCAACTTTTAAATTTTCAGTTTAAAGCGTTAAATTTGATTAAATGAAAAACCTATGGGCATTATTTATGCAGAAATAGAATTGATCAATGGTGATGATCTGGCATTGGCAAGACGCCATGTTATTGGAGAAGACGAAATAAAACGCATGGCAGTAAACATGCTGGTAGATACCGGCAGCGTTTATATGTGTATTAATCAAAGTGTTCAGGAGCAATTGCAGCTGAACATTGTTGAAAAACGAAAAGGTCAGCTTGCTGACGGAAGCATAGTTGAATATGACGTTGCAGGACCCATTGAAGTAAGGTTTAGAAACAGGAGATGTGTAGTAGATGCAATGGTATTACCTGGCGATAGCGAGATGCTTTTAGGCTCCATTCCACTGGAAGATATGGATGTGGTAATTCACCCCTACCGTCGGGAACTTATTGTGAACCCTGAACATCCCTATTTTGCCCAGATGAAACTCAAGTAACCTATTCAACATTCCAGTTCACTGTTCCGTCTTTTTCGTCTTTAAGGGTAATACCTATTCGGGCTAATTGATTACGTATAGAATCTGATGTCACAAAGTCCTTCCTGCCACGCGCTTCCCGGCGTATGTCAATAAGCACCTGCATTACATCTTTAAGCTTTTCGTTATCAGCAGCCGATACACCTTTTAGTCCAAAGATATCTTCCAGGTAAACCTTAAACTGAATCTGCAGCTTATTAAAAGTGTCGATAGACAAGGCAGTTATATTTACCGCTTTGTCTTTGATACCATTGATAATGGGAGCCAGTTCAAACATATTCGCTAACACTTTAGCAGTGTTGATGTCATCATTCATAAACTCATCAAACTCATCTACCAGCTTACTCACTTTCTGATCCAGTTCTTTGTCACCTGCTTCCGCAACTAATTCGCTGCTCCGTAATTGAAGCCTGATCAGGTTTTCGTATGCTTCCCATAACCTTTTCAATCCTTTTTCGGATGCCTGTAATGCTTCATTGCTAAAATCCAGAGTACTGCGATACTGGCTCTGTAAAATAAAGAACCTTACCACCATTGGATGAAACGCCTGGCTTAGTAAAGGATGATCACCGCTTAACAACTCTGTAAGCTTTATTACGTTGTTGTAGCTTTTTCCCATCTTCCGCCCATTGATGGTAATCATATTGTTATGCATCCAATACTTAACAGGTGCGGTATTATTGCAGATAGTACTTTGAGCAATCTCACTTTCATGGTGGGGAAATTGCAAATCCATTCCTCCTCCATGTATATCAAACTGTTTCCCTAAATATTTGGTAGCCATTGCCGAGCATTCTATATGCCAGCCGGGAAAACCCTCACCCCAGGGACTTTGCCAGCGCATAATATGCTGTGGTGGCGCAGCCTTCCAAAGTGCAAAATCAGCCTGGTTATTTTTCTCACCCTGCCCTTCCAGTTCACGTGTATTTTCCAGCAGATCCTCTATTTTTCTGCCACTTAACTTTCCGTAATCGTAATTGGCAGCGTATTTTTTTACATCAAAATACACCGAACCATTTTTCTCGTAAGCATACCCCTCATCAATCAGCTTTTTAATCATTTCAATTTGCTCTACGATATGCCCGGTTGCCGTAGGCTCGATTGATGGAGGAATATTATTGAACTGTAGCATAGCCCAATGAAACAGGTTGGTGTATTTCTGCACCAGCTCCATTGGTTCCAGCTTTTCCAATACAGCCTTACTGGATATTTTATCCTCTGCCTGGCGTCCCTCCTCTTCAAAATGACCTGCATCGGTAATATTACGCACATAACGAACCTTATATCCCAAATGAGTTAAGTAACGATAC
>JAESFO010000970.1_pt1 | contig 10419 bp, 7 predicted proteins | sample 9269421 | NCBI WGS metagenome assembly JAESFO01 (sample SAMN14502839, study PRJNA617101) | algae metagenome | isolation source: Nostoc desertorum CM1-VF14 and co-occurring heterotrophs from rocky... | place: USA: Clark Mountains, San Bernardino, California | collected 2000-06-05 | reverse complement strand
AAAATACACAACAGTAAAATAATAAGCACAATGGCCAGCAGGATAATAAAAACATAGCGCCAGCCAATAGCTGCGGTAACATATCCCCCGATAGTAGGCGCCAGCAGGGGAGAAACTCCAATTACCAACATTAACAATGAAAAAACTTTGGCGCTTTCTTTTACGTCGAAAAGGTCGCGCACCATGGCACGGGATGCTACCATACCGGCACAACCTCCCAACGCCTGGAGAAACCTGAAAATAATGAGCATATTCACAGAAGTTGACATAGCACAGCCCAGGGAGGCCAGGATATATAAACCAAGACCAAAATAAAGCGGTTTTTTACGCCCGTATTTATCTAATAAGGGTCCGTACAAAAGCTGTCCTGCCGAAATGCCAATAAAAAAACTGGAAAGAGTTAGCGATACATTGCTCACGTCTGTTTGCAGCTCTTTAGCAATATTAGGGAAGCCAGGCAGGTACATATCGATCGAAAATGGTCCGATTGCACTGAGCAGGCCTAAAAGAAGTATTTTTAAAAATTTATTATTGCCCTTCATAAATAATTTATATGTGTTTGGGCAAGCAAGAGTAAGGATAAAATGAGCGGCAAAGCTAAGGCAATTTTCGGGAACAGCGTTGTGGGGTTACCTTGACGCTGTAACCGTCAGCTTTTCCTGTTGTTGTAATTACGCTCATTTTTGTAAATGTATTCGCGAGCACACCTCTATTTTTGCAGGTATTAAACTAAATTTTGATGCGTTTATTGCTAACGTTTTTTCTCTTGTATGCCCTTGCAAGCCCTGTATGTGGACAAAATCAATATATTGATTCCCTGATCAATCGCATTGGTGATCTGCAGGTAGCAGAAACAGATGCTAATTACCCGGCAGGCTTGTTTCCTTCCCAAAGAGCTTATTTACCGGGCAGGAAAGCTCCCAAAGAAGATGATAATATTTTTTTTACAGGGTTGATCACCTGGACGCTCAAAAGCCTGAAAGAAGAGCTATCTGCCAGGAACCAGGCAATAGTGGATGCCATGACGGAAAAGGCTGTTGCCAATTATTACCGGTATCAAAATAAAGATGGCAGACCCGTGTATAATTTCTGGCAGACCAACCCGTCGAGGCATTTCCCTAATAGCCGCTATTTTTCTCAACGAAAAAAATATATTATACCTGATGACCTGGATGATACCTCGATATTATACCTGTCTGCTGCATTCAGCGATAGTTTAAAACTGGTGGTAAAAAACCTCATGGCAGAAAATGCCAATGGGCAAAAGACTAAGATACGCAACACTTTCAGGCGTTACAAAAAGGTGCCTGCTTACTCTACCTGGTTTGGCAAAAACATGCCGGTTGATTTTGATATTTGTGTGCAGGCTAACGGTATGCGGTTTGTTTTAGACAATCAGCTGGAGTTAAATCAGTTCGATAGCGCTACTATATGGCTGATGAAAGATATGTTGATCGCGCGGAAACATATTAAACGCCCGCACTACACTTCACCTCATTATCAGAATACCGCTATTATTTTGTATCACATGGCCCGGCTGGTGGCTGCTCATTCAGCACATCCGCTTCTGGCTGACCTCAAGCCTTTGTTGATAAAGGATCTGAAAAGAGAAAAACAGCAGTCAAAAAATGGAATGGAACAAGTTATGCTGCAAACCTCCCTGATAAAGCTTGGCGAAGCGGGGGGAGAGCAGATCGTTGTATCTCAAAAGGATTTGGATCGTTTTTATTTCTTCGTTGCCAATATGACTTCAGTATTTCCCAATCCTGTAAAAGGTATTTTTGCGAACAGCCGGAAAACTAATTTCTTTTACAGATCGGATGCCTATTATCAAACACTGTTATTAGAGAATGAGGTAGCGAGGCTGGCGGTTCGTTAATAGCATGAAAGTACGAACAAGTATTTCGTATAGTATAGCGTGTTGATAACAAACAGGTATCAAAATTATTATTACATATAGTTTACCCTCCCCCTTCCAGCCAGTGGGGACACTGGCCAGGGCTATGCTGAGGTTTGTGTCTCACAAACCAGTTGGATGCATTTCAATAAAATTGATGCCGGTTTGTTATGAAATGAAGTGTGGAGATGAGTGGCAGGGGATTACTGGTTAAACAGCTGTTGTTTTTTCTCTACCTTTTCGGCGTCTATATTTTCCCGCATCTCCCTGAATTCATTGCGCTCCGCCTGGGGTTCGCCAATATATGCCAGCAACGCTTTTTTCACATGTCCTTTTTTGGCCTGCTTGTAAGCGTCTTTGTTTTCTTTTACCAGGTCAATGATGTCTTCTTTGGCAGCGATCCTGAACTTATCTTTTTCTTTAATAAACAATAGCTCGTCATCGCCTTCGGCCTGGTAAAATTGCTCCACATTTCTATTGAGTTTGGACAGCCAGTATTTATTGTTGAAGTTGATGAATATTTCCTTACCCGCGCGCCCGTTACGGCTGAGTTGCTTTAACTGGGTTGGTGTATAAGTGAGTTCCTTGCCTTCCGGCGTTTTTATTTCAACTATCGACAGATCGTTTTTGAATTTTATGGTGCCACTACCTGTGATCGTAGTGCCGTCTTTTAATTCAGCACTAAAGAAATTGGCTGATGGCGCGTTTCTGAGCTGCCCGTTGGGTAAACCGTCGGGCCTGCCTGCATGGTCTCGCATACCACCGCCGCCGCCAGGACGGCCACCACCCATGCCGTTGCCGCCAAATTGTGCATGTACAGTTGATAGTGTAAAAAGACTGATCACCAGCGGAAGGAAATGCTTCATGGAAGATAGATTTAGGATATCAAAAGTACTAATGCCTGAGGTTGACAAAGCGGGGGATATGATAAAGTAATATTAAACTTGGCGATTCAAGTAAATTTATTCTTCTTCTTTCTCCACCGGGCGACCTTTTTTACCACTCCGGTACATACTGGTGCTGGTTCCATTAAATTCTGCAAAAGCCCGGTCATAATCACCGTTTCGCGCAAATTTTTGAGCTTTTTTATGATTACCTATTATCTTCAGTATATCTTCCAGTGAAGCAAATTCAATATTATTCCCTTTCCTAATTGCAGCTACATTAGGTTGTTGAATTGCATAATATAATTCAGGGATGGAGCCGCCAGCACTTGCCATCCAATACAAATTGCCTACTGTTACAAATTGGTAAATTACTCTGTTCTTGTTAAACATCCCAGTGCCTTCTGGTTCAAAAATTAATCTGACTGTTCCCTGGGCTTTTTGAATCCTTTTATTACCGTTTAAGTCCTTTACTTTCAAAACTTGTTTATCGCCGTCTTTTTTCATAGACCCAGATCCCGAGTAATGTTTTCCGTCATCAAAGTATATAGTATAAATTCCCCTCAAAGGGTCCATTCCATATCCTCTAAAGGTGCCCGGCATGGTTGTGTGCACATTATTTAAAGCCGGGTTAGGTAATTGAAACTGGGCGGTACCATCAATGGCCAAAATTGCAGTTAGCAACAATAGAAAAGTTCTCATAACTAGTTAGTCTGTTTTTTTGCGAAGATAAGACGCAATCTAAAGCAAAACAGCCGGTCTCCTGTAAGAAACCGGCTGTTTTGCTTTAGTTGTATAATTATCTTGCCACGTTTACCGCTCTTTTTTCACGGATCACGGTTACTTTAATTTGCCCGGGGAAGGTCATTTCCGTCTGGATCTTCTGGGCTATTTCGAATGACAGTTTATCACTATCCTGGTCAGTTACTTTATCAGACTCCACTATTACACGCAGCTCACGGCCGGCTTGTATCGCATATGCTTTTTCAACACCAGGGTAGCTGGTAGCCAGGTTTTCCAGGTCTTTAATGCGTTGCAGGTATTGCTGCATGATCTCGCGACGGGCGCCGGGACGCGCACCGCTGATGGCATCACAAGCTTGTATAATCGGAGAGATTACATATTGCATTTCCGCTTCATCGTGGTGGGCGGCGATGGCATTTACTACAGCAGGATTTTCACCATATTTTTCAGCCAGTTTAGCACCCAACAGTGCGTGGCTCAATTCGCTTTCTTCATCAGGTACTTTACCAATATCGTGTAGTAAGCCCGCGCGTTTGGCCAGTTTGGTCATGTTTTGGTTCATACCCAACTCAGCAGCCATAGTTGCGCAAAGGTTAGCCGTTTCGCGGCTGTGCATCAACAGGTTTTGACCATAAGAGGAGCGATAACGCATACGGCCTACCATTCTTACCAGTTCTTTATGCAATCCATGTATACCTAAATCAATAACGGTACGTTCACCAATTTCCATAACCTGCTCTTCAATCTGCTTGCGGGTTTTTTCTACCACTTCTTCAATACGCGCGGGGTGAATACGGCCATCCGTTACCAAACGCTGTAAGCTCAAACGGGCAATCTCTCTGCGCAAGGGGTCAAAGCATGATAACAAAATAGCTTCCGGGGTATCATCAACAATCAGGTCAACACCTGTTGCAGCTTCCAGGGCGCGTATATTACGGCCTTCTCTGCCAATGATCTGGCCTTTTACCTCATCGCTTTCCAGGTTGAATACGGTGATCGCATTCTCAATGGCCTGCTCAGCAGCAGTACGTTGAATGGTTTGAATAATGATTTTGCGGGCTTCTTTGTTGGCTTTTTGTTTAGCTTCGTCAATAATTTCCTGCTGAAGGCCAATGGCTTGTGTATGAGCCTCATTTTTAAGGCTATCTACCAGCTGTATCTTGGCCTCATCGGCAGTAAGACCAGCAATTTTTTCCAGGCGGCGTATATGCTCCTCCTGGTGTTTTTCGAGTTCCGTGCGTTTTTTATTAACTACTTCAATCTGTTTGTTCAGGTTGTCTTTAATAATATCGTTGTCTTTTACCTGTTTCTCAAGATTGATTTCTTTCTGGCTTAAAGACTGTTCTTTTTGTTTAATACGGTTTTCGCTTTCAGATAGCTTGCGGTTACGTTCGTTTACTTCTTTGTCATGAGCCGATTTTAAGGAAACAAATTTTTCTTTGGCCTGCAATTCTTTTTCCTTTCTGACGTTTTCTGCACTTAGCTCGGCTTCTTTTACAATGGTTTGCGCTCTTAAGCTAGCTTCGTCGATTTTTTGTTGTGTGTTTTTAGCGAAAATAAATTTACCCGCCACGATGCCCAACACCAGGGCCACTGCTGCTACAATAATTATTGTGGGTTCCATTAAAAGTCATTTGCTTTTTCTTTCGAAAAATGGTTCTATAATTCTAAATATCAAAAAAATACCCAACCAACGGGATGGGTAGTGGGCGAAGATAAAAATAAATTTGGTATTTAAGTTTGAGATTTGCTATTTGGCCCGCCTATCTTAAAAAGGAACTGCCGTTTGATTTTACAGATCAGAAGGTTCACCAGCTTCTCACTTACAGATGAGAGTTCTATTGAAGCTCATTGTCGATCAACGATTCTAGTTGCTCCAGTTTACCCAGCAAGTGGTTTTCATCAGCAATTGAAACATTTTTATTCTTACTTTCTGTTACAAACCAAACCAGCACCATTGATATATAATCCTGCATATCTTTTCCAGGTATTTTGGTTTTAAACTCAACAATTTTATCATTGATAATGCGCACCGACTGACGAACAACCTGCTCGTCTTCGGGAGACATTTGCACCCGGTAGATCCTGTCGGCTATATTAATATTGGCGGGAATGAGATTTTCTTGCATGATAACAAATGGTGAATAGTGAATTGACTATGAACTATGATCTATCGGCTATGAACCTGTTGCTAAACACTTAATAGCGCAATACATTTATCAATTTCTTTAATATACCCGTTGATCTTTTTTTCAAAAGCTTTCTTTTCTTCCGGGTTCATCATAGCCTGACTGTATTTTTTAGCGTCCAGCTGATGTTGTAAAGCTTCTGCTACGTCGGCTGCTTCATTAAACTGCAGCCGGGTTTCTGCCAGGGTTTCTTTCAGTGCCTGGTTTTCTTTCTTTATAGCCGCGTTTTGCTTTGCCAGTAATTGCAATTTTTCCTGTATCTGCTTTATTTTATCTTCAAGAATTTGCGACATGAGAGCAATTTAAAGTTCAATATTCAATGAGTGCCTGTTTACCAGCACACGCGATAGTATTCTACCTACCTCTTCAGCTACTTTCTGATCTCAGCTTGCAGCTCTCTTTCGAGAAGCTGCATGATCTTTTTCATCCAGCCATCAATTTCACCATCGGTTAATGTTTTTTCTTCATCAAGAAATGTGAAATTTACTGCAATGGATTTTTTACCTGCGCCAAGCTTTTCACTTTCGAATACATCAAATAGCTGAACCGATTGTAATTTTTTCAGGTTCAATTTTTTTACCTGCTCTTCAACCGCCGCATATTTCAGTTCTTTCGAAATGATAACGGCAATATCTCTTTGTACCGCCGGGAACTTGGAAAGTGGCTTAAACTGAACTTTATCAGCTTTAGATTTTTTGAGAATCAGGTCCCAGCTGAGATCTGCAAAGAAAACGGGTTGTTTCACATCAAATCTTTCCAGCATTTTCTTGTTTACCAGTCCTATTTGGCCTACTATTTCTTTCCCTGCTAAAATGGTTAACCCATATTCCAGCTGTGCACTGCCGGCCTCATCAAAACTGATCCCACTGATTCCAGCCAGGGCCAATACTTTTTCAACCGTTCCTTTCAGCGTGTAGAAATCATTGGCTGAACCTTTTCCCTTCCACCCATCGGCCAGTTTTTTACCGGTCAGGTATAAGCAAATATGCTCCGGTTCTTCAAATTCACCTTTACCGTTAACAGCGTAAGTTTTGCCATACTCAAACAAACGGAGGTTCTCATTTTTGCGGTTGAGATTATGTGCCACAATCTCCAATCCTGTCTCCAGCATTTGCGGGCGCATAATATTTAACTCTGCGCTCAGGCTATTCTTCATTTTCACCACACTGGCCAATTCATCTTCACTAAAGTAGGCTTTGTTGGTGATGGAATTGGTCAATGTTTCGTTAAAACCCAGTCCTACCAGGTAGTTGGCTACTTTTTCTTTCAGCACTTCAGCCGCCCTGTTTTCTTCAACAGCCGGTGTCATGGTTATAGAGGTCGGGATCGTTACATTATCCAGCCCGTCGATTCGCAGTATTTCTTCTACAATATCAGCTGGCAGGCTAATATCAGGTTTGTGATAGGGCACCGCTATTTTAATTGAATCGATATCTTCTTTTTCAATAACAAAACCCAGGGCTGTCAGTATTTTTTTTACTGCATCTGGGTGATAATTTTTGCCACTTAATTTCTTAAGATAGTGGTATTTAAGTGTTACGGATGTTTTGGGTTTTTCTTCAGGATAGATATCAATAATACCTGAAGCTACTTCACCGCCGCAAATCTCTAAAATAAGTTCCACGGCACGTTTCAAAACATTAACGGTCGCCGAAATATCCGTTCCTTTTTCGAAGCGGGTAGCCGCATCGGTTCTTAACCCGTGCGAGAAGGACGTTTTGCGAATGGTGATGGAATCGAAGCAGGCGCTTTCCAAAAAAATGTTTTTGGTAACGTCTGTAACACCACTGTTTAAACCGCCGTAAACGCCACCAATGCACATTCCTCCATTATTATCACAGATCATCAGGTCGAAACTGTTCAGTTTTCTCTCTTTTCCGTCAAGGGTAACAAAAGGCGTGTTCTGCGGCAGGTTTTTTACGATAATTTTTTGGCCCGAGATCTTGTCTGCGTCGAACGCATGCAAGGGTTGCCCGGTTTCGTGCAATATGAAATTGGTAATGTCAACTATATTGCTGATAGGCTTTACCCCGATCGACTTCAATTTATCCTGCAGCCATTGGGGGCTTGGCGCTATGGTTACATTATTTATGGAGATACCACTATACCGGGGGCAGGCTGCCGTGTTTTCAACGGAAACTTCCAGTGGGTTTTTGCCCTTAAACGCGGGTAATGCCTTTATAGCCGGCAGTCTGGCTCCACCATTTTTTTTATCATGATGAGCTAAATAAGCGGAAACGTCCCTCGCTACTCCCCAATGGCTCATAGCATCCATACGGTTGGGCGTAAGTCCAATTTCAAATATTGTATCTGTATATATATTAAACAACTCGGCAACCGGCGTTCCGGGCCTGGAAGTCTCGGGCAACACCAATATGCCATCGTGCGCATTACCCAGTCCTACTTCATCCTCTGCGCAGATCATTCCCTGGCTTTCTTCGCCGCGAATTTTGGCAGCTTTCATTGTAAGCGGCTCGGCATTAAGCGGGTAGATGGTAGTGCCGATGGGTGCTACAATTACTTTTTGCCCAACAGCAACATTCGGCGCACCGCAAACTATTTTCAGTGGTTCGGCGGCTCCGGTATTTACGGTGGTTAGTTTCAGCTTATCAGCATTGGGATGCTTTTCGCAGGTAAGTACTTCACCCACAACCAGGCCTTTTAATCCTCCTTTATGCGATTCGTAATGTTCTACTGCTTCAACCTCAAGTCCGATTGACGTCAAAATCTGGCTCAGTCTTTCGGGTTGCACTTTATCTGACAGGCCTGTTTGTCCGGCAGGCAGGTACTCACTCAGCCAATTATAAGAAATGGTCATTTTAAATAACAGATTTTTGCCCGAAGAACCCCTTCGGGGAGCGCAAAGATACGCAATGTTTAAAGTTCAGGTAGTAATTGATTGCCATGGACTGCCTAAAAAACTCCCCGGTATTTACCGGGGAGGAGGTTTGGATAATGGTGAATTTTTAAAATGGTTCTCTCTAAATTACTTTTTGTCAGAAGGGGTTAATGAGCTTTGGGTCAATGATTGTTCATTGGCGGTTAAAAAATTGAAGAAATGAAAGAAAAATCCGCGAAGGTCTTGGTCAGGGATCCTGCCAATTAAAAGGGTTTGCATCTCGGATTGTTATCAGATTCTTCTTCCACTTCCCGTTTATCGTTTTTTCAATAGCTAACAGTAGTAGTCAGCAATAGGCTGGCAACGGCGATAAAACATAAAGCTTTCTTCATTTATAGGTTTTATTGCTGGTTAAAAAAGCACCCGGCCTAATACGTTCTCATGCGTGCGCTTTCATAAACCGCTTTGGTTTTTTGTTAGGACGAGAGAAAACCTCAATATGTAACAGACACATTAAAAAAAATATAGGTTAATTTTTGCCGGGCCCGGTTTCTCTTATCCTGGTCAGCCTGCCAAATGTGTATAACCTGTGTTTTCGTGTAAGGAAAATGTTTGGAAATAAAGATTTTTTTCTACCCTTTTTCGGGTCTAAATTCGCCCTTTGGTTTTAACGGGTAAGTACACCTTAACTATTTAATTTTACAGAATTACAGGTAGGATTGCACCCAATGAATCGTTGGTAATAACTGATGACAGGACCTTTTATCCTTTGAATTGAACAATGGACCCCATTAATTTAAATAAAGACAGGAAACAGAAACGCAGAACAGCCGGTGGTGGTGCAGCAGATGTAGGTACCATGGTATACGGCAAAGTGCCGCCACAAGCCCGCGAACTGGAAGAGGCTGTTTTAGGCGCGATCATGCTTGAAAAGGGCGCTTTTGACGCTGTGATTGAAACCATACGTAATCCCGAATGCTTTTACGTAGATGCGCACCAGCGTATTTTTCGTGCTATACAATCGCTGGCTAATAAAAGCCAACCTATTGATATCCTTACTGTAGTGGAAGAACTTCGAATGAAGGAAGAGTTGGATTTGGTAGGTGGACCTTATTATGTAACCAAGCTCACTAATACAGTGGTATCGGCCGCAAACGTGGAGTCGCATGCCCGTATTATTATGCAAAAGTTCATTCAGCGGGAGCTGATACGGATCAGTGGGGAGATATTGAGTGATGCCTACGAAGATAGTGCCGATGTTTTTGATCTGCTGGATGATGCCGAGTCAAAGCTTTTCGAGATCACTAACTCTCACATGAAGAGTACCATGCAGTCTATCGACTCTGTATTGGTAGACACCATCAAGCGAATCGAAGACCTGCGTCACCGGAATGAAGATGTGACGGGTGTACCCAGTGGTTTTAAACCTTTGGATAAAGTAACTTATGGCTGGCAAAACAGTGACCTCATTATCCTGGCGGCAAGGCCGGCCGTGGGTAAAACGGCTTTTGCATTAAACCTTGCCCGTAATGCCATTATGAACCCATCGAAGCAGACACCGGTGGCCTTCTTCTCGCTGGAGATGAGCGCCGCCCAGCTGGTACAACGGGTATTGTCGGCTGAAAGCGAGATTATGCTGGAAAAAATTGCCCGTGGTAAAATGGAAGAGCATGAGATGAAACAACTATATACCAAGGGTATACAACGACTATCACAAGCTCCTCTTTTTATTGATGATACCGCTGCCCTGAATATTTTTGAGCTGCGTGCTAAATGCCGTAAGCTTAAGAACAAGCATAATATTGGTATGGTGATCATCGATTACCTGCAGCTGATGAGTGGCGGGGGAGATAATAAAAACGGTAA
>JAESFO010000969.1_pt1 | contig 10434 bp, 14 predicted proteins | sample 9269421 | NCBI WGS metagenome assembly JAESFO01 (sample SAMN14502839, study PRJNA617101) | algae metagenome | isolation source: Nostoc desertorum CM1-VF14 and co-occurring heterotrophs from rocky... | place: USA: Clark Mountains, San Bernardino, California | collected 2000-06-05 | reverse complement strand
AATGAACAATACCTTTGCCCGCTGTCATCCAGTTCACCTCGCCCGGAAAAATCTCTTGTACTGTACCTAGACTATCTCTATGCAGAAGGCTTCCTTCAAACAAATAGGTAACCGTTGCCAAATTGATATGTGGATGGGGTCTAACATCAACGCCTTTTCCAGCCGGGAAAATAGCTGGGCCTAAGTGATCAAAGAAGATGAAAGGTCCAACCATTTTTAGGGTTTCACTCGGTAAGATGCGCTGTACACTAAACCCACCTAAGTTGTGCTTTTCAGGAGTGATTAATTGCTGAATACTCATTTTTGTACGATCCATTTTTAGTTGACGTTGTGGACGAAGATACAATCTTAGTTCTGTTTCATAAGATAGTAAGAATTGTTGGTACATTGAACACTTTTGCCGATTTGGCAAGACCAATAACATTGTTAATGATCATCGTGGGTTTGTTCATGGCTGTCCAAGTTGGTGAACTGATAGGGCTGTTGGTCAATCAGTACTAGAATGCTATCTTCTGGACGAAGCAGTTCTTCTAATCCGATTTTTGGATTTTTAGACATTGAACTCTCCTATAAGTGCTACATCAGATTCTTATCTGATTTAACTTCAATGTACTGAGTTCTAATGCTTGGTTTCTTTCAAATTCTTAGGGTAATCCATAAGATTCTTAGGGGAATGGCACTAAGAAAAGCTCTAAGCTATGCGGAATAGGCACTACAGATTTTAAAGCTATTGAACAGTGAAGATTGAGAGATGGGATTGGCGATTGTCCTTGATGTAGTGCGATCGCCACCGACTCATGGCGGGTACGCCATCGCTGTGCCTGAAAAAAACAGTGAAGTTAAATGTACCTGATTGTCCAAAAATTTTTTTTAGGTAGGAAAAGCTTACTCGTTCATGAAATACTTTCCTTGATACGAGCAAGCCAACATCATAAATACTACTGTGACACTACGAGTACAAATCCTCAAGGATAAATTTAGTCAGAGTTTGGGACTACCGTTTAAAGAATTGTTACCAGAATCAGTAATAAAACTTGCCATCTCGGAGCTAAAAATCAAATATAAAAAGCGGTTATTTGACCCATTCGTAACTTTATGGGCATTTTTATCTCAGGTTCTAGATACTGACAAAACTTGCAATAATGCTGTGAGTAAAATAATTGCACATTTGGCTGAGTCAGAAGTAGAAGTTCCCTCAACAGATACGAGTGCTTACTGCCAAGCTAGGGCAAGACTTCCAGAGAAATTATTGGAAAATCTTTTCAATTTATCTGCAAAAAACCTAGAAGAGAAAGTAAGAACAGAATATTTATGGTGTGGTCGAAATGTAAAAGTAATAGATGGTTCAACTGTTTCCATGCCAGATACCGTAGAGAATCAGAAAGAATACCCTCAACCTAGTAGCCAAAAGGAGGGATGCGGGTTTCCAATTGCCAAAATTGGTGTGATATTCAGTTTAGCTACAGGAGCCGCTATTGCTTTGTGTATAGATGTTCTGAACACTCATGATATTAAATTAGCAAGGAGATTGTATAGTTTTCTCAAACCAAATGATGTGCTTTTAGGGGATAGAGCTTTTTGCGCTTATGCCGATATTGTTGCTATTAGCAAACTTGGTTGTGATGCGGTATTCCGTAAACATCAATCTCGGACAACAACCATACGAAAAGGAAAAATTGTTGGCGATTGTGACAAACTTGTTACTTGGCATAAACCTAAAAGATGCCCACAAGGATTGAGCAAGGATGAATTTGATGCTCTACCTTCTGCAATAACTGTGCGAGAAATCTACTACTACATTGTTATTCCTGGTTTTCGCACTCAACGAGTCAGCTTAATTACTACTATGAATGGATACAGCAACTTATTCTACTCTCGAAATTGTTGGAATTTACGGTAAACGTTGGGATGTCGAATTGGATTTGAGACATCTAAAAACTAGCTTGGGTATGGATATTCTGCGATGTAAAACACCCTCAATGATCCGCAAAGAAATTTACGTTTTTTTACTGGCTTATAATCTACTTCGTAGCTTAATGTGGTCGGCTGGAACTATTTACAGTACTCCTCCAAATCGCCTATCACTGCAAGGTACTCGCCATCATTTAATTAACTTTATTCCCAAATTATTAGCTGCTTCTGATCAAAAACGTCTCCGACTTTATCACACTTTGCTAAAAGTTATTGCTCACAAGGCTGTTCCCGACCGTCCTGCTAGAAACGAACCAAGAGTCCGTAAACGCCGCCCGAAAGCTTATCCCTTAATGACCAAACCCCGGCACGAATTACGAAAGCAGTTGCAAACTGCTTAATCCACATGCCTTTCGGCTTTTCTTAGTGCCATTCGATTCTTAGGGTGTTACCGAATCTGTTTTGGGGTCATGCCAGTGAGGCGCTTAAACTGCTGTGTTAAATGGCTTTGACTAGAGAAGCCGACTGTAGGGCAATTTCTGCGGTAAGCGAAGCTATCCCCAAGGGTTATCGCCAAATCTGTTTTCGATAGCATCAACTTTGCCTGTTCCACGCGCTGTTGAATCACATACTGACGGGGAGAAATTCCCATTGTTTGCTTAAACAAACTCGCAAAGTAAGTCGGGCTAATATTGATCACTTCTGCAAGCTTAGTCAGTGACAAATCTCGATCAAGGTGAGTACAAATATAGCTGAGTACTTGCTGCAATTGGGTGTGCGTTAAGCCTTTGCGCTTGGCTTCAAGGGTTGGCGTTGTAATTGTTAGCATGGTTCAAAGATTAGCAATTTGCTCAACAAAACAGGCAAAAGCTAGCCATCGCGCATTCGAGCACTGCAATATTTTGCATTGCCGATCGACTACTGTGCTACATAGCCACCATCTACCATCGTTGTGGGGTTTGTTCCCTCTGCTCCTCAACCTCCCCTGCTCAAGAACTGCTTTCTTGGCTCACCGACGGACTGAAATAGATTTGACTTTGTTTTGTTGCTTGCTCTTCAATCTTAAAATTAGACCTAATACACCAAATCCCAAAAGACTTAATCCATAATTGGATTCAGGAACAGAAACGATTTTAACATTGTCAATTAACAATCCAGAATCGGTGCCGCTATCTCTCCAATCTGTAACTCCGATACCCAAAGAGTATATTCCGGTAGTTGGTATCTTAAAGGAAAAAGTGTTAAATCCAGTCTCTTTAAAAAAGTCTGTCGTAGAAGAAATCATAGTGGGTGATAATACATCAGCTAACTTTGACAAAGAACCAATTGAGACAAAGGCAAAATCGTTAACAGAAGGAAACAGTTCTTCATTCGAGAGAAAATTCCAATCGAAAGTCAAAATATCTCCAGCTTTTCCTGTAAATATTTGTTGAATAGCAGAGCCTTGAGTAGCCTGTCCGTCGGGAAAAGGAAAAGGAGGTTCTAAGCTTTTGCCAAGATTATCCAAGCTTCCTGCTTCTAACCCTAAAAGTTCTTCAATAATTGAGCCAGAAAATGTTTTATTACCAGTTGAGAGGAAAGCTTGATAATTTCCTTCAGTTGGATTACTGCCAAAAGTTTTTGTCTCAATACTAGTTTCACCTAGTGTTGTCCAACCACTAAAATTACCAGTTTCAAAACCACCATTTATTATTGTTGGGTTAGTGGAGAGTTTAGGCAGATTAAATGTATTTAATGACAGTCTATAAGAACCAGATTCTAAATGATCTCCTATTAGGTTAATATCCCTTAAGCCAGATACGGCAAAATTCAAACTACCACTTGCTGGTACTTTCCCAGTTAATAGAGAGAGAACACTATTGTCGGATTTGTTATCGTTTATCGCCTGGATATTACCAGAATCATCAAGTAATCCAAAAAGTGGATCAATTGTCTTTGAATTAATGTCTGCGGTAAACAAACTTCCACTATCAAGATTTGAGAACCCAAAAAAGTCAACATCTCCACTTTCTAGTTGTCCATTTACAGTAGTTGTACTAGAAGGAAGAAATTGTTTGGTGTTAAAAGAGTTATTGGGTTCATTGTCAAGTGCTGCAAAAACAGGTTGAATGGTAGCAATAGAACTGAGCGAAATTGACCAAGCAGTGCTAAAAGCTAAAGCAGAAAGGGCTTTCATGAGTATTACCTTAATAAACAAAATACAGTTGCATAGGTCTGGTTTTACCTACTCACGCACATCAGTGTTATATGCATGGCTCTTGTTGTAGCAAAGATTAAGGTACTACCTCGTAGGGCAACATCATCTCGTTGTCTTCATGGTCGAGCATATGGCAATGCCATACGTAACGTCCGGTGAACGAATTGCCGAAAGGCAAGTTTTCCGCAGCTTGGGCCCCAAAGGGAACAATCAGGCGAGTAACCTCACCAGGGTATACTAATACTGTATCCTTCCACCCAGACTCGTTTGGTGCTGGCGGTCTTGGTGGAGCAACTGCAAAGGGTGTAGGGTCTGGCGGTGGATAATTAGCTGGCACTGTCGGTCCTCCTAACGGTATGTGGTGTGTTCTTACCTGGCGAGGAGAACCAGTAGTAGTAAGATATGATTTCAAATATTGAGTTACATTAATCTTTTGTCGATTCAGGATTTGGAAGAAAACTAGGTGCAGGTGAACTGGGTGAGCAACTGGCTGAAGGTTAATAATGTTCCACTGCTCTACGGTATCTACCTTCGGACGCTCCCTTAATTCTGGGTAGTTCTCGGCCTCATCCCAGTAGACAAAGTTTTGTAGCAAGACTAGTGGACCAAGTGGCCCGACGATCTCTGCAAGTGTCAAGAAACGCTGCCGCACTGGTTTATTAGCAATTGGTTTGATGAGTGGTTTATGCAATCGCAGTGTTTGAGGTATAGGCTTAGGATTGGCAGCACCCGCTTTTACTGTAAACTGCATGATTTCAGGCAGTGGGAAACTTAGATTTAAGACGGTGTTAACTCTGCCAAAAGGAAAGGGCGAAGTAGCATCATTTTGCCAGACAATCTTTTCTCCTGGCAGATTTTTGGAGAAGTCGATTAGCACGTCAGCACGCTCACCAGGAGCAAGCAGTAGCCTAGACAATTCTACAGGAGTGTTGAGCATTCCTCCATCAGTGCCAATTTGGATAATTGGCTGGTTTGATGACAGCTTGAGGTTGTAGGTGCGAGCATTTGAGCCATTAACAATCCGGAAACGATAAATGGTGCGCTCAACATTCAAATTTGGCCAAGCTTTGCCGTTAACTGTAGCAACATTACCCAAAAACTCAGGTGTCCAGGGAGCTGGGGGATAGAACAGTGAACCATCTGGGTTGAATAAGCGGTCTTGTAGGACTAACGGTATCTCATAGGGAGGCCCTGCAGGAATACCGAGGGGCCCATTACCGCCGACAGGATCATCAACATCTCTAATCAGGTATACTCCAGCCAATCCAGCCATGACATTCAGGCTAGTCATACCAAGCGTATGGTCGTGATACCAGAGCGTTGCCGCTTCCTGATTGTTATTAAAATTGTATACATAGCTCTGTCCCGGCGTAAATGTATCCGTTGGATAACCGTCGCTTTTTGCTTCGGTATTGCTGCCGTGGAGGTGCAATGACAAACGTGGATTGGTTTTGTCAGACTCTTGTATGCCGTGCAATCTCAAGTCCAGAGAGTTGGCAAAGGGATGGGTTCCAAGGTTGTTGTGTGCAGTTAGTTGTAGCGGTGTACCCCTGGTGATCTCGAAAGTCGGGCCAAGGTAGTCAGCCCCGTTGTAGCCCCAAGTAGCCCCTGCACCTAAATCCTTATGAAAGGAATGTGAACTCGGTGCGATTACCAAACTACTAGGTGCAGCACTAGCAAATGAAATTGGCAAAGGTTCGGTAAATTTTGATATTTCCGGTAAAACGGCATAGCTTTTCTTTGCCTTAAATATCTCAGAAATGAGAAATCCTGCTCCAATTCCTGTACTTGCTAGTATTAATTGCCTTCTAGTTAACATTATTTCTTAATCTCCATTGATGATTAAATATAGTCAGTAAAAAAGTTAAGAGGTAAGAAGTTAAAACGGGTAAGCTTATCTCAGCAACTCAGTGACTTCTTGCGCGATCGCAATCAGGGCATGATTAACTGAGGAGTCGCGAAGAGAACCAGTCTGAGGTGTACCTTTATGCCCAGAATTATTCTTGCCTTGTACTAATAAATGCGGCATAGAATTATCCTCAATGAAATACTGATTTGTAATTGACTAAATTAATACGCAGGAATTCAGTTGTTGGCATGGTAATTTTTGGCATGGTTCAAAAAGCGGCAGTTTTGTTCAGCGAAACAGGCAAAATCTAGCTATCAAAATTTGATAGCTTATAGCACTTACAGACAAGTCAGATATGAATTGAGAGCAAAGATCGGGGAACTTAATGACTTGCAGCAATCATGGCTGCCATCAACTCCGTCGTGTTCCAGCGCTCGGTATACCGAATTCCATTGATAAACAGGGCTGGGGTAGTCGTCACTCCACTCTCTATTCCGCCTTCAATATCTTCGTTGATGCGATCGACATGCACTTGTTTAGACAACTCTTTTGGCACAACTAAAGAACTGGAACTATGGTCGTCGATCATCTTTCTATATCTGTATCAAGCATGGAACCTTGTGATTCACTTGCTCAATCCACATGAATTCAATATAAGCAATTGGCTTTTAGTTGTCGTCTACAGTGAGTTAACATTTTTAGGCTGTAATTTGATGGAGCAGCCGCTCCTTCTTAAGATAGAAGGTAGGCTCTAACTTAAGTTAGAATCCGAATTTGATCGAAAGTACACCCTACAAACTGACAATGCCGCGTTTAAGCGCAGCAGGCTAGAATCGGGTTCTGCTACCACCCCAATCGCCTGATTCGCAGTTTCCCCGGAACTTTGCAATCCCATCTATGGCGATCCTGCCGCTGCGTCGGTCGATATTGACACGCGGTTTATTTAGCCCGTTCATCCGGTATTTTCCCGTAATTCGATCGGGTTCGACCTTCAGGTTGTCGAGTTTCCACCATCCATTGTTACCGCGCGAATTGATCAGCGCGATGAGCTTTCCGCCCAGATGGATTTTTCCTTCTGTACCACGGATTTCGACCTGAACCTCGGAATCGAAACTGGTAGTCGTTGACTCTAGGCGATTACGCAGTTCGTAGCGATGGCGGCGTTCGTTCCATTCATAACTATTGCGGCTTTCGACACCCCCCGGTTTGCGACCTTCACCATAGCAGATCAACGTCAGATTTTGGCGCGACGGGTTGCTATTGTAACTGTCAGGTGTGCCTTGTTCTCGCAGGTAGCTATTGATTGCCGTCTGCGCTTTACGGATATCTGTTGAACTACAGGATCGGCCCTGTTGAAGGATCTCTCGCTGAGGGTTAAAAAGGACAGTGCAGCCACTTCCTGATGTCATACCAGTCACAGTCAGATTACCGCTGTCTAAAGTATCAATCAGTGCTTGAGCATTAACAGAATGACTTACACTAATAGTCAATAAACTCAGAATAGTAGAGGCTACTATTGGCAAGGTTTTTATTGGTTGCATTTAGTTTATATGGGAATGGCACGCTTGAAAAGCTCTAAGCTATGTGAAATAAGGGCTAGGACGTGTTTTAAAACTCGGTAAAATGGTTGAGAAAACTAAAAATTAACGAAGTTAACATTTATCTATGATCCTTCCACCGCAAAGTCGGGGCGACTTGACAGAGCGACAATGGAAGCGCCTGATGCCACTGCTTCCAGCTCAAAAACCAAAAACAGGCCGCCCAAGCTTCATACCACCGCACAATGATCAATGGTATATTGTGGATTTTACGAACCGGAGCGCCGTGGCGCGATTTACCAGAACGTTATGGAGAGTGGGAGACAGTAGCAGGTAGATTTTACCGTTGGCGCAGAAGTGGAATTTGGCAAAAGATTTTACAGTCCTTGCAGCAACAAGCCGATGCGTCGGGGCAACTTAATTGGGAACTACATTACGTAGATGGCAGTGTTATCCGTGCCCACCAACATGCGGCAGGAGCACTCATGGGGAGCTAGATTAACCCGAAAAGACTTAATACCTGTAATGCTTTAATACCAATTTTGTATGAAGTTGCATAGAATAAAAAGGCTAAAAAGTTTGCTTAGTAAGCATTCTAGCTTTATACAGTTTTATGCAGCTTCACAATAATTTGGTATAAACTTGTAATTATGTGTCATATTCCGATACAGTATATGATAGTTAAGTTACATTTTTTGGTTGAAAACGCTTTTAATTCTGCTATTCATTTGAAGTCAGTGATTGATAGAGTTTATACTTCTCTATTTGTTCCCCACCTCCAATATTTAGTTACCTGCTATAAACTGATGAATGCGTTCCAGCCAAGCTTGATTTGCATCAATTGTGAGAATAATTCGTTGGCAAGATTCATCTTTGAGTTCTAGATTTAAATAATCTTGGTCTTTCGTCACATACCAAAATTCTTTACCTCTACTGCTGTAGTAGGTTCCTGCTTTAATTATCCCTGGAATAACAAGACCGGGATTACGGATTTCTGACCAACTACTTACTGGTTGATCAGTCGAAACTGCTGTAATATGATTGAGGGGAATTACCAAATTTTTGCAGATATTAAATGCCAGTAATTGCTCATGCCATTCCCATTCAATTTGTAAGTTGTTATTAACGAGAGTGAGATTCATTGTTTTCTTCCTTAATCTGTTGGTAGCTAAATAATGTAACTTTTCCAGAAATTACTAAATGAGATTTATTTCTTTAGTTCGCAATGATAAGCTCTAATCCAAGCAAAAACCAGCACAAATAATTTTTCGGTAATTCCCCAAAAAATAGCCAAAGTCAACAGCCTAGTTCGTTGCCAGATCACGTCGCAACACGGCTAAATCCTCAGCATCGAGTTCAACGGGAATCCCACTGCGAATCAGTTCAGCAAAGTTGCAGTAAGCTCGGTAGTCCTGCGGCGATCTCAGCACTAGAATTACATGAGATTCGTTCATCAGAGTCTCTATATTGAGTTGTACAAATTAAATGTGCTTTCCGGTTGAGTAACTACGCTAATACCAATTTTTTATGAAGTTGCATAGAATGAGAAAGCTAAAACCTTTGCTTGGCAAACCTTTCACCCTTCTCCTGTTTCATGCAGCTTCACAATAATTTGGTATAACTTCTTCCTGTGCAGTTTTATTCACAAAGTAGGCACTTCCTCGATACACCAATCTATAAGCTACTGGTTGTACAGGAACTTCACTCTCCTTTGTATTCGGATCGATACCATAGGGAACCCCACGGTAAGTCAAATTAGAAGGTCTTTTGTTCTGGCTTTCACGCTTCGAAGCGCCGTATTCGTAGCTAACACCGCGATATTGAAGTTTCATGGTTTCACCTTTTGGTTTCATGGTTTCACCTTTTGAATGAATGTACAGCGTTTTGCAACTCTATCAAGTAGAGCAATAGAAAACCAATTCAATTGTTATATGGCTGCTCTTGTACAAAATTAAGTCGCAAACTGCTGTAAATAATCCTCTCCAAAAGAAACCGTAAGCTCTTGCCGAATGATTTTAATCAGCTTGTAAACATCCGCACTTCTAGAGCATTGATAGTCTCCATACATCACCAGCACTACCTTGGCACTCAACACACCTTGAATCCAATCTTGGGCTGAAGGCGGTACAAGTAAGAAACTGCGGCTACGATCGTCGTTCATCTTTCTAAATCTGCATCAAGCATGGAACTTTGCAATTAACTTGCTTAATTCATTGCCTGGATGACTGTTTGCATAAATTCAATATAGGAGATCGCCTTCAAGCCGTCGTCTATAGCGAGTTAAGATTTTTACAGTACAAATTGATAGAGTAACCGTGCCATCGCAAAGTAGAAGGCTAGCTATAACTTAAGTTAGAATCCGAATCTGATCGAAAGTAGATCCTACAAACTTACAATGCCGCGCTTAACGGCAACAATCACAGCTTGGGTGCGATCGCTGACATCTAACTTATTCAAAATCCGATTAACATGAGATTTAACCGTGCCTTCACCGATACTCAAAGCAGTCGCAATATCGGCATTACTCATTCCCTGCGCCAGTGAGCCGAGTACTTCTAGTTCTCTTCCACTCAGTTCTGGATTGCTGAGACGTTGAACTAACTTTGCTCCTACATCAGGCGGAATATACTTCTGACCCCGATGAACGGTACGAATCGCATTCAGAAGCTCGTCAGGTTCAGTTTCTTTCAACAGATATCCTTTTGCGCCTGCCTGCAATCCCCGATAGATATCTTCGTCACTATCATACGTGGTCAGTACAATAATCCGAGCAGATTTAACGATGGCACAAATTGCAGCGATGGCGGCAACCCCTTCCACTTCAGGCATTCGCAGATCCATTAGCGTTACATCTGGTTGGTGTTCCCGAAATAAGGTGATCGCCTGTTCACCATTTTCGGCTTGGGCAATCACCTGCATCTCTGGGTCACGGTTAATGA
>JAESFO010000968.1_pt1 | contig 10448 bp, 6 predicted proteins | sample 9269421 | NCBI WGS metagenome assembly JAESFO01 (sample SAMN14502839, study PRJNA617101) | algae metagenome | isolation source: Nostoc desertorum CM1-VF14 and co-occurring heterotrophs from rocky... | place: USA: Clark Mountains, San Bernardino, California | collected 2000-06-05 | reverse complement strand
ACCCATTGCTGTATCGGTCCGCCTAATTGTCCAATAACATATTGAACCGCTAGCATGGCACCTAACGTAAGTTCACCATCAATAACCAGTTTAGCAACAATGAAGCTAATGACAATGCCTTGGATGCTGTTGATAAATGTAGCACCGGCAGACTGTATCTGGCTATAGTTAAGGCTTTTAAATCCCAGTTTAAATACATTCGCCTGTATATTTTCCCACTCCCAACGTTTGGGTTTTTCTGCATTGTTCAGGCGTATTTCCTGCATGCCTTGTATGAGCTGCAAGGTGGTATTGTTTTCTTTGGCAGAAAGATGAAAGGTCTCATAGTTTAGCTTTCGCCTTACTTTTAAGAATAATTGTATCCAAACAAAATAAATCGTGCTGCCGATTGCAAAGACAAAGAATAATTTGACACTGTAGATCATCAATACGACAGCATAAACGATAAAATTAAAAAACGAAAAAATGGTAGTAAGTGCAGTTCCCGTTAAAAACCCCTGAATGGTGCGATGGTCCCCTATACGTTGCAATGTATCTCCGGTGTGATGAATATCAAAATATGAAACAGGTAGACGAGTTAGCTTTATCCAGAAGTCAGAAAGTATCTGAATATTTAAAACATTTGAAATACGTAGTAAAAGTCTGCTCCGAATAAAACTCACAATAGTTTGACTAAACGTAAGCATTATCTGAGCTAGTAAGATTATCGTTATGAACTGGAGATTTTGGGTATTAATTCCCGTATCAACCATACTTTGAGTAAGGAAAGGAAAAATTAAAGACAAAAGCGAGGTAATGATCAAGGCGATAAATACCTGGGCAATTTGCCATTTTGTTGATAGAAGATATTTGGAAATTAGCGACCAACTTAATTTTTGCTCTTTTTCACTTTCTGTTTCATAAAAAAGTGGAGTCGGCTCTAATAACAAAACAATCCCCCTATCAATGCCATCCTCTCCTTTTGAAGCGCCCCAATATTTTAAGAATTCTGGGACCTTAAAGTCTATAATCCCTCTTCCGGGATCTGCAACTTTTATAGTATTCCTTGTTATTTCAATAAGCACTACAAAATGATATTGATCCCAATGAAGAATTGCAGGCAGCGATACGTTACTTAGTTGTTCAAGGGAGACCTTGACACCTCTTGTTCTAAAGCCTATTTTTTCTGCTGTGTCACTAATCCCTAACATCGACACCCCAGATTTGCTAAATCCAGCAAGTTGCCGTAAAGTATCCGCATTAAAATGTTTACCATATGCGCGTGCGACCATCCTTAAGCAGGTAGGTCCGCAATCCATAGCGTTTAGCTGTTTATAAAATGTAAAATTCCGCTTAAGCAATTTTTTTTTACAAATATGATTACATTTTATATATCTTTAGTATGTTAATATATTTTTTATTTAAAACACTATGACAATGAAAAAATTAAAGCTGACCCCGTCCAATTCTGACGGTGCGGAAATCCTATCGAGAGCACAATTAAAAAACGTTTTAGGCGGTACTGATGGAGGAGATCCCGGGACAACCACTTCAGGAGGAGATCCCACAACCTACAGTACTTCGGTTTACGGTGCTAGCACTATTGAATCAAGAACCACAACCTATCCAATTCTGCCGCCCAAAACTGACAATGATGCTGATAATGACGATTTTTACCAATCTGATGCTGATGTAGCGGTATAAGTCCATCTCCAGCGATAGTATCCACCCACAAATGAGCAAATGCTCAGCTGATTTTTAGTTGAAAAATAGTTTTATCTATTTAGAGGTCATATAGCGTCTATTTGTGAACTCGATGGCTATATGACCTTTTATTAACCAACCAATTTAAGCGTTTCTGAGAAGATTCAATTAGTGCAAACCTATATATAATGATACTAATAGTTAGTCAAGATCGTTTTGAAGCGTCCACACAAGATGTGATAGACTGGATTTCTCTTTTAAAAGGTAAATTTTACCGGTTAAACGGCGATGAATTTTACTCCATAAAAGGAGTCAAAGCTTCCAAAATTGGTAAGGATGGCAATATTAATGATAATCTTCCAAGTTATTTAAAAGAAGTAAACATCGCATGGTTTAGGAGATGGAACACGAGAGATTACCTTGATGTGTTTTATAATACAAATCGACCTACCGATCATTCCTTTGATATATACAATTCACTTCATCAGGATTCAGGAACAATTCGACAATATTTTTTTTACAATCTCCAAAATCTGAACATAAAAAAATGGCTCACGCCTCCTAGCAAAACCGGCAACAATAAGCTTATTACCCTATCCATGGCTAAGGAAGTTGGACTTACGATTCCGGAGACCGCTGTTATTGGTACAAAAACAGATCTTATTGAATTCTATAAATTACGGAAAACAATTATCACAAAGGATCTAACCGCGCCTTTTGTCCTGAAAATTGGAGATGAGGGCTGGTTTATGTCAAAAACAAGAGAAGTAAGCAAGAAATTCATTGACACTCTTCCTGATACATTTATACCCTCCCTATTTCAAGAGTTAGTAGAAAAAAGCTATGAACTACGCATTTTTTACTTGGATGGAATTTTTTATTCTATGGCAATATTCTCTCAAAAAAATAAAAAAACTCAACTCGACTTCAGAAACTATGACACCGTAAAACCCAACCGAACAGTTCCCTATAAATTACCTAAATCTCTCGAAGCAAAATTGTCAAAGCTTTTAGAAAAAATGGGGCTAAACACAGCTTCAATTGACATAATTAGAAAAAAAGGTACAAATGAGTACATCTTTCTTGAAGTTAATCCTGTTGGGCAATTTGGCATGACGTCTATTCCATGTAATTACTATCTAGAGAAAAAAATAGCTGAATATCTGATTCAAAATGATCGCCCATGAACAAGAAAAAAATAAGTTCCTATATCAGTCAAAAAGAGTTGCGGAATCTCCCAATGAATTTCAAAGTAGCCACCTTTGATGACAAAGAATCTAATATATTTCCTCCTATCCGGTTGGCCCCTATTAAATTCTACATGTCCAACTTTTCGGTATGTGAATTTCCTTCCAAGCCAATTTCAAAAATCATCAAAAAATAATGTCTTTTTTTAAACTATTTGCTAATTGTATTCCTGTTAAGGGTTACAAATTCTCAATCATTTGTGACTTGCAGCGTCACAAATATAATTATATACCCAATGAAATTTATGACATCCTTACGAAGGATTTGGATTTAGAAATAAATGAATTGAAAGAAAAATATCCTAAAAATTTCCCAACAATATTAGACTATTTCAATTTCTTTTCCGATGAAGAATTAGGTTTTTTCACTGATGAGCCCGATCACTTTCCCCAGTTATCAACAAATTTCGAAACACCCAATTTGATAGACAATAGCATTATAGATATTTCTAAAACATCGAATCATAACTTCTCTTCGATTTTTAATCAGCTTAGTGAATTAGGGTGCTTTTTTTTAGAACTGCGCTACTTTGATGCACAAGATTTGGGCACTATTGATGAAACCTTAAAAAAATCTTATGGTCTTCGCTTTAAAAATATCAGTTTATATATAAGATATTCAAAAGAGTTGTCAATTGCCGGATTAAAAAAATTAATTAAAAAACATTCAAGTGTAGGCTCCATAATTGTACATAGTTCGCCAACAGATAATAATTATTTGTTTAACGGTCAAAGTATCACCTTCATCAAGCAAGAAGTTAACTCAGCCAATTGTTGCGGCAACATATCAACAAGCTACTTTTCAATAAATATTAGTTCTTACACTGAAGCACTTTCTTTTAATACTTGCTTAAACAAAAAAATTTCTATTGATGTTCATGGCAATATAAAGAACTGCCCTTCAATGGAAAATTCATTCGGAACAATTGAAAGTGAATCTTTATTCTCAGTTATTAAAAAAACAAAATTTAAGAAATTATGGGCGGTGAATAAAGACCAAATTAACGGCTGCAAAGATTGCCAATTTAGGTATATCTGTACTGACTGCAGGGCGTTTGTAGAAAACGTTTATGATAAGCCAAAGAAGTGCAATTATGATCCCTACACACATACCTGGAAATGATATGGAGAGTCGCATAGTGCAATAAAAACTTATTTTATTATCATCAAAATCGTTCCCTATATGTCAAAGCTCCTCCTTTGTAACTTATTTGTTTTGTTTGCAAATGTTGTTTTGGGGCAAAGCAGGTTTATACCAAGTGAACAGTATATGCGTCAATCAACAAAAGCCCTTCATTTATATGAACAGAAGCAATATTTGCATGCGGCACGTTTATATGATACATTATTGGGACCAGACAACGGGCAGGGCCTGGGCAAAGACCGGTATAACGCTGCCCGCGCCTGGGCAGCAGCTGAGAATGCCGAAAAGTCGTTTCACTATTTAAATCAATCATTAATTCATGATAAATACCGGGACTTACCGCGTCTGCTTTCTGACCCTGCATTACTATATCTCCATAATGATGGGCGTTGGCAACAGGTCATAAGTCGTGTAAAAAAAAATAGAAAAAAAGCCGATGAGAAACTGAACAGGCCCTTAGTTACTTTACTTGATAGTATTTATTACGAAGATCAAAATGAAAGAAGAAAGATTGATACAATTCAAAAACAGTTTGGATGGAATTCAACACAAGTAGATTCGATGTGGAGGAAAATACGTCGTAAGGATTCAATAAATACGACTCAAATAAAGCAGCTTATCGATAATCATGGCTGGCTTGGACCTGATGAAGTGGGTGAAAAAGGGGCCAAGACTATTTTTTTAGTGATACAGCATTCGGATTCCTTAACCCAGGTGACTTATCTCCCTAAATTAAGAAAGGCAGTTGAAAAAGGGGACGCATCGCCCAGGGATTTAGCGTTACTAGAGGACAGAGTTTTGATAAAACAAGGAAAGGAGCAACTATATGGCAGCCAGTTAACAACGGATCAAAGAACAGGGAAGTATGTATTTTATCCAATCGAAGATGAGGTGAACGTAAATAAGAGAAGAGCTTCCGTGGAACTGGAACCCATAGAAGAGTACGCAAAATATTTCAATGTCCGTTATGCTTCAAAATCTTCCGATTAAAGCCGGACAAGCATTCCAGCAGCCTATAACATGAATTATTTTATCTAAGGTGAGCTTCCCTGTAAAAAATATGAGATGGAGCAATAGAAGCGTCCATACTGAGCACCCATTTGAATGCGGATACCTTACTTACCTACTTATCAAAATACGTCCAACATGATCTTCCTCTCTGCTCAACCTGATAGCTTTTATTTTACCTGGCAACTGGAACTGCAGGTATTTAATTTTGAGAGATTAAACATCTCTCCGGGGAAGATACACATTTTGCTTGGCCACGACCCTCAATTGGGCCTGGAAGAGCATTTCAAAATTTTAATAGAAAAGCTCAAAGGTAAAGCCTCCTTTTTTACTTACCCGGATAATCGTGTCAATCACACGTATGCTTCTTCAATCCGGCCTCATATTATTCAACAGCATTTGCAACAATTTCCTGAACTGCAACAGGAAACTATTTTTTATCATGATTCTGACATCATATTCAGGGAGTTACCTGAATTTTCTAAAATGATAGAAGACGAAACCTGGTATGTATCTGATACAAGGAATTACCTTGATAGTAAATATATAAAAGCCATAGGTGGAGAAACGTTGCTCAATGAAATGTGCGCTATTATCGGGGTATCGCCAGGCCAAGTTATCCTGCAGGATGATCACTGCGGGGGAGCGCAATACGTGTTAAAAAACACCAGTATCGAATTCTGGGAAAAGCTGGAAAAAGATTCAGAGGATTTATATCGATACATGAACGATTTTAATACCCATAGGGAAAATGTAAAAAATAAAAAGATCCAGTCGTGGTGTGCAGATATGTGGGCTTTGTTATGGAACGCCATCCATTTTAAGAAGAAAGTTCAGATACAGCCCCAACTGGGCTTTTGTTGGGCAACTAGCCCGATTGAAGAATGGCAAAAGAATAAGATCCTGCACTACACAGGCAATGTGCAGAAAGGAAGTCATACCGTATTCAGAAAGTCCAATTATACCGAGTACGAGCCATTTTATGATACCGACCTGAAAAAGATTTTACAGGACAATTGTAGCGCTCCGCTGGTTCATCTTATCAACGAGTACCTGGAAGCATCTAAAAAAAGCAAACCTGATTTTTCAGATGTATTATTTGTTGTTTTACATAGACCGGACTCTACACAATCGTACGAAGTTTTGGCGACACAACTGAATTACCTGGAAAAATTCCTGAACACCAATATTCGTATTATTGAACTGGAATCCCCTTCACTTAACCAGAAGACAAACGACCTACCTGCTTACCCTCTTCAAAAGATAGAAAATGGTATTGCAGTATTAGACTGCATCAAAGAAATATGCAGTCAGCACAGCGTTAATATTGTAGCGCTGATTGAGTCAGATATATTTTTAGATATTTACCAGTGTATAGATGCGGTTCACAGGATAAAAAATGAAAAGGTGGAAATTGTTGTTCCCCACAACAAGGATTTATTCCAGGTAGGGCTGCATTTTCAATCAATATTTGGTAAATGTCTCGAACCCGGATTACTTAATCAAAATACAGGAAAGTTCAGTTCTTACAAATTAAATTCCGTCCACTCTGTTTTTTTTAAACGCAATGTTTTCCTGCAAGCGGGTACGGAGCCGGATGCTGCTAATATCAATGATATTTTTCATTCTGTTTATGAGGTAAACAAAAGCGGTATTGTCCACTTAAATACTCCATTATTTCGATTTTAAATGATATCAACTCACATCCATTAGAACTATGAGGAATTTGCCTGAAATAGAACATTTAATAAGTAACATAGGTGAAACCATCTTTCCAGGACAGGGTTTATATGATGGCACCGCAGGGAAAGCAATGTTACTGGCCGCAACTTTAAAAAACACCAACAATATTGCTTTCGATTTACCCTTTCAGAAGTCAGTAGAAGAATTAAGCGAGAATATCGCGACGGTTACGGATACAAATTTCAGGCAGGGTTTTGCCGGTATCGGTTGGGCAATTGAATGGCTTACTCAAAATAAGCTACTGCGAGACATCAATACAGATGAGGTCCTGGAAGATTTTGATGACCTCATTTATAAAGCGATATTGCACACCCGTCCAGCCAACTTAACGTTGCTGGATGGAGAAGCAGGCTGGGTGAATTATTTTATTTTCAGAAATAGAAGTAAAAACGCAGGAACTTCCAGGTTTAGAAAGATGGTTAACAGGGAGTGCCTGACTATCTTAGAAGACAGGATCAGCAATTACCTGTCAGGCATTACCGATACTCGTTTTTTAATTAAAGACAACGCTAAAACTATTATAGCGTTAGGAGATATTTTAAAAGTCCTATCTCCCTCGTATAGTGTTTTAGATACCGATAAAGAGTCGATTTTGAAAAAGTCCCTGGTCATTAGTGAAAGCGTCTTATCTGAATTCACAGAGCATCAAAAAATGTTAGCTGATGTCACTCCTGTTCAGCATATCGACTTGTTATACCTTTCAGCAAATCTTTTATTCTCGGCAATCAATATACGCAATAAGGTATACCAGGCAAGGGCACGGAAATTTGTTTATATGCTTTTGACCTGTATTGATAAAAACAGATCTGACCTTACCCAAGAGGCATTACTAAAATTAACCCGTGTACGGATCTTAATTTATTTGTATGATAAAAACGAAAGGGTATTAAATGAGTTAGAAAAAGATTTAGGTTCTTTGAAAACAACGATCCATCGCAACAGTTCGATCAATGAGTTAACTGCTTATGTTTTAGGATGGCAATTACTCGAATATGAAAAGGTATCTTTCAATATGCAGGAGATCCTATTCTACTCATAAATATTCCGGGCAGCCTGCTATGATTTTTCGATTTTTTTTTCGGAGTATAACACAACCTCGGTCATTAGACCCCTCCCGGTAAATGAATGCCTTTTACCCTTACTATACTCTCTGATTTAAGAGAGACAGATTCCTTTTTGCAGGTATCTTCGGCTGGCACTGTAACTCCCTCTGGTTTGACGGACAACTGTATCTTTCTTTCCACGGCAGCTAATTCCGTCTTTAATTCACTCAGTTTACTTTCCTTTGTCCATACACCATTTACCACTTCCCGGAGCACGGGCAGGTCTTTTTGCAGGTCGACGACCCGCTTTCGATCCTGTTCAATATAGCCGGGTATTTTTTCCAGCGCATTCAGAAAATTCATAGCGGCTGTTCTAGGTTCTGATGCCATCAGTCCATTGTTGTAAGTGTACTTGATAGTGCCTTCCCCATGTACTAAAAACCGGTTGACCTTGATATCTACCCCTTCTTTTTCTGATACTTCCGTTTTGACCAGTAAGGTAAAGCCATATAACGTTCCTATTTCCTCATATTCGCCGCCAGTACGGGCCTTATCCGCAATTTCGTTGAGTTTTGCACCGATCAGCTTTGCATCCGCATGGGCAGGCAAGCCGATCAACTGAACGGGGTTGGCTATGGTTCCATCTCGTGTTTTCTGTATACGCTTTTGCAGATTTTCCCAATCCAGGCTCATGCGTTCGAGCCGGGATTGAACCTTTTCAAGCGTGTATGTAAGATCTTCCAGTTTGTATTTCGAACTGGTTTTGGAACGGCTAAAAGCCTGTCGTTCACTTTCCAAACCAGCAATCTGTTTTTCGAGTTTTGCTTTTTCCAGCAGGTCGGTATTGCCGGAAAGTATCGCCACATATTCGGAGAAATTCATACCGGATTTTTCATCCATGCCGCCTTCATCTATGGTACGCTTTCCCAGGTTATTGCTCTTCAACTGGTCAATAAAAAGCTGTTTGTTGTACAATACATTGAACTTATAGACATCTAGTGTTTTTTCCACAGCGTAGGTTATCATATCTACTGTATTGTTCGCGAAGAACTTGGCCACTTCATTTCCTTTACGGCCAGGCCGCCTTTTTCTCTGGGCAAAATCACTTGGTCGCCAGGGCGTGTCCAGATTATGACCGGCAACCGCTCTTTTTTGAGCATTAGTCCCCGTACCTAACGTATCAGTAGAACCAAAAAGACCTCTTATTTTCCCCTCATTCATTGCATCAATAAGATCTTTTCGTTGCTTTTCATTTTTTGCCTCTTGTATAAAACGTATCTCATGGGCTGGTATTCCATAATCTTCAACCAGCTTGCGTTTAATCTCAGTATAAATATTCCACACGCCCGGCTTATAAGTCCCTAAATCGCAAAAAACAAACTGTGTTCCTTTTTGCGCGTTATACCGATAATAATATTCTGCAAATTTTGCGGCACAATGAGAGGCTTTATTTCCCGGATCATCTTTGTACTTCCCGCTGATCATTCGCATATCGAGCGACATCTTACGGGCATAGTCTGTAGCGATGAGCATTTTGGCTTTTTCTTCATTTTTGCTTAACGGAGGTCTGCCCAACAGTACTGCATTACCCGTTTTAGCAAACTCCATTAGTTTTTTGATAAAAACTTCCTGCTCCGGTGTAGGGGGAATATGATGTAAGATATCATTTATCTCGGGTCGGTCAATGCCAATGTCCGCTACTGTCCTGTAATCAGTGATCTCCGAATAAAACTGCGCCAGCTCCGGTACTTTGATGAAGTAGCGGAAACGCTCTTTTGATACGATAGTGTTGGCTACCGAAAACTCATAATCCGTAGTCTTTCGGGCATAAATAGCTGCCCAGGCATCGAAGCAATGGATGCCCTGTTTTTCCATCGCCTTCGGGCGCAGGTATTTAAAAAGCAAATACAGTTCAGTCAGTGAATTACTGATAGTAGTACCTGATAAAAAGGTAGCCCCCAGATCTTTACCGGTACGCTCCTGGATCGTACGAATGGCAAAAAGCAGGTTCAACGCTTTCTGGCTGCCGGCCATATTGCCTAATCCCGCCACCCGCTCATGGCGGGTATTGAACACCAGGTTTTTAAAACGGTGAGATTCATCCACGAACAGGTGGTCAATGCCCATCATCTTAAAATCCACCACATCATCCTTACGATTTTCGATATCGTGCTCTAATGTTTTGAGTTTTACTTCAAGGTTTTGTTTACGCAGGATCACACCCTTCAGCATCGCTCTTGAAACTTCCTGTCCCTGCTTCTTTAAGGCTTCCAGGTTTTCCTCCACGCTGTTCAGCTCAGCTTGTAAAATTTCCTTTTGTAATTCGGGGGATTGTGGTATCATCCCAAACTGGTCATGGGTCAGGATGACACAGTCCCAGTCGTTATTCTTAATATCACCGAAAATGCGCAGGCGTTTCTTAGGAGTGAAATCTTCCTTGCCGGGATAGAGTATTTTAGCGTGAGGATAAGCGGTACGATAGGTTTCCGCTATTTCATGGACATTGGCCTTCAGGCCAATGATCATCGGCTTATGCACCAGGCCCAAGCGTTTCATCTCCTGCGCTGCCGTGCACATGAT
>JAESFO010000967.1_pt1 | contig 10465 bp, 7 predicted proteins | sample 9269421 | NCBI WGS metagenome assembly JAESFO01 (sample SAMN14502839, study PRJNA617101) | algae metagenome | isolation source: Nostoc desertorum CM1-VF14 and co-occurring heterotrophs from rocky... | place: USA: Clark Mountains, San Bernardino, California | collected 2000-06-05 | reverse complement strand
GCGGCGTCCGGCTGCGCCCTCCGGACGAGGGGGCTCAGCCCAGGGCGGGGACGATCGCCTCGACCAGGTGCGGACCCGGCTCGGCCTGTGCCCGACGCAGCGCGTCGAGCAGACCCTCGGTGGTGGTGACCCGCTCGGCGGGCACCCCGAGCCCGGTCGCGAGTGCGGTGAAGTCCGGCGTCGGGTCGGACAGGTCCAGCATCCGGCCCGCCCGCCCGGAGTGTGCCGCCTCCCCGGCCCCCGTGCGGGCCAGCTCCACCCGCAGGATCGAGTACGCCGCGTTGTTGATCAGCACGACGGTGACGTCGAGCCGCTCGCGGGCCATCGTCCACAGCGCCTGGGCGGTGTAGAGCGCGCTGCCGTCGGCCTGCACCGCCACCACCGGACGGTCCGATGCGGCGACCGCGGCACCCACCGCGGCGGGCAGCCCCATCCCGATCGCGCCACCGGTCAGCGCGATCTGGGTGTGTCGCGGCGCGGTCTGCAACGACATCGTCAGCGACGCCGCCGCGGTCAGCGCCTCGTCGACCACGATCGCGTCCTGCGGCAGCGTCGCGGCGACGGCGGCGCACAGCCCCCGCACGTCGAGCGCCCCCGGCGCGGGCTCCGGCGCCTCGTGCGGGGCGAGCGCGGGGTCGGCGTCGCCGGCGACGGCGTCGGCGAGGGCTTCCAGCGCGGCCGTCGCGTCGGTGGCCGGGTCGGCCAGCCCCACCACGGCGGCCCCCTCGGGCACCAGGTCCCCGGGCACCCCCGGGTAGCCGAAGAACGACACCGGCGACCGCGCCCCGGCCAGCACCAGCGACGACGTGCCGTCCAGCTGCGCGATCGCCTGCTCGGCGAAGTAGGCGAGCTTGTCGATGCGGGTCCGGCCGGCGCCGGTCTCCCAGCACCGGGGGAAGGTCTCCACGAGCAGCCGGGTCCCGGTGGCCGCGGCGATCCGCCCGGCGGCGTCGACCCCCGCCGCGCTCAGCGCCGGCCCGCCCAGCAGCAGCGTCGCGCCGGGCGCGCGGACGGCGTCGGCGGCCGCGGCGACCCGCGAGGGATCCGGGGGGAACGGCCCGGCGGCCGGCAGCGGCGGGGCGGGCGACGCGCCCTCCGACCAGGACACGTCGGCCGGCAGCACCAGCGTCGCGACCTGCCCGCCGCGCTCGCCGGTCGCGGCGAGGGCGCGCATCGCGTCGGCGGCGACGTCGCGGACGTCACCGCTGGTGTGCACCCACCCGGACACGGTCCGCGCCACCGCGGTGATGTCGGACTCCAGCGGAGCGTCGAAGCGGACGTGGTCGGTCGCGTGCCCACCGACCACGCACAGCAGCGGCGTCCCGGCCCGGCGTGCGTTGTGCAGGTTCGCCAGCCCGTTGCCCAGCCCCGGCCCGAGGTGCAGCAGCACCGCCGCCGGCTTCCCGGCGATCCGCGCGTAGGCGTCGGCGGCGCCGGTCGCGACGCCCTCGAACAGGGCCAGCACCCCGCGCATCTCCGGTACCGCGTCGAGCGCCTGCACGAAGTGCATCTCCGATGTCCCCGGGTTCATGAAGCACACGTCGACCCCGGCCGCGGTGAGCGACCCGACCAGCGCCTCGGCGCCCCTCACGACCGGTTCCCGATCTCTACGGTCCACATGGTCGGTGAGTCCACACGATGTGACGCGTGTCCGCAGGACCCGGGTTCGAGTTGCGGCCCGCATCGCCAGGACGCGGAATGGAGGACTGTGAGCGACGACCGCACCGCGCCCGAGGCCTACACCCCTGACCCGCGGCGTTGGCGGGCGCTGTCGGTCTGCCTGGTCGCCGGGTTCATGAGCCTGCTCGACGTCAGCATCGTCAACGTCGCGCTGCCCGCCATGCAGGCCGGCCTGCGGGCCTCGGCGGCGCAGCTGTCCTGGATCGTGTCCGGCTACGCGCTGACGTTCGGCCTGGTCCTGGTCGCGTCCGGGCGTCTCGGCGACGACCGCGGCCGCCGTCGCATGTTCGTCACCGGCCTCGCCCTGTTCACCCTGACCAGCGCGGTCGCCGGGTTCGCGCCGAACCCGGAGGTGCTCGTCGCGGTCCGGCTGGTGCAGGGCGTCGCGGCCGGGCTGCTGTCCCCGCAGGTCGTCGGGTTCATCCAGGACCTGTTCCGCGGCCCGGAGCGGGGCACCGCGTTCGGCATGTTCGGCGCCGTCGTCGGGATCTCGACCGCGGTCGGCCCGCTGCTGGGCGGGCTGCTGCTGTCCTGGGCCGGCGACGCCGACGGCTGGCGCTGGGTCTTCTTCGTCAACATCCCGATCGGCGTCGCGGCGCTGGTCGCGGCGTTCCGGCTGCTGCCCGCCGACACCGTGACCACGGGGGAGCGGCGCCCGCTGGACCTGGGCGGCTCGGTGCTGCTCGGCGTCGCCGTCGTCGCGCTGATGCTGCCGCTGGTACTCGCCGAGCGGGACCCGGCGTCGGCGCCGTGGTGGCTGGTCGCGGTCTCGGTCGCGGCGCTGGCGGCGTTCGTCGCGTGGGAGCGTCGGGCCAAGCGCGTCCACGGTCACCCGCTGATCGACTTCGCGCTGCTGCGGACCCGCAGCTACGCCGTCGGGGCCTCGCTGGGCACCGTCTACTTCGCCGGGTTCACCTCGATCTTCTTCGTGCTCACCCTCTACCTGCAGAACGGGCTGGGCTACACCCCGCTGCAGACCGGGCTGACGATGACGGCGTTCGCGCTCGGCTCGGCCGTCACCTCCGCACTCAGCGGGCGCCTGGTGGCGCGGTTCGGGCAGCCGATGATCGTCGTCGGGCTGGCGACGGTGATGGTCGGGCTCGGCGTCACCGACCTCGTCCTGGCCGCGACCGCGCACAGCCCGTGGACCGGGCTCGCGATCGCCGGGCCGCTGCTGCTCGCCGGGGCGGGCGGCGGGCTGGTGATCGCGCCGAACCAGACCCTCGCGTTGTCGGAGATCCCGCACACCTCCGGCGGCACCGCGGGCGGGGTGCTGCAGACCGGGCAGCGGATCGGGACGGCGATCGGGCTGTCCGCGGTCGGCGCGGTGTTCTTCGGCAGGCTCACCGCGTCCGGCGGGGACTGGGCGGACGCCATCTCGCACGGCCTGCTCATCACCGTCGGGCTGGTGGCGCTGGCCCTCGTACTCGGGGTCACCGACCTGGTCGCGGCCCGGCGTGCCCGCGGACGGGGCACGCCGGTGACCGCGACCGGCGGACGGTAGGGGTCAGGTCCGGGCGACGGCGGCGGTGTCCTCGCGCAGCCCCGACCGCAGCGTCTCGGTCATCAGCCAGGAGCAGACCATCGACACCAGCGCGATCCCGACGACGTAGCCGGCGACGGCGTAGAGCGACCCGGTCAGCGCGACGAGCGCGGTGCACAGCAGCGGCGCGAGGCCGCCCAGGATCGACGCGATCTGGTAGGCCAGCGACGCCCCCGAGTACCGCATGCTGGTGGAGAACTGCTCGGCGAAGAACGCCGACTGCGGCCCGTACACCGCCGAGCGCGCCACCTGCACGACCAGCCCGCCCAGCAGGAACAGCCAGATGCTGCCGGTCGACACCAGCCAGAAGTACGGCACCGCGAACACCGCGAGCAGCGCCATCCCACCGACGAACATCGGACGACGCCCGATCCGGTCCGACAGCAGACCGAACGCCATGATCAGCGGGATGTCCGACAGCGACAGCACCGAGTTCGCCGCGAGGATCGTCGTGCGGTCGTAGGACAGGGACTGCGTCGCGTAGGTGACCAGCCAGACCGAGGAGACGTAGAACGTCGAGTTCGTCGCCAGGAACGACCCGGCGGCGAGCAGGATCTCCTTCGGGTAGGTGCGCAGCGCCTCCAGCACCGGCATCCGGTTCGCGGCCTTCTCGTCCATCGCCTGCCGGAACACCGGCGACTCGTGGACGCCGAGCCGGATCCACATCCCGACCCCGATCAGCGCGATGCTCGCGAGGAACGGCACCCGCCAGCCCCACGCCACGAACTGCTCGTCGGTCAGCGTCGCGGACAGCACCGCGAACGTCGCCGTCCCCAGCACCAGGCCCAGCGGCACACCGACCTGCGGCCAGCTGCCGTAGAACCCGCGCCGGTGCGACGGGGCGTGCTCGACGGCCATCAGCGCCGCACCGCCCCACTCGCCGCCGACGCCGAATCCCTGCAGGAACCGCAGCGTCACCAGCAGGACCGGAGCCCAGACCCCGAGCGTGTCGTAGCCGGGCAGCAGACCCATCCCGACGGTCGCCGCGCCCATCATGAGCAGCGAGTAGACGAGCATCGGTTTCCGGCCGACCCTGTCGCCGAAGTGCGCGAACACCGCCCCGCCGAGCGGGCGGGCGATGAACCCGACGGCGAACGCGCCGAACGCGGACAGGGTGCCGGTGACGGGGTCGACCGACGGGAAGAACACCTGGTTGAACACCAGGGCCGCGGCCGTGCCGAAGATGAAGAAGTCGTACCACTCGATGGTGGTGCCGACCAGGCTGGCGGTGGCGACCTTGCGGGAGGACCGGAGTGCGGGTCCCGGCGACGCCGGCGGGACGGTGGAGGACATGCGCCCTGACGCTAAGGGGTCGTCCGATTCGTGTCGAGACGCACGAGTGATCCGATCTGGCGGTGCTCAGGCCCGGGTGCGACGGGTGGAGAGCACCCCCGCGACGAGCACGACGACCAGCCCGGCCACCGGGACGACCAGCAGCCCGGCCCGCAGCGACGTCGCGTCGGCGACCAGCCCGACCACCGGCGGCGACACCAGGAACCCCACCCGCATCAGCCAGGTGACGATCGTCAGCCCGGTCCCGGGGGCCAGCCCCGGCAGGTGGTCGGCGGCGGTCATCGCGGCCGGGACGAGCGTCGCCACCCCGAACCCGGCGAGACCGAACCCGGCGACGGTCCCGGGCACCGTCGGGAACGCCAGCGCGAGCCCCATCCCGGCGAGCACCAGCCCACCGCCGGCGCGGGCCACCGCGCGCTGGCCGAACCGGTCGACCATCCGGTCACCGATGAGCCTGCCGACGAACTGGCAGCCCTGCAGCGCCACGAACCCGAGGCCGGCGACGGCCGCACCGGCCCCGAGCCCCTGCAGGTACACCGCCGCCCAGGTGGCGCCGGAGTCCTCGACCAGGGTGCCGGAGATCGCGACCAGCCCGAACACGGCGAGCAGCGCCACGGTGCGGGGGCCGAGCCCGGTCCACGGCCGCCGCGGCGGTGCACCGGCGGCCGCGTCGGGGGCCGGTCGGTCGTCGCCGTCGGCGCCGCTCAGCAGCAGGGGGTACACCGCGACGGCGATCACCACCGACAGCAGCGACGAGAGCCCCAGGTGCACCGGCAGTGCCAGCCCGGTCCCGGCGGCGGCCGAGCCCATCAGCCCGCCCGCGACCGCTCCGACCGACCAGAGCGCGTGGAACCCGTTGAGGATGGACCGGCCGTAGCGGCGCTGCACCCGCAGCCCGTGCGCGTTCTGCGCGACGTCGACGACGGCGTCGGACGCCCCGACCAGCAGCATGGCCGTGGCGAACAGCGCCCAGGACGGTGCGCACCCCACCAGCACGACGCCGAGCGCGATCACCGCCATCCCGAACGAGGCCACCTTCGCCGAGGTGAACCGGGCGATGAGCGGGCCCGCGGTCAGCCCGGCCAGCAGCGCCGCGAACGGCATCGCGGCCACCGCCAGCCCGAGCTGGGTGTTGGACAGGCCGAGATCGGCCTTGATCTGCGGGAAGCGGGGCAGCAGGTTCGCGTAGACCAGGCCGTTGGTGAGGAAGACCAGGGCCACCGCCGCCCGGGCCCGTCGTTCCGTCCGGCCCGCCTCGACTGCCACCACGGCCCCATCATGCGCCGACCGGCCGGCACCGGCGGGCCGCGGGTCAGTTGTGGCGTTCCAGCAGCCGCAGCACCGCCCGTCCGACGGCGACCCGGGTGCGGTGCTCGCCGGCGCCGCGCGGGATGCGGCGCAGCCCGGCCGCGACCGTGTGGCCCTCCTCGAAGGCCTGCACCACGCGCGGGTCGACGTAGCTGCTGCGGGCGACGGCCGGGGTGTTGACCAGTGCCCGGGCGACCCGGCACGTCGCGGCGGCCTCGGCCCGCTCCGGCGCGGTCGCGGACAGCCCGGCGCCACCGGCCCAGCCGTGCTCGGCGAACGCGACCGCGGCGACGACGGGGGCGTTCCGGGTCCGCAGGTCCTTCGCCGTGTGCGCGGCGTCGGTGAGCGACCGGACGTGGTCGTCGGCGTCGTCGTAGCCGACGGCCTGGATGTGGTCGCGGTCCCGCTCGGAGATCCATACCTCCCGCCAGGCGGGCGGGATCACCAGTTCCTCGATCCGGGCCCGCACCGGCGCGGCGACGGCGGCGCCGGTCGCGTCGTGGTAGCTGAACCCCCGTCCCCGACGACGGCGGGTGAGGCCGCCGCGGTACGGGATCGCCCTGGTCGGTCGCACGCCGGGGGACACCCGCCGCGCGCCGGGATCATCCCCGCAGCGAGTTGAGCTTCACCGCGGTCCGCAGCGCTCCGGACATGCCCTTGTAGGCACCGTTGCGGGCGGTGTCACGGACATTGCGCAGCTGCGCGCGACGCTCGCGGCCCGCGCTGCTCCAGGCCAGCAGCGACCGGCCCCACGAGTCCTTCGCGAGTTCCGTCGCCCCGGCCTCGCGGGCGAGCAGCGCCCACCGGTCGCCGAAGTCGTCCAGCCCGTCGCGGTAGGCGAACACCGCGGGCCGGACGTAGGCCATGCCCGGGTGCCGGCGGCCCATCCGGGGGGCGTAGTCGGCAATGACCTTGTCCAGGCACTCGAACCGGCGCTGCCGGTTGGAGCTGATCGACCCGGTGCGCATCAGGCGCATGTCGAGCAGCCAGCGGCGGGTGCCCCACATCAGGGGGTAGTTCGAGCCGGCGGCGATCCGCAGCCACATCTCGAAGTCCACCGCGGAGGGCAGCGAGCAGTCGAAGCCGCCGACCTGGTCGAAGCAGGCCCGGCGGATCATCAGCGAGCTGCCGTTGTGCGGCGGGTTGTTCTCCACCAGCTGCTTGTCGATGTCGACCTTGCCCGACGGCTGCCAGCGCAGCGCCACGACCTGCCCGGACTCCAGCATCACGCGGGTGTGGCAGTACGCCATCCCGACCCCGGGCGGGGCGGTGTGCATGGTCTCGAGCATGTGCGAGAGGAACTCGGGGTGCCAGCGGTCGTCGCCGTCCAGGAACGCGACGAAGGGGGCGGCGCTCTCGGCCAGGGCACGGTTGCGCGCGGCACCCGAGCCGCCGTTCTCCACCTGGATCAGCCGCACCCGCGGGTCGCGCTCGGCGCGCGAGCGGACGACGTCGGCGGTGTCGTCGGTCGACCCGTCGTCGACGACGAGGTACTCGAACCGGGACTCGGTCTGCGCGAGCACCGAGTCGATGGCCTCACCGATCCAGGGACCGACGTTGTAGGCGGGGGTGATCACGGTGACGAGAACGTGAGGGTTCCGCACGATCGGCACAGTCGCCAGCTCCTTCCGGGGTGCGCCGGTCTTCGGCGCCGTCGGCCCCGCATTCACCGTAGGGGGTGACGCAGAGCATTCGGCACGCCCTCGACCGAGGCCGTGCTGCGGGCATTCCTCGCGAATGGCAACGAGTGTGCGCACTGTTGGTGACGTCCGTGCGGCATCCGAGGTTGCCCCGGGCGCCGGGCCACCCGGTCCGGGGCCGGTGAGCCGGGTGGTGGGAGAGGGTCGCTATCGTCCGGAGAATGTCGTTCGACGCACGGGTGATGCTGTCCCGGCGGCTCCGGTTCCTGCCGCACCGCGCCTTCGCGATCGCCCACCACGCCCTGTTCCAGGGGGAGCTGACGACGTTCCGGCGGCCGCGGACCTGGTCCCAGCTGCTCGCGAAGAAGAACCTCGACGACCAGCCCGAGCTGGTGCACGTCACCGCGGACAAGTACGCCGTCCGGGACCACGTCGCCGAGCGGATCGGGGCCGAGCACCTCATCCCGCTCATCCAGGTGGTCGAGCGGCCCGAGGACCTCGACCTGGAGGCCCCCGCGGGTCCCTACGTCGTCAAGGGCACCCACGGCTGCGACATGACGATCCTGGTGCGCCACCCGGCCGCCGCCGATCACGCGAAGATCCGCTCGACGGTCGCCCGCTGGCTGCGCACCGACTTCTTCACCCACGGCTGGCGCGAGCGCCCCTACGAGGGGCTCACCCCGCGCGCCGTCGTCGAGGAGATGATCGGCGACGGCACCAAGCCACCCGCCGACTACAAGTTCTTCGTCTTCCACGGCGAGCCGGCGATGGTGGTCATCGACCAGGACCGCTTCGTCGCCCACACCTCGACGATGCTGCACCCGGACTGGGTGCCGTTCCGGATCTCGGGGCGCTTCTCCCAGGCGGACGCGTTGCCCGAGAAGCCCGCGTCCTACGAGCGGATGCTGGAGATCGCCCGCGCGCTGGGCAAGGACTTCACCTTCGCCCGCGTCGACCTCTACGACGTCGACGGGCACGTCTACTTCGGCGAGATCACCCACAACCCGGGCGGCGGGCTCGTCCGGCTGCGGCCCCGCGCCTTCGACCGGGCGCTGGGGAACCTGTGGCGCAACGGGACCCCGATCCCGGAGAAGTTCATCCAGCGCTCCTGACCGGGCGCTCCTGACCGGGCTCTCGGGCGCACCCGGGCTCGCGTCTCTCCCCGGCTCTCGTACGGGCCCCGGACTTCGCCTCCACCGGGGCCTTCGCGCGTATCCCCGGGCCGGTGCACCCGGAGGGCCCGCGCGCCCACCGGGCTCCGCGTACGCCCGGACTCGTGCACCCGGAGGGCCCGCGCGCCCACCGGGCTCCGCGTACGCCCGGACTCGTGCACCCGCCGGGCCTCGCGTGCGTCCCGACCCGTGCGTTCCACCGGGCGCGCACCCACCCGGGTCCATCCCTGCGCCGGGTCCCCGCACTCGCCGGGCGTGCGCGGACCGGCCTCGTCCATGCACCCGGCTCGTCCACTCATCGAGCTCTCGCACAGCCCCTCGTCCTGCGCCGCCCTCGCCGCCGCACACCCTCCGCCCGACCCGTCCGCCGCGCCGAGCCCCGACGACCCCGTGGCGACCCGCCGCCGGCCGCGGCACCCCACGCGACGGCCGCCGTGCGTCGTCGCGGGTCGCCGCCCCCATCCACACCCCGTCGCGGGCGGCCGCACCCCCGGCAACAGGTGTGGTCGCCCGCGACGGGGTGTGGCGTCGGGACGGTGTGCCGCCTACGCCGGTCCCGAGGTGCCTTCCTGGCGGTCGTCGGAGCGGAACCGGGATGCGGGGCCGCGGAGAGCGTGCGAGGACGGCGCCCGCCGCCGATCGATCAGTACCTGAGCGTTGTCGACGCCTGGTCGGACAGCGCTCACGTACTGATCGACAGGTCTGTCTCGCACGTCGTCCGGTGGGGCGCTCCTCGGCGCGTGGGCGAGGACCACCCTCGTCGCGCGGGGTGCGATTCCGTGGGGTGCGGACGACTGCGGGGTTCGGCAGGGCGCACGGCCGCATCGCTGCAGCCGACGAGGTCCCCCACGCGACCTGCCGCACCCCTCACGAGGTCGTCGCACCCCGTGCGGCGGGTGCGACGACCTCGTCCGAGGTGCGACAGGACCGCCGGGCCGGGGGCAGGTGTGGGCCGGGGGCCGGCGTGCCGTGCTGTGCCGCGGCGCAGCCTCGCAGCTGTGGTCGCCCGCGAGTAGAAGCGCTGGTGGCCATTGCCCCGGGTGGCCGGCGGACCGTGGGCCGGTCTGTCGCCCGGAAGCCCGGAGTTCGCTGGACCGGACCTCCGGAAGCCGGAAGGTCGGGTGAATCGGAGCCCCGGAAGCCCGGAGCTCGGTGGATCCGTGCCCCGGGACCTCCGGAGCCCCGAGGCTCCGAGCCCCTGAGCCGGAGGGAGCGCCGGAGCCGGCAGGACCGCGGATCAGTCGCGGACGCGGGGGAACTCGTGGGTCCGTGCCTCCGGCCCGCCGATGGGCCGGGTGTCGTCGTCCCGGGCGAGGGGATCCGGGCCGTCCGGGCCGGCGGTGCCGCCGTCGCCGGGCGGGTGCGGCGGGACCGGCTGACGCAGCCAGCGCACCACCGACGGCAGGAAGACGATCGCCAGGACCAGCTCGCCCGCGAGCCACATCCAGCCGACGGCGTCGACCCCGAGCATCGGGGCGAGCAGCGGGATCCCGCCGAGCACGATCGCGCAGTGCACGAGCTGCTGCACGGCCAGGGGGAAGGTGCGGTTCGCGAGCCGGGACTTGGTCATCCACATCGTCACGATCACGCGCGGGAACATGGACACCATCAGCAGCTGCAGCAGCGTCGTGGAGTTCTCGACGTACTGCGGCCCGTAGAACCACAGCAGCAGCGGGGCGGCGAGCGCGATGACCAGCGAGGCGGGCCACACCAGCAGGCAGATCCGCCGCAGCACCGCCCGGGCGAACACGTGCGCGTGCGCCGGGTTCCGGGAGCCCTCCACGACCAGCGCCGAGGTGATCGCCATCGACAGCATGCTCATCGCGAGG
>JAESFO010000966.1_pt1 | contig 10472 bp, 10 predicted proteins | sample 9269421 | NCBI WGS metagenome assembly JAESFO01 (sample SAMN14502839, study PRJNA617101) | algae metagenome | isolation source: Nostoc desertorum CM1-VF14 and co-occurring heterotrophs from rocky... | place: USA: Clark Mountains, San Bernardino, California | collected 2000-06-05 | reverse complement strand
GCTGGACTGACAAACTCTGATCCAAGTATTACATGGTATCACCGCTATCAGATCCACAAACACCTTGAAACCTTACACAGTAAGGTATTAATTCCTCTTACCTTCAAAAATGAGCGAACGTACAGTCAATAGGTGTGACAGTTTGCTCCCCAATTGCTAACTCATACTGATACTCCACCAGTGAGTCTAAGCCGAAATAGCTTTTTGTTTCCCCTTTCGTTGCAGCAAGTTTGCTACCCGATGCTTTGAGGCGAATTTTGGCGCGACGACGACCTGCCGGAGTATACCAAGCAGGTACAATTACTTTGAATCCTGAGTCTTCCACCCGCATTTCTCACAAGCTCCAAAGCGTTTGATGATGAGTAATAAGTAATGGGTAATAAGTAAAATTTTTAACTCATAACTTCTTATTCCTTACTCATAACTCCTTACTTACTACTCATTACTCCTCCATTCGAGGTGTGGTGAGAAATCCGGGTTCCAGTACCCAAGCACTTTCAGTAAGGAAGTCAAATGCTTCATCTAAGGTAATTTGCATTGCGATTGGACTCGCTGTTTCCAACCCAAGCCATAGTTTGGGATACATCCGGGCTGCATACCCCAGATTCAGCAGTAAATTTGTTTCAAAATCTTTACCAAAATCTTTATGTACGCCAGTTTTGGAAAATTGATTCATTGTCCAGTAGTCTGCTAACGCTAACTTCAAGGATGGATCTTGTTTACTGGCTACTAGAAATTGAATTTGCCAATTGTCTATTTGTTCATTATCAGGAGAATGTAACTGGAAGCACAGATGAAAAGGTGAATCAGCTTGAGTGCGGGTAATTTTGGTTTTCCACATCAACCATTGCCGATATTCCTCGAGGGCAGTATTTGTTGTTAGTGGGTTATGCTGACGAGGGTAAAAGCAAGATTCAATTAGAGAATCAGAAATTTGTTTGTCAAAAGCAGCTGTTGATGGGGTGTGAGTTACTAAATCATCAAGTACATATTCGGAAAAGTGACGCAATAGTGTTTCTTGATCAAAAAACTCAATAGGATAGCTAACTGTTGCTTTACCTGCCACACATATTAGTGGCATATAGTCAATATATTTAAGAATATTTGCTTCATATTGTTCGGAAATAATTTCCCAGGTAGCATAAATTTCAAATGCTGCTTTAGCAGTCTTGCTTTTGCCTTTTTTCTTCGGATTTTCCGATGATAACTGTCGATATTTTAGTGCGGGAATAAATTGGTCTTTGAGGATTACTTGTTTAAGACTTTGAGTGTAATGATACCAAAATAATAAATCTGAACCTATTTGAAACTTCTCCGCATTATATATTGCTAAAAAATGGATATCTTTAAGTAGTTTGATAATATTAAGTGCTATTCCACTTTTGGTAGATACTACTGTTTCATAACAATCTACCTGCCAGTATTGGAATTCTTCATAGCTGTCAGCCAACTCAATTTCTAAATACTTGGTTAATTCTGGTGAAGGTAGGGGCTGATTATTGGTGGTTGGTAAGGCAAAGTATTTAGGAGATATGCGTTGGACAAATTGAGTATTGTGTTCTTTAATTCCCAATTCCTGTACTAAAAAGGCGATTAATTCGGATTTAACCAAATGTCCAGGATGAATTGGTTGACTATTGGTGTGACTTTTTTGGGATAATTGAGTTTCTACCCATAAGTAAAAAGACCCTGACTGAATAAAGTCAGTTTCCTCGTTTGGTATCCAGGTGCCATGAAGTATTCTCATAGTTGTGATGCCTCTGGACTGTTCAGAAATTCATGCGCCTTAGAATTACTTTAGCAAACAGAGGTGCTATAACTATCTTCTTTATGCAAAAGAAAGCGATGACGTTATCGTGCGATCGCTTGACTTACGCACTATAGAGGCAGCAGTCCCATACTTCCCTTACAACTCAAAATCAAGAGTGAAGGTTTGGTCATCAGAATCAAGAATTTGGTTTTCGATAGTAGATGGCTCTTGAGTCGGCTGAATAAGTTTGTTATCTTCAGTATTATTCGGCGTGAAAGCTACTTGTTGTACAGGTAATCCAGCCTTAATGAAAACAAAATAGCAATCAACTATAAAGTAAATTGTGTCCAGGTAACTTTTATCTAGTTTTTGCGATTCTGCAAATATGCGCTCTCGGTAATTATCTTTGAGACGAACTTTTTCCGGTGCCAAGTCTTTTTTATCTGCCATTGTTATAACTTCACTTAAGAGATGTAGATGCTGAATTCTTGCTGCTGATAGTCTTTGCCATCTCTAAAAGCCCAGAGACATTGGCTTCTACCGGATTGTCCAAGATTTTGAAGCCGTTTTTCTCCAACAGCTTTTTAAATCCTGGTAAGAGGCAGCCTCCACCAATCGCCCAAATTTCATCCCCCTGGTGCTTGGCATCTAGCGTCAGATTCACCACTTTCTTCAAGTATTTTTCATACCAATCTTTTAAGCAAGCGCTGTAAACATCTTTGATATCGATGTCACGGCTGTATCGGGTATGCCCCATTTCCAAACAAAATCGGATTTTGGATGGATCTCCGATTTTTCCGCCATTTAAATGTTTCATTTTTTGGGAAATATCATCGATGAGAACTTCTACACCGATGGGGTAAGCAGTGTGAACTTCTCGCTGACCCCGGTTGTAACGAGAATACAAAGTCGTACCATTGCCAAAGTCTAAAATGGTTAATTTTTTTGGTAGTGGATGCCCAAACAATGCACCCATCCCCTCTAGTACAACTTTCAGCACTTCTACTTTCACGTCTGATTGCTTGCCAGCAAGTATTGGCTGATATTCTCCATTGAGTACTTTTTGTAGTTCTTCAGCTAGACCAACATCATGTAAGCTAACGACTAATTTTAAGTGCCAAGCCCTACGGTGTGGTAAATGTGCCAATGCACCCAATAAAGTCAATAATGCGTTATTGACTTTATTTTCATTATTGTCTGTGTTGCGGTCAAAATAATTCCCTGTCCGGTAAGCTGACTCTCCAACTGTATAAGCACTACCGTTAAAAACTACACGCCCTGGAACATCTTCCATCTCGGCATTAGTTATATAGCTGGGGACACGAACTACTTCAAAGCCTTCAACTAAAAGTTTGAGACTTCCGTAACCGTTATCGAAACCCGCCGGAAAAATTTTTTGTAAGGTGTGAATGTTTGACATAGGCTCCAAGTAATACACAATAAGTTGTGAAAATTATCTGTTCAAGTGATCTGCAAGAGCAAGAGAAAGAAGAATAAAATAATTTCCCCTTATTTTCCCAACTCAAGAGCTTATCATAACCCCTTGGGGGCTAAATGGGGTACAAAATGCTAATCCGTCAAATATACCCCATTTAACACCTATATACACCCTATATAGGGGTCAAAATCTTATCAAAGTCTTGAACTATTGTTGGGGTATATATAGCCCCTATATAGCCCCCATCAGGAATTTTTGAAATATTTTTTATCAACACAGCAGAAATTAAATTAGATCGTTGTTGACTCTTTGATTTATAATTTACCACCAATCTTTTGTTGAAAAGTAATTCAGCCTTAATCTCTAACTTCTTGCTGACTACGTAACGAGTGGGTTACTACTTGCTTAGAGGTTCAGCTTTCTCTACTGAATTATCATTCACACCCAAAGTCAATTCTAAAGGAGTTCTTTGGGGGTAGGCTTTTACCACTTGTCGATAAACTTCATAGTTAGTAGGTAGCGTGTTCTGAGTATTACCCACTCCATAGGTCAGTTTGTACTTTATATCTTTGATCAATTCAGGTTTACCTACCTCTTCTTGAGGTCTTTTGCGTTGTTCAACTTCATCAACACTTGGTCGAGGCGGTAAAGTAGACCACCATAGCCCTCTGTCATCTGGGCCAACAACTGCTCCTGCCGGTTTCAATCCATTCCGATTCACCACTGAAGTGTTAGCAAAGGTTTCAATGCGTGGCTGTGGTTGACTAGTTAGGTTATTCGTATACTTAACTTGCCAGGTGTAACTGGTGAGTGCTGTAGCTTCATACTGTTCAGCAGTAGTAGTGCTGCAACTAGTTAGTGTGAGCGCCGTTAGTGCAGTTATTATTGAGGTTAAAAATCTCAGTTTTTGCATTATCAATCGTAAATATCTCTTGCCAATCACTCTTTAAGAGGTTGTGTGTCATCATTGCTGCCAAGGTGAAGGAATCGCTGTTGTAGAAAGCACTTCTCCCGTAACAATCTAATCGCCATTTGCCTATTTTAAAGGAATGACTTTAGGAATGCTGATTGCCATACTAAATGTAGTTTCAGTTATCATCACTGCTTTCAATTAATAAAGCTTCAAGCTCTACTAATATTTTTTGTAATCGCTTGTGCTGATTGGGATTATCCCAAACCTTTGATTTTTTTACTTTAATGTAGGCTTCATCTATCTTCTTCTTTAAAGAAGATGATTTTTTATCTGTATTTCCAGGCGTGTTTGCTTGAATTTCAGCAAGACGCTCTTTAATTTGACTTAAAGATAAATTATTTTGAATTGCATCAGACAGTAATGATTTACGTAGGGCTTCATCCCTAACCCGCGCAATCACTTTGGCTTTAGTATACTCGATTACTCCTGACCGGAGAGCTTCCATAACATCTATAGGAAGTTTTAATAATGGGAGACGATTGGTTCTAAAACTTTCGGGGGAAAACTTTCCGATTGTGTTAAATACCTCAAGTAGAGACTGCCATTCTTGGCTGTGGATAACGTTATCCACAGCCTCTCGTTCTGGATGAGCTGCTGATTGAAGTAAAGCAACTATTGATTCTGTGGTTTGATTAAGTTTTAATCCTAAGAGAGCAACAATACTCTCTGTTTCCTCAATTGGGTTTAAGTCCTCTCTTTGGAGATTTTCCGAGAGTGCTAGTTCAAGTGCTTCAACATCTGTCATTTCCCTGATAACAGCAGGTACAAACTCTAATTGAGCAGTTTTAGCCCCTCGGAAACGACGTTCTCCTGCAACTAGTTCATATTTTCCATCCTTTTGAGGACGGACGAGAAGGGGCTGAAGAATTCCATGCTGTTTAATTGACTCTACTAACTCATGCATGGCTTGAGGAGCAAAGTAGCGACGAGGTTGTTGATGTGGTAAAACTATTTGTTCTATTGGGATAAGGAAAGCAGCGCTACTATTGTCTACTGCTTCTTCAACTCCAAATAAAGCATCAACTCCTTTAATTTCGTAAGGTTGATTAACACGCTTCTTCAGACTCATGGTAACGTCTCCAAACTTTGAGCAATCTGTTTAAGAATAGTGACAGATGGATGCTTAGAATTGTAAAGTGCTAAAGGTATATGCTCTTGGGCTGCATCAGCAAAAGCTACTGATCGCGGAATAGCTGGATAGATGGTACCAATTTTAGATAGAGAATTAGTAATTGACTGTAAGCTTTGGGAGCCTTGTCCAGTTCGGTTATCGTACATAGTTGGAACTACTCCAGCAATCTGTAATTTTCGATTTGCCCGAGAACGGACACGCGCAATCGTTGTTAACAATAGTTCTGTTCCTTTTAAAGCTTTATATTCAGTTTGAATAGGAATGAGTACATGTGTGGCTGCCACCAAGCTAATATAGCTAAGAATACCGAGACTTGGCGGACAATCAACTAAAATGAACTGGTATTGTGCTAGAACTGGTTCAAGAGCCTCCTTTAGCCGAATATCTCGCATATCTGCGACAACAAGTTCTAATTCTGCGCCACTTAAGTTGATGTTGGCGGGAGCCATATCCATACCATGTATATTCTGATGAATTGGTAATGGTTCTTCTCCCAAAATAGCTTCATAAACTGTCTTACCTAGTTCAGATGGCTCTAATCCCATAAAAGTAGTTAGTGAAGCTTGGGGGTCCATATCCACTAATAAAACGTTTTGCTGACTTTGAGCCAAATGGTAGCCTAAATTCATTGTCAGAGTAGTTTTGCTGACACCACCCGACTGATTAAAAATTGCAATGACCTTGCTCATTAACTGAACAGAAATAATAAAGACATCAACTTAACAATATCGGTATCAGCCACATACTGGCAAAAGAAACTTACATTAGCAGAGACTGAACTCTAACATTTCAACTATAATTTTGCTCATTCTATTACTATTGCTAACTTTTGCAGTCTCCACAAGCAAGGGTTAATCTGGTGTCAGCCCTACTGCACCGACTTTCAAGCTTAAACTAGAGTGAGTTTTCAATGATAATAATAGTGGGCATTTATCTTAGTATCTATGTACTATAATTAACTGAATTCCAGTATTATAATGATGTGCGGCATCTGATCATAAGCAATGTCCACTCCCCCTAATCTTTCCCCTCAACAAGTAAGCGCCTTTCCTCAACACGAAACAATCACCGGAGTCGTAGAACGCCTAACTTTTTACTCTGCTGAATCGGGTTACACTGTGGCAAGGCTGACCCGTCCCCGTAGCACCGAACTCACAACAATTGTTGGCAGCTTTGCTAACATCCAGCCGGGGCAGACTTTACAACTAACTGGTTTCTGGCGTGACCATCCACAATTTGGTCCCCAGTTCCAGGTAGTCAACTATAAAGAAACCAAACCAGCTACTCTCACTGGAATTGAGAAATATTTGGGCAGTGGTTTAATCAAAGGTGTGGGCCCAGTCACAGCAAGACGGATTGTTGGTCACTTCGGGCTAGAAACTCTGGACATCATCGAAAACCAGATTGAACGACTGATTGAAGTCCAGGGTATTGCCAAAAAGCGAATCACTCTTATCAAAAACGCCTGGTTAACTCAGAAAGCTATCAAAGAAGTGATGGTGTTTCTCCAAGGGCATGGTGTTTCTACCACTTATGCAGTCAAAATTTACAAGCAATATAAGGATGAAGCGATTGCCACTGTTACTAAGAACCCTTATCAGTTAGCAGCCGACATTTATGGGATTGGTTTTCTGACTGCTGACAAGATTGCGAGAAATATAGGAATTGCCCCGGATTCAGAATTTCGTTACCGTGCAGGAATTATCCACTGTTTAAGTGAAGCTGCCGAAGATGGCCACTGTTACCTGCCACAAAGCGAATTGATTGAGTCGGTAATAAAACTACTGACTACCGAATCTCATCAGCCCACAGAAGAAGCAATTGCACAGATCATCAAAGACATGGCTCTAACAGATGAACTGATTAGAGAGCGGGACGAGGATAAAACACTACTTTGCTACAAACCGACTTACTTTCATACAGAACAGAATTTAGCTCAACTGATCTGCCAGCGTTTAGAAAAGCCTGTTGATACTGACATTCCCCGTGTCCGCGCCTGGATTGAGCGCTTTACCATTAGCCGTCAAATTCAGCTTTCAGAACAGCAACGCTTGGCAGTAGAAACAGCAGCTTATTCTAAGATCACGATCTTGACTGGTGGCCCTGGTGTTGGAAAAACCTTCACTACCCATACTATTGTCTCACTTTGGAAAGCAATGGGTAAATCTATTGCCCTGGCTGCACCTACGGGACGGGCTGCTCAACGCTTAGGTGAAATGACCGGGCTGGAAGCTAAAACTATTCATCGCTTGTTAGAATTTGATCCTCGCTCAATGGGTTTCAAGCGCGATAGCGAAAATCCTTTACCCCACACGGCAATTATCGCTGATGAAGCTTCGATGCTTGATTTATTTCTGGCTTACTCCTTGGTTAAAGCAGTATTGGCTGGCGCTCTATTGTTGTTGGTGGGTGATATTGACCAGCTACCATCTGTGGGCCCAGGTCAAATACTGGCTGATTTGATTAATTCTGGTCGTGTGCCAGTAGTGCGGTTGACCCAGGTATTCCGCCAAGCTCAAACAAGTGCAATTATCACTGCTGCTCACCAAATCAACCGGGGCCAGTACCCAACAATCGAGCCGATTTCTGATAATCCTGTGTCTGACTGTATTTGGCACGGCGGCGGACATCAGCCCGAACATGGTGTACAGGCAATCTGCGAGTTGATTACCGATTTAATTCCCCGCTTAGGTTTTAATCCTGCCACTGATGTCCAAGTGCTTTGTCCGATGACACGGGGAGTAATCGGGACTCGTAACCTGAACACAGTATTGCAGCAGTTGATCAACCCACCCAGTCCCAACAAGGTGGAGATTAACAGAGGTGGGAATTTGTTACGCGAGGGCGATCGCATCATCCAGCTAACCAACGACTACAACCGCGAAGTCTTCAACGGTGACTTAGGAATTATCCTGACCATTGATACTGTCGAGCAGGAAGTTACAGTGCAATATGGTGAGCGGACTGTGGTTTATGATTACGCTGACCTCAATGAAATTGCCCTGGCGTGGTGCGTGACTATTCATAAAAGCCAGGGGTCAGAGTATCCGGTGGTGATTCTGCCAATCTATATGCAGCACTACATGATGTTAACCCGGAACCTGTTTTACACTGGTATAACTCGTGCCAAGAAGTTAGCGATCGTGGTTGGAGCGAAAAAAGCGATATCTTTGGCGGTGCGCTCTACTGACGACCAACAGCGCTACACAAGGTTGAAGCAGAGGTTGCTTCAGACAGGGCTGGATTGGTGATGTGTTTTGGTTCTTCAAAATAGAAAACTTTATTGAGTTATACTTTTAAATCCCCTGGTAAAAAAAGCGTTGAGTTTGTATGTCCAGCCTCAGTTCCGACATGGTTCGCATCTATTTGCAGGAAATTGGTCAGTATCCTTTATTAAAGCCAGAGGAAGAAATTGCTTATGGTAGACAGGTACAAGAAATGATTGCCATTGAGCAATCTAAAAATGAACTCACCCAACAGCTAGACCGTGAACCAACTTTGACTCAATTAGCTAATGCTGTCGAAAAAACCGAAGCACAAGTCCAAGCAGCACTACACCTTGGCCAAAAAGCCAAACAAAAAATGGTAACAGCAAACCTGCGATTGGTAGTATCTGTTGCTAAAAAATATCAAAACCGCAATTTGGAATTTTTAGATTTGATCCAAGAAGGAGCAATCGGTTTACAAAGGGGTATAGAAAAGTTTGATCCCAACCGAGGTTATAGGCTATCAACCTACGCCTACTGGTGGATTAGTCAAGCTATAACCAGAGCTATCGCAGAACAATCCCGCACTATTAGATTACCTGTTCACCTGACTGAAATACTTACCAAAATTAAGAAAGTACAGCGAGAAAGCTTTCAAAAACTCGGTCGTCATGCTAGTGCTGAAGAAATTGGATCAGCATTAAACATAAGCACAGATAAACTTCGAGAATATCTCAGTGCCTCTCGCACAGCCATCTCTTTAAATAAACAAGTTGGAGATGAGAAAGAGACAGAATTGGGCGAAATTTTAGCAGACGTTGGCGCTTCACCAGAAAAACTGCTCACCCAAGAACTTTTATCGCAGGACGTAGCTAAATTCTTAGAACCATTGACACCGATTCAACGTCAAGTGTTGACTTTAAGCTTTGGGCTAGAGAATGATCAGCATTTCAATCTCGCTCAGATTGGCCAACAGCTAAACCTCAGCCGAGAACGGATTCGTCAAATCCAGGTCAAAGCTATAAGTATTCTCCGCCATCATCAAAATGACATGCAAGAGTATTTATTTGATTAATTAGAATTACTTTCGTCAGATGATGCACGGTTCTTGTAGAACTAAGACGAAAAACTATATTAAAGAAATAAGTCCACAACAGTAATCAGTCAATCAATGCCCAGCAAAACTATTGAAGTCCGAGAGTACACCGTTAGAGCGCACAAGCGGGAAATTCATACTCGCGTTTTTAACTTTGTGTGTAAGCAGTGCGAACAACCGACCCAAAGAGAAACCTTTGGAGTTCGACCTCTATATTGCGAGAAATGCCGTCCGCCACAAGCACCCAAGCAATCAGTAGTCCCGCTCAAGAAGAGAAAACCCAGAGCTATGACTTACAAGAGTGGTAAAGACATAGCGGGATGAGTTGTTATCTCAAGGTTTTGAGTGAGCGCACGAAAGTGAGTGAAGCAGTGCGCTCATTCGCTCAACTTAGTAAAGAGTAACTCTGACTTCGGCGACAAGACTATTAGTCCGCCGATTTTTTTTCGGTTAAAGAAGAATGCTACATCTTTATCTTGCCATCAGCGACTTACTGAAGCGATCGCATGGCACTTTTATGAAGGCAAGTTTTCCCGAACGCCTCACTTAAGGCGTGGACATCTCCAATTTTGACGGAGCAACATAAAAGTGTCGCTTCTGGGCTTGAGCGATGGCAATGAGAACACCGCAGGCATCACAGAACTTTTTGGTGTACACTTATTTTCTTTAATCCGCAAAGGACGCAACTGGTCGCTGTCAAAACATACCAATGTTAACCAAATTTAAATATTTATAAATTATTACCTTTGATCTGTACGTTCGCTCATTTTTAAAGGGTGAGAGGAATTAATGCCAGACTGGGTAAGGAAACAATAGGATTATGGATCTGCTAAAACCTCTCCCGTGTATTACTTGGCAAAAGATGGATGAGCTTAAC
>JAESFO010000965.1_pt1 | contig 10478 bp, 10 predicted proteins | sample 9269421 | NCBI WGS metagenome assembly JAESFO01 (sample SAMN14502839, study PRJNA617101) | algae metagenome | isolation source: Nostoc desertorum CM1-VF14 and co-occurring heterotrophs from rocky... | place: USA: Clark Mountains, San Bernardino, California | collected 2000-06-05 | reverse complement strand
GATATAATGCACGCCCGTGTCAAAAACCTGCTTATCGCGGGAAAAAGTTTGCAGGTTACCGCCAAATTGCTTGTTCTTCTCCAGCAAACAGACTCTTAGCCCACGCATAGCCAATAGGTTAGCACAGAGTAAACCACCCAGGCCACTTCCAATTATAACTACATCATATTGTTTACCGTTTGCCATCGAACATGCAAAATTCGTAGAAAACAAATTGTTTTTTAACAAAAACGGAAAAGGAATGTTAGTACCTTTGCGTTGCAGATGAAAAAAGTTACACTGTTCATATTACTTTCATGCTATATGCTGATGACCACGGGAGTGGTTGCAGTTTCGCATTACTGTATGGACCGTTTGGCATCAGTTAGTCTTTTCGCTGCTGAAGAAAAAAAATGCGGTAAGTGTGGAATGGAAAAAGAGCAGCATAGCTGCTGCAACGACCAGGAATTACTGGTGAAAGGAGATACTGATCATAACAAAGCTCCTTTATACGTCTATAACCTTCCGGCCCTGGATGAGATGCCGGTAATAATAACCGACTTTTTGCTGACCACCCTTTTAAATGGTAACAACCATTTAGATAATCAAAGTCATTCACCGCCTTTGCCGGATAACGATCTTTATCTGGCCAATAATGTTTTCAGAATATAGGATAATTATTCCCATACAACCTAAAGTGTAACTGGGATTGCTGTGTTTAGTCAATACCTCGCAGGTAGCGATGATCCTTATTACTCTATTTTAAAATCAAAATTTTATACAATGAAAACATTACAAATATTTCTTTTAGCATGTCTTTTTACCATAGTTTCAAATAATGATGCCGTAGCTCAATCTAAAAAAACGGAAACCTTTGATGTTTCGGGTAATTGTGGTATGTGCAAATCGAACATTGAGAAAGCCGCAAAATCAGCAGGTGCATCTTATGCGGCATGGAATGCAGACTCTAAAAAGCTGACCGTTAAATTCGCTAACAATACAAGTACTTCAAAAATTCAGCAGAAGATAGCTGAAGCCGGTTATGATAACGCAGGAGCCAAGGCTTCTGACGAGGCGTATAATAAACTGCACGGATGTTGCCAGTATGAAAGGAAGGCCCTAAGCGCCAAAGAAAAAATGGACTGTTGCAGCAACCCGGCAGAACAGGCTTGTTGCAAAGAGCCTCCGGCTAAAGACTGCTGCAAAAAATCATAAGCAGAGCATAATGTCATTAGTTTAAGAGTGTATCCTTCGTTTCTCAGGATTTGCCAATGGGAAACGCAACAGGGCTTCTTAATTAATGACATTAACACTATTCTATTCACTATTATTATTGGGTATACACAGGCGGGTATTTCCCGGGTTGAACCACTGTTCTCCCGGGAAATATTGCAGCCTTATACCAATCCATGTATATTAAAATATTTGAACAATGAAAAAAATGATTTTTTTCCTGATCATCGCCGTAGGCGCTATGCAGGCTAATGCACAATTCTCAAAAGCAACCTTACAGGCCAATGGGCTTACCTGCGCCTTATGTAGCAACGCCATTAATAAATCACTTCAAAAAGTAGGTTTTGTTGAATCGGTAAAGTCGGACATAAAGAATACAGCTTTTAATATCCAATTCAAGCAAGGCAGTGAGGTAAACGTAGACCAGATTCGTAAAGCAGTTGAAGAAGCCGGGTTTTCGGTAGGCAGCTTAAAACTGACCGGCGATTTTAATAACCTGAAAGTGGAAAACGACAAACACCACAAAATAGGCAACGCCAATTTTCACTTTGTGAATGTTAAAGACCAGGTGTTGAATGGCGAGCAAACCATCACCATTGTTGATAAAAATTTCGTGAGCGATAAGACCTTTAAAGCAATGAAGGCCGCTACTAAAAAAGATTGCATCAACACAGGAAAAGCATCTCATTGCTGCAGCGATGTAGCACAGGGAGATCGAATCTATCATACTACGATTTAACGGGCCTGTCTCCGGTTACATACCGATTCATTACGACCCGGATGGTAGTGTTACTATCACAAACAAAGCACTTCAATATAATGCTGGTGGTAGTGTCATCGCTACTACGGGTTAGTGCTATATAATGCCGGTGGTTGTGTATTCACTACCACGGGTTAGCGCTGTGGCCTTTATATGGGCAATAGTCACCCATGATTTTGAACCTTTAAATTAAACAAGTGAGATATATTATTTTGTGCATGTTTTTACTACATGCAACGTGGGCAACAGCACAGGAGTTATACATTTATACCGAACCCGCTTCCAATGTCCCCGCTAAATCAATTAGCGCAAAGCTGAGCGCGAATTATGCTGAAGGTATGCGCCGGGGTAGTGAGGGAGTGGTGCAACGTTACAGACCCGAAGTGTATATGGGACTCTCAAAAAATTTTATGCTAAGAGCGTCGGGAACATTTGCCAATATGCATACCGATGCCTTTAAATTTGAGTCGGCATCTTTATACGGTAAATACAGGTTCTTATCGAAAGATGAAGCACATCGTCACTTCAGAATGGCAGCATTTGCAGACGCTTCCGTCAGCAAAGCCCCCTTTAGGTATGATGAAATTGCTTTAACGGGCGATAAAACCGGTGCAGAAGCAGGAGTAATAGCTACACAGCTGATCAATAAATTAGCCATAAGTGGCACCGTAAGCCATTTGCAGGTTTTAGACAAATCAAGATTTGATGAAGCTCCCTTGAACCTGCCTTACCAGGCAATGAACTATTCTTTATCCGCCGGCTATTTGTTATTCCCCCGGAAATATGAAGATTACCAGCAGACCAATTTTAATATCTATACCGAAATACTGGCGCAACAAACGCTGGACACCAAAAGGTATTATATTGACATGGCTCCGGGCGTTCAGTTTATTTTTAATAGTAACTCCAAACTCAACCTGGGTTACCGTTTTCAATTGGGCAGCGATATGAACCGGATGGCGCGTAGCAGCATACAATTGAGCTTTGAGCGGACATTCTTTGGAGTGCTTTAAGCTATTTCCTGACAACCCATATAACATTAGAAGTGTATTTTGTTTGATCTATTCTTTGCAAAGTCACTTCTTTTTTTATAGCAAGCGCTTCAATCATTTTACCCGAAAGAAAATGAAGCTGATTCGTAGTTTTATTGAAGGAGAATATTTTTGTAGACAACAGTTCTGTGAATTTTGTCCCCCTGTGTTTTTCTTTCAGGTCGGCATCTCCGTCCCGAATGATCAGCATGCCACCGGGCAACAGGCTATCGATTGCCCGCTCAATTACCTGCTCCTGTGCCACAGGTTGCAGGTAGTGTAGCACATCGCTAATGATAATACCATTAAATGTCTCCAACAGGTAGGCCGATATATCCCCCTGTACAAACTGAAGTGCTGCTGTCCTGCTAAAACAATGCTGTGCCGTCGCTATTTTATCTTCATCATAATCCACTCCGGTAAAGGCTCTCTTGCCCTGGCTGGCCCAATGCAGGGTGTAGCACATAAACCCATAGCCACATCCCAGATCTAAAAACCGGCCTTCAGAAGGCAATAGTTCGTGAAAGGGCTGGTAATAATTTTCCAGCTTCAGCTTTATTTTCAGGTACCATTCCAGCACCGGCCCTTTATAGATATAATTAAAAAACAGATGCTCTTTAAAATAGGCTGGTTGTTCCAATTCTTTTGTTAACGCCTCATGCTGTTCTTTAAAATACCTGGAAATATTTTTAGTCCTTTCCTGGTAAGTGTTGCCCCAGCTTTCGTCATCCGCTTTGATCCTGGGCAAATATTTTGCGGTTATGGGCCCGTTCTTCAGCAAAAAGTCACCCTTGGTCATGGTATAGCCTAACCCATGAAATAATACCGGTACAATATCCAGCTTTAATTGTTCCGCTAAATAAAATGCGCCCTTATGAAAACGCTTCATAGGTGGTTCAGATGTGCGCGTTCCTTCAGGAAACACCGATATCGAATAGCCTTGCTGTACTTGTGTATTCAGTAGTTCTACGCTGTTTTCAACGCCATTGGCAACGGGGTAAAAATCTGCCATTTTAATAGCCCACCCAAAAACCGGGGAGTTCCAAACCCAACGATTAGTTAATAAGATCAAACGCGGGTTTAACATGGCCATTTGTAGTATGTCAAGGAAGGACTGGTGATTGGCAATTACCACAGCTGGCTGATCGAAGTTCTCTGCCTGGGGGTTGATCTGCCGCTTTTTGAAATTCCCCATAATGTATAACACAGACATGCAGAATTTGGATAGCAGGTAATGGTAAATGAACTTGCCTCTTTTATGCCCGGTAATTTTAAGCTTTATCAGGAACAAACCTAAAATGGTTAACAATACACTTACAAAACCAAAATAGAAGAAAGAGAATACAGAACGGCTCCAGCTCCAGAGTGTCCAGGGATGAAAGCCTTTATCAACCCTTTTCTTAATCACCAAGGAAAAGAAAAATGGGATTAAGATCTGCGACATGATCACCACGCAAAGAATGCCGGTAACCGATATAAATGCAATAGACCTTAGTGCCGGATGTTTAGCAAAGATCAATACTCCCAGGCCGGCTACGGTAGTAATAGCAGACAGCAGTATAGAAGATTTATAGGAAGCCAGGTTTTTCTTTCCTGTTTTATACTCATTCAGCAATCCGTCCATTACAAACAAGCTATAGTCATCTCCCAAACCAAAGATCAAAGCTGAAATAATGATATTCACGATATTGAACTGGATATTACAAACTGACATGATACCCAATATCCAGATCCAGCTGATTGCCATCGGGATAAAAGACATCAACATCAGTTCTATTCGTCCATAAGTCAATAACAACATTGCGGCTACTATAATAGAGATGATCCACGCGATGCGATTGAAATCGTCATTAACCATTTGTGTAAGCCGCGAGGTAAGGTACTGCCTGTCCAGCACTGTAGCATCCGAACGTTTCTCCAGTTCAGTCAATACCTGTGGCTTATACTGCTCAGGCACTTTAATTAAAGTTACAACCGAAGCCTTATTGCCTTGCTCCGTGATGTAATCATCCAGGAAGCTGTTGCGTAACGGTTGTAATTTTTGAGCGGTAACCGGCTCATAAGAACGGTTCAGTAAGGTTTTGAAATTTTCAAGTCCATCTATTGTAAATCCTGAAGCGGGAGCTAATGTTGTTGCAAGGGAAAGCACCTGTTGCTTTTTCTCTTGTGTCCAGTACGCATTCCACCTGTTGATCCTGGACCGCTGAAGACTATCGGACATAAAAAGATCGGTTACACCAGAACTGGTATTGATCCATCCTTTGGCCTTCAGGCCGGCAACCTGGCTTTGTAATGATTCATTTTTTTCTAAAGCATCATCAAGATTTTTGCCCTCACTTACAATGTATACCGATTTTAATGCCGCGCCGCTGATGCTATTCATTTTGGCCTCTGCCTGCTTCAGCCTGGGCGACATATAATTCAGCTGCATCATATCAGGCTCAAAGCCTACTCTTTTTGCAAAAGGATAGAGTATTATTGTTATAATAATAATACCTGCTACCAGCCATTTATTAGTCTCCATCCTGATAGAAGAAATGGTATCAAGCCAGGATGCTTTGACGACAGTTTTTTTATCGGAACGAATAAAATGAGGTAAAAATACCAGCGAACATACTGCCGCGCCAATAAGACTAAAGCCTGCAAACAGCCCCAGGTCTTTCAACATATCTGATGCCGCGTATTGCAAACTGAGAAAGCCCAATATGGTGGTAATACTACCAATAGTAAGTGGAAAGGAAAGGTCCCTGATCACTTCTTTAATATCGGGATGATGACGGCTATGATTGAATACGTGTAAAGAATAATTAACCGCAATGCCCAGTACAATAGATCCGGTGCCTAGCGCAATTACCGAAATACTTCCTTTAATAAAATAGATAGCAGCTAACGAAAAAGCGGCACCATAGATGACGGGCAATAATATCAATAACGGCGCCCGTTTTTTTCTAAAGTATACACCCAGGAATATTACTAAAAAAAGTACGGTAACGCCCTGTGTTAGTAAAGTATCTCTTCGCAGCTGAGCTGCATTGTTTTGCGATACCACTGCTCCTCCAAAATACTGGGTTTGGATATTTGCAAAACCTGCTTTGTCCAAACTGTCAACAGTTCGATCGATGATCTGGAAGAACTGCTGATTCTTACCCGTATTGCCCGCTGCAAAAGAAGGGGTCACGAAAAGAAGCAGTGTCTTTTTATCTTTTGTTACAAAATGATTGTTATGTAATGTGAAATTATCTTCATACTGCAATTGCTGCAGCTTTTTTAATGCGAGGAATGAAATACCCGAAGGATCATTCAACACGATATTCTTAATAGGATTGGAAGCCGGAATACCCAGAATAGAGCTGCTCCGGCTCATGGATTTGCTTAACTCGGCGGGCTGCAACAGGGTATCTATTTTTTTATAATCCGCTTCAGTTAAAAATACCGGTAAATGTTGCTGTATACTTTCAAAAAGTGAGTAGGTAAATGCTTCATCAATTTTGTACCGTATATTTTTTATAAATGGTTCCGCCTTTTGCCTTAGCGTTTCAGCAAATATATCTGCATATTTTACCAATTGATCGGGTTTTGCCGCATTGCTATCTTTCAGCGATACCATCACAACGAGCTTATCAGCAAACTTCGAATTACCAAATACCTCGGTGAGTTTCTCTGTTTTCTCATCCCTGGGAATGATCGCATATACATCTTCCTCGAACTTTACCCGCAACGCAAAAAATGTAAACAATGCCAATGTACCAACGAATACGGTATATAGGGCGGCTTTGTTCCGGTAGAAGAAGTGGTATATGGCTAAAAAGATATTTTGCATGCTCAAAAACAGCGGCAAAAATATTGAATGTAATTGGTTTAAGTGCAAGGTGAACTTACAGATTGAAGCTGCCAAAAAAACCGCCTCAATTATGAGCTTTTAGCGCTTCGGTACACCTTTAATAAAATAAAAGTAAGCAGCCAAAAAACCACTGCAACAATTAAGGCAAGCAACAGGCTGCCATATATGTATTGCTCCAGGTTTTGCCCTATTTTAGAAAGAGTAAGCTGCTTGTTCAATGAAATATCCACCGCCCGGCTGCCCATAAAAGGCTTACCCATTTTATAACTAAAAAAAACAATGACCGGGATCATAGGCGCAAAGCTGATATGCGCTGCCAGCACAAATAGGGCTTTATTCAATTTAAACAGGTGAGCCAAAAAAACACCTACCAACAACTGAAAGCCCCAGATCGGAATGATACCCATGAAGCCACCAAAAGCCACAGCATTTGCTTTTTTAATGTCTGTTTCACCAGGCTTCAGCAGCATTTGCCTTAATTCCTGTTTCCAGTTCTTGTTTTTATAAAATTTCCTGAAAAAATTCCGTGGCCAGATATAGAAAAAGCAGATGGTAACCAATACCGTGTTTACAATACTGATACGGGTAAAGTCTTTAAACGGCCTGAAATGGCTGATTCGCTCTTCTTTGGGCGGATAATAAACGGTTATAGGTACCGAGCATACCTTTACTCCGGCCCATGCCAGCCTTACGATTACCTCAATTTCAAACTCGTATTTACGGGTAAAAAACTTCATTTTACTGATGGGACCTAAGGGATACAGCCGGTAACCGGTTTGCGTGTCAGGCAATTCAATACCCGTTTCTACCTTATACCAGAAATTGCTGAACTTATTGCCAAAACTACTTTTTCCGGGTACGTTATCTGCCGTATCCATGTTGCGGGCACCCATAATCAGGGCCGGCCCTTCAGTTTTAAGTTGCTCAATAAAAAGCGGCAGGTCTTTGGCAAAATGTTGTCCATCCGAATCTATAGTGATCGCATATTCGTAATCTAAGGCTATAGCTTTTTTAAACCCCGTTCGTAATGCCATTCCTTTACCCTGGTTGGGCAGGTAAGACTCAACAGTTAGGTCAGGAAAACTTTCTAAAACATTGATCGTATCATCTGTAGAGCCATCGTTCACTACAATGATATTCCTGGTATACTGCAAAGTGTCAGAAATAACTGTGGCAATAGTAGCCGCATTGTTATAGGTTGGAATGATTACGCATACCCGTAAGTCTGAAAAAGACCGCGATACTTCATCAGTTGCTATTATTGATTCGTTGCCCACAAGGCATCAAAAATAAACTATGCGGCGAAATAAACTAAAAACTATATCTCACAGCCAATCCCAATGTACCTATCTGTATAGGTAAAAATGCAGAAGGGGCAGAAATATAAACAGTCGGTCTCCAGTCTGCTGTTACATTTATAGGCGATGTTTTAAACTTATAATCAATGCCTGCAGTACCAAATATGCCGGTTCCAAACCCATTATAACCGTTGTTTTTCGAAGATATATTGAAGAAATTAAGACCGCCGCCTGCAAACCAGTGTAAGTTTTCATTGGATGCGGTTTCAATTAATTCGTGGTACTGGTAAGAGCCCGACACACTGTAACCGGGAGAATAGCTGGTGGTTCCGCCGGTATTAGGAACTATATAGTTTTTCCCGCCGTAACCCAGGTTCAGCTCCAATGCACTATGATCCGAAACAAATGTTTTATAAGACACCGCTACCACATCAAATGTGGCATGAGACGTAAACCTCAAGCCAATTGCCTGTTTATAACCGCTTTGCGCGTTAACTAAAATTTGGCAGTACAACAAAGCAACCACCAAAACGATTTTTTTCATCTTGATCATTATAAAGTCTTTTAAAGTAGAAAATATCTAAAGACTTCATTTCAAATGATAGTATTTAGAGGGCATTATGTTAATAATGGTTCGACAAAAATAATACCGAAGTATACATAAAATGTATTGTTTCACTTTATTCAGTGTAAAAAGCGTATATTCTATAAATTTGCAAACTTCTATATGAGGGTACAAATGAAACTAATAATCGGTTGTCTTATTGCTTTTGCAATAATGTCTTTTGCAGCGCATGCTCAAACGGGATCTGGCAAGCAGGCTTTTTATACAGCAATGGCGTCCAATAGCGCCGCAGTTTGGAATAAGCAGCTGGAGGAGATCAGTACATTAACGGGTAATGACAAGAACGCTTTTCAGGGAGCGTTGCTGATGCGAAAATCAGGATCCCAGAAAACACCCGGGCAAAAACTTTCCATGTTTAAGCAGGGACATAAACTGCTGGAAGCAGCGATTAGCCGGGAAGCAAAGAATCCCGAGTTTAGATTTTTACGCCTGATGATACAGGAAAATGCCCCCAAAATAGTGGGATATAATAATAATATCGCTGACGACGCCCGGCTTGTAAAAGCTTCTTATAAATCTTTTCCAGAGACCGTACAGAAAGCCGTTTTATCATATAGTAAAACATCTAAAGCACTTAAGGGGCTGCAATAGTAATATTTATGGGAAAGAAAATTTTAGCCGTATATTTTTCACAATCAGGACAAACAAGGGCCATTGTAGAGAGCTTTTTGCGACCCGTTGTTACAGACGGAAGTGAGGTAGAATACCTGCAAATAAAAACGGTTCATCAGTTTCCCTTTCCCTGGTCGGTACCTGTTTTTTTTGATACCGTACCTGAATCAGTAAATATTATTCCAACAATGCTGGAGCCCTGGCAAACAAAATTGGAGCGATATGACCTGGTAATATTGGGCTGGCAGCCCTGGAATCTTTCACCCAGCATTCCTTTCAGCTCTATTTTGCAGGATGAAAAATTCAAAGCGCTGATTAAAGGCACACCGGTAATTACCATCAGCGGGTGCCGGAACATGTGGATCAATGCGCAGGAAAAGAACAAAAAACTGTTGCAGGCAGCGGGAGCAAGGCTGGTAGGCAATATTGCATTGGTAGACAGGCATCTGAATCATTTAAGCTATTTTACTATATTTCATTGGTTGGGAACCGGAAGAAAGGATAGAAAATGGGGCATATTTCCCAAACCCGGTGTATCAGAAAAAGATATTAGCGGCGCATCCAAATTCGGAAATGTGGTGAACAATTATTTACGTTTAAATAACTGGGAAGGGCTTCAACAGGATTTAAGCCAGATAGGCGCAACACCCGTGAAATATTCGCTGATGTTTATTGAAAGAAAAGCAGGTAAGATATTTCAGAAATGGGTGGATCTGATTAATAAGTTTCCTCAAAAAAGGAAAAATATACTTGTAGTATATAAATATTATCTTGCCGTCGCGCTTTTGGTAGCATCTCCCATTATTTTAGCTGTAGATTTTGTACTTTTCCGGCCCTTTTCGCAGAAGAAGATCAGGAGACAAATGCAGTATTACAAGGGCGTAGAGTATAGAGAACGTATCTGATAAGTAGGTTGAAAGTTGATTTCCTGATACAGGTAAACGAATTAGACCAGAACGATAAAACGAGCCTGCCCGAATGGTACAGGCGGGCCTGGCAAAGCGATAACTTATTTTCGTCTGCCGGGCTCTAAAAAAGGACCAAAAATTATGTCATTGAACGAAGTTTATATTAACCGTACCTCACATTATTTTCCTAA
>JAESFO010000964.1_pt1 | contig 10490 bp, 13 predicted proteins | sample 9269421 | NCBI WGS metagenome assembly JAESFO01 (sample SAMN14502839, study PRJNA617101) | algae metagenome | isolation source: Nostoc desertorum CM1-VF14 and co-occurring heterotrophs from rocky... | place: USA: Clark Mountains, San Bernardino, California | collected 2000-06-05 | reverse complement strand
GGCGAGTCGCTATGGCGCGCCGTGGCCTGCCGCCAAGAGCGGTCCGGGAAAAACACGGGATGAAGTTCGCAAAGAGACCCTTCAGGCGATGCGAGACGGCACCATTCCGTATGGTGAAAGATAGTCGAAGTCGGATGCTCTGAGCCGTGATCGCAAAGGAATGTTTCCTTGGCAGACCGCCGCTCGTCCTCACCAGTTTGGCGGAACATTTGAAGCGCCGCGTACCCCAATCAGGATACTCACAGTCAGGAGGCGCGTCATGAAAGCGATATCCTTGTTCATGGCGGTATTAATTGTGGTAACCGCCGTCGGGTGCGCCTCTGCTCAGCCGTCCGCGGAGGCCGCCAACCGGATGCAGATGGACGAACTGATCGCCTTGTCAAAGCAAGGGCTGAGCGACGATGAACTGATTGCGCAAGTCGAGCAGCGTGGCGTCGCGTTCGTCTTGTCGCCCGGAAATTTCGATCAGCAGCGCTCTGCCGGCGTCAGCGAAGGGGTGCTTCGTTACCTGCAGGGGCGTACCAGCGGCCAGTCAAGGCTCTCGGGGATCATGCCGAATGCGCGGTATCAGGTCTCGACTTACTACGGCCCTTCTTACCTCGGCTACCCGTATCTTGGATCGTATGGTGGACTGCACCACTATGGGATGCACCACTATGAGGTGCGCCACTATGAGGTGCGCCACTATGGGATGCACTTGGGCGGGCACCTTGGGAATCATCGGGTCATACATCACGGTGGTCAGCATGGCAGACATCACTGATAGATGAATTCTGGGACCTGCTTGGCAATGTTCCCGATCCCCTGAGGGGTAATCAATCCAAATTCGGTCAGCAATTCACGAATCTGGTTGGCCTGCGATGTCCGCACATTTTCGGAGCTTTGCCGTGCACGATGTAGGGTCAGCATCGCTTGCTGTTCAACGTTCTTAGTCGACGCAAACTTCATATTTGGCCGCGCCATCGCTCGCAGATCGCCTCTGCAGCATCGTTTTGCCGTACTCACCCCCACGGTGAACCTAGAAGAAATTTTCGCCAAGTCGATACCAATCGTCATGACTTTCATGGGAACGCTTCTGTTCAAGAAACGACCCGAATCCCTGCTCTGGCACGCTGGTGCCATCAAGAGGAGGCGGCGTCCATCTTATTGGCGCCAAAGGAAAGAAACGACGCTACCGCTTGCGTTTGGACAGAGGGAAGTCTACGCAACGATCGAGGTTGAATCGCTCTCAAATCTTAAACTCGCTGCGAGCAGTTCTGTAAAGGCTTTGACCGCAGGCGCCGCACTTCTTTTGCTTGGATAAAAAACATTCAATTCTAGCGGGCGAATTTCCAAATCAGAAAGAAGGCGGATCAATTCGCCGCTGTTAATTTGAGTTCTACACATGTGCGCAGGCAAACAAGTTACGCCAAATCCTTGCATTGACAAACTTCGAGCGCCAATTAAGTCGTTGGTATTTATGCGTGAATGCAAGTCTTTGAATAACTCGAGTTCAAAAAAATTTCCAAGACTGGGCGCGAAGTTGGTTTCGGAGTCATTCGTGGAAATTATGCTGTGGTTGGTTAGGTCTTTGACTGTATTGACAAAGTTTTTGTTTCGAAAATATGCTGGAGATCCGCAAGCCCAACGCGGGATCGTTGCGAATTTTGAAGACCCGGGCGGATGTGAGGGAGCGCTCGAGATACTGATGTCGACACAATCAGCGCGAAGTTCTGACTTTTGTCTTGTAAAACGAAGAATGACACTTGTATTGCTATAACGCTCGAGAAATCGAGGAAGTACAGATTGTTGAACATGCTCCTCTAATCCGGCATCCGTTGCGATGCAAATGATTACTTGCCCCTGCGGAGCAAGGCCGAGACCGCCGACATAGCCGATGGTTTCACCAATGCGGTTCATGATTTCGACCCCTCGATCTTTCAGGGCGTGACCAGCGCGCGTAAGTTTAACCTTTCGAGTAGTCCGATTTAGAAGTTGGGTGTTCATGAGCGCCTCTAAACGCATTATGCTTCGGCTGACGCTTGATTTGCTAATGCCGAGTTCATCCGCTGCAGCTGAAAAACTGTATAGAACGGCTACATAAGTAAATATTCGGAGATCGTTTAAGTCAAGGAGATCGGCCTTGTTTTGCATTTCTGTTTGACTACTCTGCATTTTTTCTCGTGTGGAATTTCGTGTGATCTAAGGAAATGCGGATCAATAGCTCGCGGCGGGCGCGGCTCGAGCACGGGTGAAGATAGCGATCGCAGCACAACCGCGATTAACCAATGCAGCTTTGCAGTGGCGAGCACGTGATGAAAAAGCGCACGCGGCGCGAGAAGTTCTTGGCCGAATTGGGACGCAGTGTGCCGAGGTCTCGTCTGATTGCCGCAATCGAGTTGCAGTACTCCGCGAGTGGGCGCGTGGGCCGGCCGCCGATCGGCGTTCCTCGGATGCTGCGCAGGTAGACTGCAGCAGGGGTACGGCTTGCCGACGAAGCGCTGAGGACTCGCCGTAGAACGGCGCTGCGCGACTTCGTGGGCGTCGATCTGTTGCGAGTCCGGTGCATGATGCCACTACCTTGCTGAAGTTCAGGCGACTGCTGCTGGACAACGGTCTCACCAAGACCTTGTTCGAAGAGATCAACCCTTGGTCTCCTTGCACAGGCGCGCGATGTACTCGCCGAAGATGCCGGTCGAGATCATCTGGATGCCGGTGAAGAACATCAGGCTCACCACGATGGTGGTCCAGCCGGAGACGGCGTTGCCGAACAGCAGGTGGTCGATGGCCACGAAGATGCCGTACGACAGCGCCGGCACCGCGAACAGCAGGCCGACCACGCTCACCATGCGCAGCGGCCAGGTGGTGAAGGCGGTGAGCCCGTCGATCGCCAGGCTCACGAGCCGCCGTGCGTTGACGCTGCTGGCGCCCTGCGCGCGCGGGGCCGGCGTGTAGTGCAGCGCCACGGCGCGGAACCCGACCCACGCGTACAGGCCCTTCATGAAGCGGCTGCGCTCGGGCAGGCTCTTCAGTGCGTCGACCACCTTGCGATCCATCAGGCGGAAGTCGCCCGCGTCCTTGGGCACCGAGAAGCGGTCCGAGTCGTTCATGAGCCGGTAGAACAGGCGGCTGCCGAGCTGCTTGAAGCGGCTCTCGTCATGGCGCGCCTCGCGCACCGCGTAGACCACCTCGGCCCCGGCGCGCCACTGCGCGAGCATGTCGTGGATGAACTCGGGCGCGTGCTGCAGATCGCCGTCGAGCAGCACCACCGCATCGCCGCCGGCGGCGGCCAGGCCCGCGGTGAGTGCGGCCTCCTTGCCGAAGTTGCGCGACAGCGAGATGCAGCGAAAGCCCGACAGGTCGCACCAGGCCTCGGCCTCGGCCACGGCGGCGGTGTCGTCGGTGCTGCCGTCGTCGACCACGATGATCTCCCAGTGCATCCGCGTGGCCCACAGCACGTCTTCGAGCAGCGGCAGTAGGTGGCGCAGGTTGGCGCCTTCGTTGAAGCAGGGGATCACGCACGAGAGGCTGCGCGCGCCGGGCGGCGGCGTGTCGGGGTCGACGGTCCGCGGCGAGGGCGTGGCCGTGGCATCGGTGTCCGGGCGCAGGGTCGAGGCGGTGGTCATGAGGGTCTCCAGGCGGAAGCCGTGGCACGGGTGGCGGCGCGCACGGCCGCGCGGTGGGCCAGCCACTGCGCGGTGCCCAGCGCGCCGACGAGCGCGGCGGCCAGCAGCAGGCCGGCCGCGATGTCGAACGGGAAATGAACCCCGGTGTAGATGCGGCCCCAGCCCGTCGCGGCGGCCAGCAGGAACAGCGGCACGCCGATGGCGCGCAGGCCGGTGCGTGCCAGGAAGGCCAGCGCGACCGTGAACATCACGCTGGCATGCGTGCTCGGCAGCGAGCCGTTGACCGCGTGCGTGATGTAGGCCGGCACCAGCCCCTGCGCGAAGGGGCGCGGCACGTTCAGCCGCAACGCGATGGCGTGCGACAGCATCGAGGCCAGCCCGGCCAGCAGCCCGACCGCGACCAGGTAGGCGCGGTCGTCGGGCCGGCGCCACAGCGCGGCAAGGGCCACGGCGGCGCACATCCAACTGCCGCCGAGCGCCAGCGTGCGGGCGCACATCAGCACCCACGGCGTGGGCTGCGCGCCGGCGGCGAGCCATTGCAGCAGGGCGAGGTTCAAAGCGTGCATGGCGGCACCTCGCTCGGCACACAGCGAACGGTGAGCGCAGGGCGATGCGCGCACGAAGAGAAAGCGGACATGGTCGGACCTTTCGACAAAGACGAGGGGGAGCCGGCCGCGCAGGGCGCGGCACAGCCGCTCGGCGCGCGAGGCGCCGTTTCTCAGGTCGCGAAGGGCGGGGCGGCGGGGGGAGGCAGGCGCCGCCAGGGGGCGGACGGTGGTGGCGCGCCGGCATGCCGCGGCACGGGCTCGGACACCGTGCGCCCGGCAGGGCCGGCATGCCGCATCAACACAACGGCCGGCAGCAGCAGGGTGAGGCGTCAAAAGATTCTTTCTTGACGAATTGGGGGCGGACATGGGAGCGAAGCCTTCGATGCCGCTGTGCGGACGATACCAGTTGTAATGGTGTTGCCCGCTGGCCAGGGTGTCCGTTCGTTGAGCGGAGTTCTGGTTCGTCCAGCCGCATGCCCACTCGCGTAGTGCGGACTGAACCGGTCGGCTTTGTCGTTCACTTGGGGTCGGTAGGGTCGCGTAAAGCTGTGCTTGATACCCAACTCGAGGCAGGCCGCGCGGAAGTCGCGTAAACGGAACGCGGCACTGTTGTCCCTCAGCAGGCACTTCACTGTGATGCCCAAGCGCGTGCAATAAGCCACCGCATTGCACAGGAACAGAGCCGCCTGCACCCGTTTCTCGTACGGGTGCCTGGCGGTGAACGCCAGCCTTGCGTGCTCGTCTATGGCCACGAACAGCGTTTGCCATGCTGCGCCATCGACCGAGCCGCGCCGATTGCCGATGGCACGGTGGCTGGAGCAAACGATGCACCCCCTGCTTCTTGGCGTTGATATTCAGCAGATTGCCAGGAGTTTCGTGCTCGTATCGCATGATCGACTCTAGAGACGCCAGATTGCTCAGCTTGAACATGCCCGCTCGCGTCGGAACGCGATAGACGACGCTGCCGAGACGCCCACGCTGCGCGCAGCACGAGCCTGCTGCATTCGACGCTTGCGCAGTTCGACGATGACCCACGCCTCGCTTGCCCCGATGGACTTAGGAGGGGGCCGGGGCCTGAAGGAGGCGTCGGCCAAGGCGACTTCGCCGCCAGTCGGGTAGCGACCAAGCCTGGGTGCGGTGACACCGTGTGCAGCTGCAGCTTGCACTGCATCCGAGCCTTCCAAAGTCATCTGCTTGAGCATTTCGATTCGGGGCAAAGGTAAATCGGGCATGCTTCTTGGGGGGGGCTGGTTGGGCGTCCTGAGTCGATTGGGGTGTTGGCGACTTCCACTCTCTCAATCCAGATGAACACTGGATGCAACCTATTGGAGCTTCACATCTAGTGCGGGCTTTTCTTGGGCGCCTTCGCTCATCGTGGCCCTGTCGTTCCAGCTACGCGTTGTAGCAGCGCTGGCCGGCAACATCTGCAATTCAGACTCGATCAGCGTGCGCCAATTCTCCAGTCCGCGCATCAGCCCAGTGGAACAGGTCGGCAAGCAGATCGAAGGAGAGCGAAATCGAGCAATCTATTCACCAAACCAAAACATGAGCCATGCACCGAGGAGAGCGAACGATGCCAGCATGGCGAGTCCTTCACTTGCAAGGGGTGCAACGCGCTCGCGCAATGATTGAATACCAGTCAACATTTTGGGCCCCTATACTTTACCGCTGCTCCCCTGCAGCGGAGCATGCGTGCGCTTCGTGCGCTGCATTGTCTGTCATGCGACGCTCACTCCTTCCAATGCTCAGCCACCCAGGCCGCGGGCCGGATAAAGCGCAGCGCGCGATTGCGTCGGCCCGCGAGCGCGTCTGGCGGATTGCATTCACCGTGAAAAATCACGATGCGAGCGTCGGGCGGCACGAAGGGCGCACGTCGGTAATTTTCCGGCCACTTCGGGATGCAGCCATATTTAAAACTCGGGCACCAACTGGCTGGCCAATAGGCCAGCTTCCGCTCGCGGTGAAGGAAATCCGAGAGGTATGCTTGTTCATTTCGAAACGCCGAGCGCACCTCAGACAAATGTTCTTGGAAGTGCTTGAGCACGTTTGAATGGGCACCCAGCTCGAATCGATAGACCGATGAATTGCCCGTCACACGCCACGGTCGCTTGTAGTCGTGAATGATCAGGAATTCACCTGGATGCTCGAAGAATGTATCCAGACTGCCGACAACTACGACGTCGAGATCGAGGAAGAGTGCCGTGCCGTGCAAGCCATGGAGGTCCACAGAGAAAGTGACCAACTTGGTCCAACCGCGCTCGGGAATGCCTGCGGGCAAATCGAGCGGAGGTATGGGCAGGCACTGCACTTCTGACCTGATGCCCCGCGGGTCGTCAGTCAGGCAGTGGAAGCGAAAATTGCCGCTCAGGTGGCGACGCACCATGGCGTAGAGGCGATTGACGTACTCGGGGCCGTATTTCGTGCCCCACTTCATGCAGAGAACGTGCCGCTCTGCTCCTGGAGCACTTGCGTTGATCACGGCTTGTCGCCGTCCCTCTCTTGAGAGGCTTCTGTGACGGGCGCGATTTTTCCAGGTGAAGAGAGGGCAGCGCCTTCGCTCTGCCACTCATGCCCCCAGAAGCCGAGAACCGCCACCACCAAAAGTAAGGCAGCGCCATGTTGCGCGTTTGGGATGGCTTCGTTGACTGAGCCGAGTTTGGATCCGTGGATCATCGAGAGCATAAGATTCTCGCCTGCGCGCCAACTGTCAAAGGCTACTGCGGCAATGTAAGAGCCAGCGACCATGAGCAGCATGTTTGTTGCGACTGCGTGGATTCCGTCCAGCCAGTCGGCGGTGGGTAAAACAGAACTCGCACAACTGGAGGAACTCGCAATCAGCATCAACGTCAACAGGCCGACGATGAATAGGGCGCCAATCGGGCTGTGCCCAATATGACGTTTCCCCCATCCATACGGAAGTTGCCGCAGGTTGTTCATGATTGCTTCAGATCCCCTTAAGAAGCTCGAGAACCGCGAATGACGCGTGCCGACGAACCCCCAGATGATGCGAAATACCGCAAGGCCGCCCAGTGTGAATTCCAACGTTGCATGGACTTTGCGCCACTCCTCTTGTTCGGCCGTCAGATAAGCGCCTGCGAAACATACCGCCATGAGTGCATAGCAGACGCGTAGTGGAGCATCCCAGACTAGTACTCTTCCAAGAAATTGGAGCGGCGCTTTCGAGATCCGATCATTCGTCATAGTTGCGCTGGTGGGTTGTCGGCGATCAGTATCGACGCTCCTGAAGTCACGGAATCTTGTCCAACGAAGAAGGGGCTCGCGTTGCTTTCGGCTCTGTGAAGGCCAGCGAATCAACGTGGGCACTCTAGAAAGCAAAACCGCCTGTAGGCTTACACATGGATTACAAGAATGTAATCTGAGTGCGGTGTCCTGACCTTCAAAGAGGGCCGCTCCGCGACCACATCGCCATCAGTTTCTTGCGCGCCATTCACTGATTGGACAGCGAAAACAGCGTGAATCAAGTGCGCTGTGTTTCTGGCCAGTCCCCTTAGCCCTATCTTCACGAACCCGAACTGGCGCTTGATCACCCGGAACGGATACGCCACGTTCGCCCGCACGCTGGCCATCTCATATTCGCTCTTGCGCGCTCGGGTCTTGGCGCGCCCGTCGGGCATCTTCGCCATGTCGCTGGGCCGGCCAGCAATGTGCCACTGCACACAGCGCGTTACCCGCGCCTGCGCGCCCCGGTAGCCCGAGTCGGCCCACGCGGCATCCACTTTGTCGTGAACTAGGTCAGCCACCTGCTCCACGTCCGCTTCGTTGGCGGCCGTCGCCCTCACGGTGTGCACCAATCCCGACTCGGCATCCTTCTCGATGTGCGCCTTCATGACGTAGTGGCGTTGGTTTTCCTTCTTCGTGTGGTGCATCTCGGGGCCTTGCTCGCCTGTGCTGTTCTAGTTGTGAAGGCCTGGGCTGCTGCCGGTTTCAAAGACACCTTGTTAAGGTGTGAAATGAAACCGGAGGTGGTTCATGGGAACGAGAAGGCAATTCAGCCGAGAGTTCAAGCTTGAGGCTGTCAAGCTGGTGAAGGAACGAGGCGTGTCGGTGGCGCAGGCTGCACGCGACCTCGATGTGCACGAGAACGTGCTGCGCAAATGGGTACGTGAGGCGACTGCGGACCCGCAGCAGGCGTTCCCTGGTCATGGCGTGATGAAGCCCGAACAGGCTGAGCTGGAGCGTTTGAGGAAGGAGAACGCCAAGCTGCGCATGGAGCGTGACCTGTTGAAAAAAGCGGCGGCCTACTTCGCCAAGGAGTCGATGTGAAGTTCGGCTTCGTTGCGAAACACCGAGGGACGTGGCCGTTGGCAATGATGTGCGAGGCGCTCGGTGTCTCGCGAAGCAGCTTCTATGCGTGGCTTAGCAGGCCCCGAAGCCAACGCAGTCTGGAAGACGAGGTGCTCGGCAGCCAGGTGCGTCAGAGTTTCCTGGGCAGTGACCGCACCTATGGTGCCCGGCGCGTGTGGCATGACGTGCTGGCACTCGGTCAGCGATGCGGATTGCACCGCATTGAACGGCTCATGCGTCAACAGGCCCTGCGTGCGAGGCCACGACGCAGAGGCTTGCCGCAAGACCGAGGCCAGCGCAGCGCTATCGCCGACAACGTGTTAGACCGGCAGTTCCAGGCTGATGCGCCCAACCAGAAGTGGGTGGCCGACTTCACGTACATCTGGACGGCCGAGGGCTGGCTGTATGCCGCTGCGGTGCTCGACCTGTACTCGCGTCGCATCGTCGGCTGGTCGATGCAGGACAGCATGACCTCGCAACTCGTGGCCGATGCGTTGATGATGGCCGTGTGGCGCCGGGGCAAGCCGGTCGCGTTGCTGCATCACTCCGATCAAGGAAGCCAATACACCAGCGAGCACTTCCAGGAGCTGCTCAAGGAGCAAGGCATCACCTGCAGCATGAGCCGCGCGGGCGAGGTCTGGGACAACTCGGCCATGGAGAGCTTCTTCAGTTCACTGAAGACTGAGCGCACGGCTAGAAAGGTGTACCGGACCCGGGAACAGGCCCGCGCTGATGTGTTCGATTACATCGAGCGGTTCTACAACCCGACGCGTCGTCACTCGACGCTCGGCTACGTCAGTCCGATACAGTTCGAGAAAGCTCAAAAAGCTTAGGTCGGTGTCCACGAAACCGGCAGCAGCCCACCTCAGATCGCTCTTCTGGAAGGCGAACCACTGTATGAACGTCCGGCGCCGATCGCTGTGGCTGTGCCAGATGCTGCGAACGCACCACAGATCGATCGCAAGCTCCCCGCCCACCTGCCGCGAGAGACCCAGGTCTATCGACCGGAGACCACCTGCGATCACCATGATGCCAATGACCAAGCCTGTGGCTGCATAGCCTGCGGCGGCCGTCTGCGTCTCATCGGGCACGACGTCTCGGAGCAACTGGAGTACGTGCCCTCGCGCTTCAAGGTGATTCGGCATGTGCGACCCAAGCTCGCGTGCGTTGCCTGCGAAGCGATCTTCCAGGCGCCTGCACCGAGCCGGCCGATTGCACGCGGCATGGCTGGCCCTGGACTGCTTGCCAACGTGCTGGTGTCCAAGTACTGCGACCACATTCCGTTGCATCGCCTGGGCCGCATCTATAGCCGCGACGGCGTCGTCATCGATCCTTCGACCATGGCCGGCTGGGTAGGCCAGAGCGAGAGGCTGTTCGATCCGCTGGTGGCCGCGCTCGAACGCTACACGCTGGCCGGCGAGAAGGTGCATGCCGATGACACGCCGGTGGCCGTGCTCGATCCCGGCCGCGGCCGCACCAAGACGGGCCGGCTGTGGGTGTACGTGCGCGACGACCGGCCTGCAGGAAACATGCAACCGCCCGCGGCTTGGTATCGCTACTCGCCCAACCGCAAGGGCGAGCATCCGCAAGCACATCTTGCGAACTACAGCGGCATCCTCCAAGCCGATGCCTATGGCGGGTACGGAAAGATCTACGCAAGTGGGCGTGTAGTCGAAGCATCTTGCTGGGCGCACGCGCGCAGACCCTTCTGGGATCTGCACGAGAGCCAGGGCTTCGTACCGGGCTCGATTGCCGAACAAGCGCTGCAGCGGATTGCGGCGCTGTACGCCATCGAAGCCCAGATCCGGGGTCAACCCCCCGACGTGAGACGCCAGGTAAGACAAGCCCGCGCCGGGCCGCTGTTGGATGACCTGCGTGCTTGGCTCACGAGCATGCTGGGCAAGGTGCTGCGCGGCAATCAGGATGAGAACAGCGCGTCAATCTGGATGAGAAGACCTGCGGTGCTGGAACGGGGCCGGGCGTAGCCCGGAACCGTTCCAGCACCGCGCGCGCCGGCGGGAGCCTCCCCGGA
>JAESFO010000963.1_pt1 | contig 10563 bp, 8 predicted proteins | sample 9269421 | NCBI WGS metagenome assembly JAESFO01 (sample SAMN14502839, study PRJNA617101) | algae metagenome | isolation source: Nostoc desertorum CM1-VF14 and co-occurring heterotrophs from rocky... | place: USA: Clark Mountains, San Bernardino, California | collected 2000-06-05 | reverse complement strand
GTGCGGGTGCTGGCCGACGCGCCGGTGGAGGCGTCGACGTCGCACCTGGCCGCGGCGGTGTGGTTCCCGACCCGCGCCGGGCCGCGGGACAAGGTCCTCGACTGGGGCCGGCGCACCTTCACCGAGCTGGCCAGGCAGGCCGCCGGCGGCGTCCCCGGCGTCGTGATGCGGGAGTCGCTGACCCTCTACCGGACCGAGCCGGAGCCGCAGTGGTGGGCCGACGCCGTCGGCGAGGTCCGCCCGGCCCGGCCCGGCGAGCTGCCGCCCGGCTACGCCCACGGCCTGCGTTTCGCGGTGCCGCTGGTCGAGATGCCGGTGCACCTGCCCTGGCTGGCCGCCGAGGCCGGGCGCCGCGGGATCGTCCTGGAACGCCGCCGCGTCACCTCGCTCGACGAGGCCGGCCGGGACGCCGACCTCGTCGTGCACTGCTCCGGGATGGGCGCGCGCACCCTGGTCGGTGACACCGCGGTGACCCCGGTGCGGGGACAGATCGTGCGCGTCACCAACCCCGGCCTGACGATGTCGGTCCGCGACGAGGCGCACCCCGGCGGACGCGCGTACGTGCACCCCCGCGCGCACGACTGCGTCCTCGGCGGCACCCTCGACGACGGCGTCTGGGACGCGACGCCGGACCCGGCCGCCGGCGAGGCGATCCTGCGACGCTGCCGCGACATCGTCCCCGCCCTGGGTGACGCCGAGGTCCTGGAGCACCTCGCGGGCCTGCGCCCGGCCCGCCCGGAGGTGCGGCTGGAGGCCGAGCCCGCCACCGCGACCCGGCCGCGGGTGATCCACGACTACGGGCACGGCGGTTCCGGCATCACCCTGTCCTGGGGCTGCGCCGACGACGTCGCGGACCTCGCCGACGCCCCCTGACCCGGTCAGGACATCCGCGGCTGCCCGTTCGACGCGGACAGCCCGCCGTCGACGGGCAGGTTGACCCCGGTGACGAACCGCGCGTCGGGCCCGGCGAGGAAGGCGATCACGTCGGCGACCTCGGCGGGGTCGCCGCCGCGGCCCATCGGGATGCGGTCGGCGAAGCGGGCCATCAGGTCCTCGTCGCCGGTCATGCCCTCGGTCATCTCCGTGTGGGTCAGCGACGGGCTGACCGCGTTGACCCGGACCCCCTCGCCGCCGTGGTCGAGCGCCATCGCCCGGGTGAGGTTGACGACGGCGCCCTTCGCCGAGTTGTAGGCGACGTTCGCCCAGTCCCCGCCCAGCCCGGACACCGAGGTCACGTTCACGATCGACCCCCGGGTCGTGCGCAGGTGCGGCACCGCGGCGCGGGAGGCGAAGAAGACCCCGTCGACGTCGACGGCGTGCACGAACCGCCACTGTTCGGTCGAGGTCTGCTCCGCGGTGCCCGGCCGGGCGACCGCGGCGTTGTTGACCAACGTGTCCAGCCGCCCGAAGCCGGACGCGACCTCGTCGACGAGGTGGGTGATCGCCTCCTCGTCGGACGAATCGGCGACCAGCACGTGCATCCGTTCGGCGACCGCCGGGTCGGCGCCGGCCACCACGTCGTCGAGCTTCTCCTTCGTCCGCCCGGTCAGCACGACCGTGGCCCCGTCCGCCGCGAACCGCCGCGCGGTGGCGGCGCCGATGCCCGAGCCCGCTCCGGTGACGATCGCGACCGTGCCGTCCTTCGTTCCCATGATCGGCGGATACCCGGGGTGGGCTCACACGATGCAGAAGTCGTTGCCCTCCGGGTCGGCCATCCACAGGTGGTCCACATGTGGAGAACCCGGGGACAGGTGCTCCTCGACGACCCGGGCGCCGAGCGCGCACAGCCGTCGTGCCTCCGCCGCCAGGCGCTCGCCGCGCAGCTCGGCGGGCAGATGCCGGCCGCCGGAGACCTGCAGGTCCGGGTGCAACCGGTTCTTCACCGTGCGGGGCTCGTCGACCCGAAGGAACGAGATCCGCGGGCCCGCGCCGTCCGGGTCGCTGATCGCGGCGACGTCACCCCACTCGTCGGCGGGCACCTCGTGGTGGACCATCCACGCCTCCCAGCTCTCGAACCCGGTCGGCGGAGGGGCGGGGGCGTAGCCGAGCGCGGCACTCCAGAACTCCGCGAGCAGGCGTGCGTCGGCACAGTCGACGGTGATCGTCCAGGGGGTCGCCATGGGTGGAGGCTACGGCCGGGCCCCGACCGTTCCGCGGTGGCGCGGGTCGCGCCGACGCCCGGTCACGGGGTAGCTTTCCGCATCCGATCACCCGGTGCACCGGTGGAGGGCGAGTGAACGGACAACCGCCCGGCAACGGAGTGCGACGGCTGAGCCTGCGCATGGGGTCGGCGGCCGACGTCGAACGGTTCGCCGCGGAGTTCTACGCAGGCGCGGTCGTACGGCCGGTGGGCGACGGCCGCGACTTCGAAATGGGGAACGAGACCGTCGCCGCCCCGGGGTTCTCGCTGAGCGCTCTGTGGGTCACCGCCGAGATCGACGCGACGGTCGACCCGGTCGAGAACGCCTTCATGATCGACCTGGTGCAGGGCGGACGCATGCGCCTGGACACCGAGGCGTACGGCACCGTGCTGCTGCAGCCCGGCGACGTCGGCGTGCTCCCGCCCGAGGGCCGCTTCCGGGACCTCGCCGAGGACATCGACCTCGACGTCGTCGCCCTCGACACAGCGGCCCTGACCCGCTGGGCCGGGCAGGTGCACGGCGTCGCGGTCGACCGGGTGCGACTGTCCGGGATCACCCCGCTGAGCGGGGCGCACGCGCGGCGCTGGGCCACGACCGTGGTGCACGTGCGCGACCGGGTGCTCGGCAACCCGATGCTGCTGGACGGGTCCGTCGCCCTCGACGAGGCGTTCGGGCTGCTGGCCTCGCGGTTCCTGGAGACGTTCCCGAACACCGTGCTCGACGAGGCCGGCCGGCGCGGGAGCGCACGCACCCCGGCCCTGCCCTCCCGTCTGGTCCGCAGCGTGACCGAGCACCTGCGCACCCACGCGCACCGGCCGTTCGACCCCGCTGAGCTGGCCCGGCTGACCGGGGGCCCGGCCCGGGCCGCCGTCGCCGGGCTGCGGCGGGCCGGGACGGACCCGGCCGCCGTGCTGTGGCGGGCCCGGCTCGACGGTGTGCGCGCCGACCTCCGCGCCTCCGGCGACGCGACGTCGGTCGGCCGCATCGCGGGCCGCTGGGGCTTCCTGCGTCCGGGCGGGTTCCGCGTGGCCTACACGCGCGCCTTCGGCGAGCCCCCCGAGCAGACCGCGGGCCGCTGACGCGCACTCGTCCCGCCGAGAAGTGCTCAGGTACTTCCCGACGTGCGGGCCTTGGTCAGGTGGACCAGCTCGTAGGTGCCGGCGCCCGCCCGGTGCGTCTCGACGTAGCCGGCCCGCCGGTACAGGCGGAGGTTGCCCGCGCTGTGCTCGCCGGTGAACAGCGCGACGGTCGTCACGGCGTCGCCGAGCCGGCCCCGGTCGTCGCGGACGCCCCAGGCCGTCACCGAGGCGCGGCCGAGCTCCTCGCGGACCGCGGGCAGCTCCTCGGTCAACGGTGGGAGGGACAGGTCGTCGTGCGCCCGGGCCTCGGTGACGTAGGCGGCCCGCTGCAGCGTGAGGACCTCGCCCGCATCGGACGGGCCGAGTCGCACGGGGGTGGGATCACCGCGCCCGCCCCGCCGGGTTCGGACACCGGAGGTGGATCGAGCCGCCAGTCCGACGTCGGGCCGACCGGACGCACCGCCCCGACCACGTCGATCAGTACCTGAGTGCTGTCCGGCAGGCCCACGACAGCGCTGATGTACTGATCGACGTCCCGGATCCGTGTCGGCAGCTCGGGTGCGGAGCCCGGGGAAGGGGGTGCCGACGACGGAACGGCCGGTCGTGCGGGTCAGGCCTTCTCGTTCTCCCGGGCCCGCAGGTCCTTGCGCAGGATCTTGCCCGAGGCCGACTTCGGGATCTGGTCGATGAACTCGACCACACGCACCTTCTTGTGCGGCGCGACCTTCTCGGCGACGAAGCTCATGACGTCGTCCTCGGTCAGGTCCTCATCCGAGGCCTGCTTCACCACGAACGCCTTCGGGACCTCCTCGCCGTCGGCGTCCTTGACCCCGATGACCGCGGTGTCGGCGATCTTGTCGTGGGTCAGCAGGAGTGCCTCCAGCTCGGCGGGCGGCACCTGGTAGCCCTTGTACTTGATGAGCTCCTTGACCCGGTCGACGATCGAGTAGACACCCTCGTCGTCGACGACGGCGATGTCGCCGGTGTGCAGGAAGCCGTCGGCGTCCTTGGTGGCGTCGGTCGCCTCGGAGTTGTTGAGGTACCCGACCATCACGTTCGGGCCCTTCACCCACAGCTCGCCGCGCTCGCCGACGCCGACCTCCTCGCCGGACTCCGGGTCGACCAGCTTGCACTCGATGTTCGGCAGCGCGAAGCCCGACGAGTTCAGGTCGAGGTCGCCGCGGTCGTCGGGCATGCAGTGGCTGACCGGGGACAGCTCGGTCATGCCGTAGCCCTGCAGCACGGTGCAGTCCAGCCGCTTGGCGACGGCGCGGCCGAGCTCGCCGTCCAGCGGGGCGGCACCGGAGAAGACCGTCTTCACGCAGGACAGGTCGAACTTGTCGATGATCGGGTGCTTGGCCAGCGCGGCGGCGACCGGCGGGGCGATGTAGAGCCGGTCGACCTGCAGGTCCTGGGTGATGGTCAGGAACTGCTCGAGGTCGAACTTCGGCATCGTGACGACGGTGGCGCGCGCGTGCAGACCCTGGTTCATCATCACGGTCATGCCGTAGATGTGGAAGAACGGCAGGAACGCCATGATCTTGGTCTCGCTGGTCACGTCGCCCATGGCCTGGATCTGGAGCAGGTTCGCCACCAGGTTGCGGTGGGTCAGCACCACGCCCTTGGCCAGGCCGGTGGTGCCCGACGAGTACGGCAGCACCGCGGTGTCGGTCGCGGTGGTCGTCAGCTCGGGGGCCGGGGCGCCGGAGCCGACGAGATCGCGGAGCGAGTCGTGGCCCTCGGTGGCGTCGATGGTGAGCACGACGTCCTCGGACAGTCCCGCCTCCTTCGCCCCGGCCACGGCCCGGTCGAGGAACGGCGAGACGGTGATGACCATCTTCGCGCCGGAGTCCTTCAGCTGGTGGGCCAGCTCGCCGCCGGTGTACATCGAGTTCGCGCTGGTCACGATGCCGTTGGCGCGCAGGATGCCGTGGAACAGCGCCGCCCACTGCGGCAGGTTCGGCGCGAACAGCGCGACGACGTCGCCGGTGCCGATGCCGCGGGCGGCGAGCCCGCCGGCGATCTTCTCGACCAGGCCGTGGAACTCGGTGTAGGTCAGCTGGTCACCGGTGGTGCCGTCGACGATCGCCGGCGCGTCCGCCCGGTCGCCGAACCCGTCGGCGAACAGGAACTCGGTGAGAGAGACGTCAGGGATCTCGACGTCCGGGTACGGGCTGCGCAACGACAAGGTTCGCTCCTTCGCGAGGTCCTGCGGGGGACGGACGGCGCGGAGATCCGGCCGGGTTCGGCGTCATGCTAGAGGCACCGCGCCCGTACCGTCGTCGTGGCGCGGTGAAAAGTTACCCGCGGGTCACCGGAAGAGGTGCTCGAACGCGGTCAGGTTCGCGGTCGACTCGCCGTTCTCGCTGCGCCAGGCGTACTCGCGGCGGATCGAGGAGGCGAAGCCGAGCTCCAGGAAGGTGTTGAAGTCGCCGTCGGCGGCCTCCAGCACCGAGCCGAGGACACGGTCGAGCTCGTCCGCGGTGACGGCGTGGCGCGCCAGCCGCCCGACGAGGTGGATGTCCCCGACCCGGTCCAGGCAGTAGTGCACGCCGTAGAGCTTGGCGTTGCGCAGCAGCATGAACCGGTAGACGCCCTCGTGGTTCTCATCGGGCCTGCGGCACACGAACGCCTGCACCGCGAGGGTCTGCTCGCGCAGGATCAGCCAGGTCTGGGTCTGGAGCCGGGCCTCGCCGGGGAGGGTGACCAGCCACTGCCCGGGCCCGCGGTGGACGTGCTCGGCGCCGGAGTCGGCCAGCGCGGCCCCGATCCGCTGCTCCAGGTCGCTCATACGTCCCCCCGTCGCCGCGCCGCGAACTCGGTGCGGGCCTCGTCGTAGGCGCCCAGCAGGGCGTCGGTCGTGCGGTCCCAGGAGAAGCGGTGCGCGTGCGTCGCCGCGGTCCGCCCCATCTGCTCTCGACGGCCCGGGTCGAGCGCGAGCTCGCCCAGCGCGTCGGCCCAGTCGGAGATGTCGTGCCCGGTGACGAGCAGCCCGGACCGGCCCTCGGCGACGGCGACCGGCAGCCCGCCCACCCGGGTCGCCACCACCGGCGTCCCGCACGCCTGGGCCTCCAGCGCGACCAGCCCGAAGGACTCGTTGTGGCTCGGGACGGCGACGACGTCGGCCGCCCGGTAGACCGTCACCAGCTCGTCGCCGGCCCGGGGCGGCAGGAACCGGACGAGGTCGGTGATCCCCAGCTCGGCCGCCAGCTCGTGCAGCGACGTCGGCTCGGCCAGCCCCGACCCGGACGGCCCGCCCGCGACGAGCACGACGAGGCGCTCCCGCAGACCCGGTGCGCGCGCGGCCAGCTCGGCCGCGGCGCGCAGCAGCACGTCGGGGGCCTTGAGCCGCTGGATGCGTCCGACGAACGCCAGCACCATCGCCCCGGCGGGCAGGCCCAGCTCGGCGCGGGCCGCGGCGCGGTCCCCGGGCCGGAAGCGGTCGGTGTCCACCCCGGGCGGGATGGTGACGGTGCGGCGCGGGTCGGCGTCGTAGAGGTCCAGCAGCTGCTTGGACTCGATCTCGGTGTTCGCCACCAGCCGGTCGGCCTCGGCGACGACCTGGTCCTCGCCGATCACCCGCACCCGCGGCTCGGGGGTGTCCCCGGCGGCGAGCGCGGCATTCTTGACCTTGGCCAGGGTGTGCGCGGAGTGCACCAGCGGCACCCCCCAGCGGTCCCGGGCCAGCCAGCCGACCTGGCCGGACAGCCAGTAGTGGGAGTGCACGACGTCGTACCAGCCCGGGTCGTGGCGGGCCTCGGCCCGCAGCACCCCCGCGGTGAAGGCGCACAGCTGGCTCGGCAGGTCGTCCTTGCCGAGGCCCTCGAAGGGGCCCGCGGCGACGAACCGGACCGTCGCGCCGGGTTCCAGCTCGACCGTCGGTGGCTGCTCCGACGACGTGGCGCGGGTGAAGATCTCCGCCTGGACGCCGCGGCGGGCCATCCGGATCGCCGTCTGCGCGACGTAGACGTTCATCCCACCGGCGTCGCCGGTGCCGGGCTGCTCGGTCGGGGAGGTGTGCACCGACAGCACCGCGACCCGTCGGGGCAGTCGCTCACTCACCCGAGCATCCTGACACGGCGCCGGAGCGCCAGCGCAGCCACCAGCGCCCGCAGCGGGTCCGCGGCGTGCCAGTCGTCGCCGCGGCCGGGCCAGGCCGGGACGGTCACCGTCCCGCCGTCGTCGAGGTCGACGACCAGCTCGTCGTGCCGGTGCAGCCGCCCCGGCGGCGCGGTCTCCCCCAGCGCGGCCAGCGCCAGGACGACCTCGGGGTCGGCCGTCCACGGGCCGGGGGTGCCGGTGCCGCGAGCGGTCCCGGCGACCCGGTCCGAGGCCAGCGGCACGTCGAGCAGCTCCGCGAGGGCGGCGGGGTCGGGTCCGCCGGGGACGGCGGGCAGCGCGTCCAGCGCGGGCAGCACCCACGGCGCGTCGAGGACGACGGCGCGGTCGGTCGGCGCGACCGACCCGGTCACGGTGCGGACCCGGTCCGGTGGGTCGACGTCGTCGAGGTCCACCCGGCCGTCGGCGACGGCCGCGGCGAGCGCGGAGTAGGCGGCCGCGGCGACCTCCCCGGTCACCGCGCGCGCCGGGTCGGCCAGCCGGTCGAGCAGCTCGGTGACCTCGTCCGGCCCGTCGACGACGACCCGGTCCCGGACGCCGGCGGCGGCGAGCACCGCGTCGTCGACGCCGGGCAGGGCCCCGACCTCGTCGTAGAGCCCGGCCAGCCCGGCCGCCGAGCGCAGCCGCCACGTGCCGGCCAGCCGGCCGCCGAGGCGGACGTGACGCGACAGCCACCAGGCGGTGTACCCGGTGAGCAGCGCGGCCCGGGTGTCGCGGTCGCCGGCGAGCAGGGCCAGCGCCGCGGGCCAGCGGTCGTCGGCGACGAGGTCGAGGTCGCGTACGGCGGGCGGGGGGTCGCCGTCGCCGGGGTAGTGCTCGGCGTCGTGCAGCACGTCGGGGTCGAACGCGACGACCGTGAACCGGTCCAGCACGCCGGCGGCGACCAGGGCGTCGCGGGGCACGTCGGCCCACTCCGGCCCCAGCACCCCGACGGGGGCGTCCGGGTCGAGCAGGTCCCGGAGGGCGGCGTCGGGCAGGACGAGCTCGTCGGCGCGGGCGGGGCGGCCGTCCTCGTCGGTGAGGGCGAGGGCCCCGAACCGCGGGTCCGGCGCGGCGCCGGGGGTGTCGAGCAGGGCGAGGACGGCGCGGGCCGCCGCGGTGGTGTCCAGGCCCGCCTCGGCGTCGTCGACGGACCGCTCGACGGCGGCGTGCAGCGCGGGCGCGTCGAGCAGGGTGTCGCGGTCGGCGTCGGCGGCGCCGAGGCGGCGCAGCAGCGGGTGGACGGCGCCGGGGTGGGCGATCCGCAGCTCGGGGAGCGCCGCCGCCCCGGCCGGGTCGCCCTCGACGGGGAGCAGCACCGAGGCGGGCCCGGGCACCAGGCGGCCGTCGACGAGCGGGACGGGCAGCGCGCCCAGCTCGGCGGCCAGCCCCGGGACGGTGTCGGCGGCCGGGGCGAGCGCCGCGTACAGCTCCCGCCACCGGCCCGGATCCGCCTCGAGGCCGGTGAGCCGCTCCGCCAGCGCGGCGGGGCCGACCCGGTCCACGCCGAGCCCGGCGGGCGGGAGGACCCCGGACGCGACGAGCCGGGCGAACGCCGGACCGGTCGCGGCGAGCAGCTCGGGCAGCCCGTCGGCGGGCACGTCGAGCCACTCGGCCCGCTCCGGTGCGAGCACGTCCGCGTCGCCCGTGGCGGCGGGCAGCCACGGGGTGCGGGTCAGCGCCGCGGTGACCGCCTCGCGCAGCCGGCCGTCGAGCGGTGAGCGCGGGAAGCCCGGCTCCGGCACCAGGGCGGTGCGGTCGGCGGGGCCGACGCGCCGGACGAGGTCGGCGTAGGCGGCCGCCGCGGCGTCGACCAGCACGTCGACGCCCGGGTCGTCGGCACGGATCCGGCGGCGGTCCGGGTCGAGCGGGAGCGGTGCGACCAGCCGGGCGGGCAGCGACAGCTGCTCGGCGCTGCGGGTGGGGGCGTGCAGGACCTCGCCATCGTCGGGTCCGTACGGGGCGGGCCGGTCGCCGTGCAGCGGCAGCGCCCAGCGGACGCCCGCGTCCCCGGTGACCAGCAGGTACCCGGCGTCGCCGACGCGCACCCGGCCGTCGCCGAGGTCGGTGCGGGCGACGGTCACCGGGCCCGCCGTGACCGACTCCAGGCCGGGCAGGGCCAGCAGCAGGTCCCCGGCGGTGCGGGCGAGCTCGTCGAGCAGGTGGTGCGGGTCGGTGCCGGGCGCCGGGCGCAGCCGGACCTCGGTGGCGAACCCGGGCGGCGGCGGTTCCTCCTCCGGCGCGGGCCAGGCCAGCCGCAGCACCGGCACCCGGGCGTCGCGGGCCAGCTCGGCGGCCGCGGCACCGCCCAGCCCGGCCACCTCGACCGCGGTCCGCGCGGCCGAGAACGCGACGGCCCCGGCCGCCGTCACCAGCCGGGGGGCCGTACAGACGGCGAGCACGGCGGCGAACCCGACCCCGAACCGGCCGGTCGCTCCGGCGGCGTCCCGCTTGGCCGAGGCCCGCAGCGCGGCGAGCGCGGCGACCCCGGGGGCGTCGAGCGGGGCACCGGTGTTGGCGACGCGCAGCTCACCGTCCACCACGACGGCCCGGACCCGGCCGGGCAGGTCCGCGGCCAGCGCGGCGTCGGCGGCGTTCTGGAGCAGCTCGGCGACCCAGGTGTCGGCGTACCCGCCGCGGCGCAGGTCGTCCTCGGCGTTGACGTCCTCACGGAACCGGGTCGGCGACGACGACCAGGCCGCCAGGACCCCGTCCCGCAGCGCCGCCGTGCCGAACGGGTCGGTGCCGTCCGCGACGCCGGGAGGGCTCAGGACCCGACCGGCTCGAGGTCGACGCCGTCGTCGTAGACCAGGGCCGAGACGTGGACCGGGGAGCCGGGCTGCTCGGCGACCGAGGAGTGCGCACCGCAGCCGAAGCCGACGGCGACGACCTGGGCGTCGGCCGGGGAGGAGCCGTTCGCGCAGACCCCGAACACGCCCTGCAGCGACCCGGCGAGCGGCACCAGGAACCCGCAGGTCCCGCAGGACGCGGGGGCGGACCGGGCGAGGTCGGCGGCCGGGCCGCGCTCCCCGTCCTGCCAGCGCTCGGCGGCGGCGACGCGGCCCTCGAACGACAGCACCCGCTCGCGGCCGAGGCCGACCTCGCGGGCCAGCGCGTCGACGGCCGGGTCCCCGGAGTCGACGTAACCCGGCACCAGGCGGGGGTCGTCGGCCGGGGTGGGCAGCAGGTCGCCGGGCTTGAGGTCACCGGGGCGCACGCGCTGGTCCCACGGCACCCAGTCGGGC
>JAESFO010000962.1_pt1 | contig 10564 bp, 8 predicted proteins | sample 9269421 | NCBI WGS metagenome assembly JAESFO01 (sample SAMN14502839, study PRJNA617101) | algae metagenome | isolation source: Nostoc desertorum CM1-VF14 and co-occurring heterotrophs from rocky... | place: USA: Clark Mountains, San Bernardino, California | collected 2000-06-05 | reverse complement strand
GCCGCAGCACCGGACCGCGCGACCGCCGCGACGAACCGCTCCGAGTCCGCGGGCGTCCGCCGCCACACCAGGCCGGACACGACCAGCTCACCGCCGCCCAGGTAGCGCGACGGGTCGGGCAGGTCGGTCGGGTAGACCCAGCGCACGGACCGGTCCAGGTCGGCCGTCGAGCCGTGCAGGACCCGCAGCCGCAGCTCCGGGCGTGCGACGAGCTCCGAGAGCAGCATGGGAGGAACCTACAACTCGGTGCGCCGCGGGGGACCCCGATTCGTCACGGCGGTGCCTTCTCCCGGTGACCGGCGCGCGGTGCACTGGGTCCATGCAGCAGCCGAGCGCCGGCCGGACCGCACACCGGACCGCCATCGAGGGTGCCCACGTCGTCACCGTCACCGGGGAGGAGCTCCCCGGCGGGCACGTCGTCGTCGAGGGGGAACGGATCGCGGGCGTCGGGCCCGGTCCCGCCCCGGCGGGGTCCTACGACCGCCGGGTCGACGCCCGCGGCTGCCTGCTCACCCCGGGCCTGGTCAACACCCACCACCACCTCTACCAGTGGGTGACCCGCGGGCTCGCCGTCGACCACACGCTGTTCGAGTGGCTGACCACGCTGTACCCGGTGTGGGCGGGCATCGACGAGCACGCCGTGCACACCGGCGCCACCGGCGCGCTGTCCGCGCTCGCGTTGTCGGGCTGCACCACCACGACCGACCACCACTACGTCTTCCCCCGCGAGGGCGGGGACGTGCTCGGCGCCGAGATCCGCGCCGCGCAGCAGGTGGGGCTGCGGTTCCACCCGACCCGCGGCTCGATGGACCTCGGGCGCCGCGCGGGCGGGCTGCCGCCGGACCACGTCGTCTCCGACCGCGACGAGATCCTCGCCGCGTCCGCCGACGCCGTCGCCCGCTGGCACGACCCGTCGCCGGGGTCGATGCTGCGGATCGCGCTGGCCCCCTGCTCGCCGTTCTCGGTGACGCCGGAGCTGATGCGCGAGTCCGCGACGCTGGCCCGCGAGCTCGGGGTGCGGCTGCACACCCATCTCGCCGAGACCGACGACGAGGAGGCGTACTGCCGGGAGCGCTTCGGTGCCACCCCCACCGAGTACGTCGCCGACCTGGGCTGGACCGGGCCCGACGTGTGGTTCGCCCACACCGTGCACCTCGACGACGACGCGGTGAAGACGATCGGCGCGACCGGCACCGGCGTCGCGCACTGCCCCACCTCCAACGGCCGGCTCGGCGCGGGCATCGCGCGGGTCCGCGACCTCGTCGACGCGGGCGCCCGGGTCGGGATCGGTGTCGACGGCGCCGCCTCCAACGAGGGCACCCACCTGCTGGAGGACGTCAAGCACGCCGTCCTGTTCGCCCGCGCCGCGGGCGGCCCCCGCGCCCTGTCGGTGCGCGAGGCCCTCGAGCTCGGCACGCTTGGCGGTGCCCGAGTGCTCGGTCGCGAGGACGAGATCGGGTCGATCGAGACCGGCAAGCTCGCCGACCTCGCCCTGTGGCGGCTCGACGGGTTCCGGCACCGCGACGTCGCCGACCCGGTCGCCGCCCTCGTCCTGGGCACCCCGCCGCCGCTGGAGCTGCTGCTCGTGCACGGCCGCCCGGTCGTCGAACGGGACACCGTGCTCACCGTCGACACCGACGCCGTCGCCGCCGAGTGCGCCGCCGTGCACCGCGCCCTCGTGGCCAAGGCCGGGTGAGCAGAATGGACCTGCACACCGTCACCGGGTTCCGGCGCGCCCGCGAGCGCGCCGACCTGGCGCTGGCGCCGGGGGAGCGGATCCTCGCCGGCGGGACGTGGCTGTTCTCCGAGCCGCAGCCCGGCGTCACCGGCCTGGTCGACCTCACCACGATGGGCTGGGAACCCCTCTCCGACCTGCCCGACGGCGGCCTGTCGGTGGCCGCGACCTGCCCGATCGCCGACCTCGCCGCGTACGGCGAGCGCACCGGGACCCCGCTGTTCGCCGAGTGCGCGCACGCCCTGCTCGCGTCGTGGAAGATCTGGCACACCGCGACCGTCGGCGGGAACATCTGCCGCGCCTACGCCGCCGCCGGGATGGTCGCCCTCGCCGCGACGCTCGACGGGCTCGCCGTCATCTGGACCCCCGACGGCGAGGAGTACCGCGCCCCGGTCGCGTCGCTCGTCACCGGCAACGGCACCACCGCGCTGCGCCCCGGCGAGGTCCTGCGCGCGGTCGAGCTGCCCGGCGCCGCACTCCGCGCCCGCACCGCCTTCCGCAGGATCGCACTCGCCGAGCTCGGCCGCTCCGGCGCCGTGCTCACCGGGCGGGTCGACACCGCACCCGACGACGGCGCCGCCACGTTCGTGATCACCGCCGCGACCGAGGCGCCCACCGTCCTGCGCTACCCGGCCGGCGTGCCCGACGCGGACCGGCTGCGCGCCGACGTCGACGCCGTCGACGGCTGGTACACCGACCCGCTCGGTTCCGCGGACTGGCGCCACGGGGTCAGCGCGGTGCTGCTGGAGCAGATCCGGGAGGAGCTGTCGTGAAGCTGCACGTCAACGACACCGAGCTGGAGGCCGAGCCCGCCCCGGGGCAGTGCACCCGCACGTTCCTGCGCGAGCACGGGCACCTCGAGGTGAAGAAGGGGTGCGACGCCGGGGACTGCGGCGCCTGCACCGTCCTGCTCGACGACCGGCCCGTGCACTCGTGCCTGATCCCCGCCCAGCGTCTCGACGGCGCGCGGGTCACCACCGTCGCCGGGCTGGCCGGGCCGGACGGGGAGCTGCACCCGGTCCAGGCCGCGTTCGTGGAGAAGTTCGGGTTCCAGTGCGGGTTCTGCACGGCCGGCCAGATCGTCACCGCCACCGCGCTCACCCCCGACGACCTCGACGACCTGCCGCGGCGGATGAAGGGCAACCTGTGCCGCTGCACCGGCTACCGCAGCATCCGCGAGGCGATCGAGACCGGCGTCCGTGGCGGCTGCACCCCGCGCGACCCGGACGGGACCGCCGGCACCGTCGGCTGCTCGGCGCGGCCCCCGGCCGCGGAGCGCATCGTCACCGGCAGCGAGCCGTTCACCTTCGACACCGACCTCACCGGGGCCCTGCACCTGCGGATCCTCGGCTCCCCGCACGCCCACGCCCGCATCCGGTCGATCGACACCACCGCGGCCGCAGCCGCACCGGGCGTCGCGCTGGTGCTGACCCACCACGACGTGCCGGACCTGCGCTACTCCACCGCCCGGCACGAGCACCGCACCGACGACCCCGACGACACCCGGATGCTCGACGACGTCGTCCGCCACGTCGGGCAGCGGGTCGCCGCCGTCGTCGCGCAGACCCCGGCGCAGGCCGAGGCGGCCTGCGCGCTGATCGCCGTCGACTACGAGGTGCTGCCCGCCGTCCTCGACCCCGAGGCGGCGCGGCGGCCCGGCGCGCCGCTGGTGCACCCGGACCGCACCCCGGCCGACCGCGTCGACGACGCCGGGCGCAACGTCGTGCTCGCCCTGCACGGCGGGCACGGCGGCGACGTCGACGCCGCGCTGCGCGCCTCCGCGCACACCGTCACCGGCACCTGGCGCACCAGCCGGGTCTCCCACGCCCAGCTGGAGTGCCACGGCGCGATCGGCTCGCTCGACGACGACGGCAGGCTCGTCGTGCGGGCGGGCACCCAGGTCCCGTTCCTCACCCGCGGCGAGCTCGCCCGCGTCCTCGGACTCGACCCGGACCGGGTCCGGGTGCACACCGCGCGGGTCGGTGGTGGGTTCGGCGGCAAGCAGGAGATGTTCGCCGAGGACCTCGTCGGGCTCGCGGTGCTGCGGACCGGGCGTACCGTCGTCCACGAGTTCACCCGGTCCGAGGAGTTCACCCGCACCGCGCTGCGCCACCCGATGCGGGTCGCGGTCACCCTCGGCGCCGACGACGACGGCCACCTCACCGCGATGAAGCTCGACGTCCTGTCCGACACCGGCGCCTACGGCAACCACTCCCGCGGGGTGCTGTTCCACTCCGTCGCCGAGTCGGTCAGCGTCTACAACTGCCCCGTCAAGCGCCTCGACGCCGAGGTCGTCTACACCCACAACGTGCCCAGCGGCGCGTTCCGCGGCTACGGCCTGGGTCAGGTGATGTTCGCCGTCGAGTCCGCGATGGACGAGCTCGCGATCGCCACCGGCCTCGACCCGTTCGAGCTGCGCCGGCGCACCATGGTGCGCGCCGGGGACCCGCTGCACGTCGCCCACCACGGCGAGCCGGAGCACGACCTGCACTGGACCAGCTACGGCATGGACCAGTGCCTCGACCTCGTGCAGGACGCCCTGGCCGACGGCACCGGCGACCCGGTCCCCGACGGCCCGACATGGCGGGTCGGGGAGGGTGTCGCCCTGGGCATGATGACGACGATGGCCCCGTTCGGGCACGCCGCGACCACCACGGTGACGCTGCTGCCCGGCGGGCGCTACCGGCTCGGCGCCGGCACCGTCGAGTTCGGCAACGGCACCACGACCACGCACCGCCAGGTCGTCGCCACCGTGCTCGGCACGACCCCGGACCGCGTCGACGCCCACCACGGCGACACCGACGCCTGCGGCTACGACACCGGGGCGTTCGCCTCGGCGGGCACCACCGTCGCGGGCAAGGCACTGCACGCCGCGGCGACCGCGCTGCGGGAGCGGATCCTCGCGGTCACCGGCGGCGGGGAACTGCACGCGGCCGGGGTCACGGCGCCCGGCGGCGAGTGGACGCTCGACGACGTGCTGGCCGCCGCGTCGTCGCCCGCGGGGCTGGCGGCCACGGGGGAGGAGCCCGGCACCGCGCGGGCGATCACCGCGAACTGCCACGGCGTGCGTGTCGCAGTGGACACCGCGACCGGCGAGGTCCGGGTGCTGCGCTCGGTGCAGGCCGTCGACGCCGGCACCGTCCTGAACCCCGAGCAGCTGCGCGGGCAGGTCGAGGGCGGCGCCGCGATGGGGCTGGGCAGCGCGCTCTACGAGGAGGTGTACGTGGGGGAGTCCGGGGAGGTCCTCAACCCGGTGTTCCGCACCTACCGGGTGCCGCAGATGGCCGACGTCCCGGACACCGAGGTGCGCTACGCCCGCACCCACGACGCGCTCGGCACCTACGGCGCGAAGTCGATGAGCGAGGCGCCCTACAACCCGGTCGCGCCCGCGATCGCGAACGCGATCCGCCGCGCGCTGGGGGTGCGGCCGTACCACCAGCCGTTCAGCCGCGACCGGGTGTGGCGGCTGGCGGCCGGTGGCACGGCGCCCTGAGGCGCCGGGGCGGGGTCAGCCCCGGCGGCGCGCGTGCTCCAGCAGCGCGGTCGCGGTGAGCTTGCCCAGCTCGTTCGCGGCCAGCGGGCTGTCGCCGGTGATGACGTTGCGGTCGGTGGTGCAGCGGCCGGTCATGTCGTCGTTGACGACACGGACGCCCTCGTCCTGGAGGGCCTTGCCGAGCAGCCACGGCATCTCACCGGGCAGGTAGCCGATGTCGATGTTGGCGCCGGCGTCGAGCGCGTCGGGGAACACGCACATCTCGTAGCCCTCGAACACCGACCGGCCGCGGCCGATGCGGGTCGAGAGGAACGCGGCCGGCCCGTGACACAGCGACACCACGAGCCGGTCGGTGCGCATCGCCCACTCCAGGGTGTCCCGGACGTCGGTCGAGAACGGCAGCCCGGACAGCGCACCGTGCCCGCCGGGGACGAACACCGCGAGGTAGTCCGAGTCCTCGCCCAGCTCGCGCTCGACGACCTCCGCCAGCGACTTCGGGGCCCGCCACTGCGCGAGCAGCGTGTCGCGGGCGCTGCCGACCGCCTCGTCCTCGCCGGGGTAGGCCCACCACTCGAACTTCGCCGGGTTGCCGGTGAGCGTCGCGATCTCGACGCCGAACCCGGCCTCCAGGACGTGGTGCAGGGGGAGCAGGGTCTCCACCGGGTGGTTGCCGGTGGAGAAGAAGGTGCCGTTGCCCATGCGCAGGTAGCGCTCGTCGGTGGCCAGCACGAGCACCTTCCAGCGGCCGCCGGACCAGGCGTTCCGGTCGGTCGCCAGACCGTCGAAGTCGGTCCTCGGCGCGGTGTAGGCGTCCAGCGAGTACGGCGACGGGAAGTACGCCTCGTGCTCCGCCGGGTCCGCGGTCGGGTCCTTGCTGAGCGTGCTGTCGGACATCGGGGTGCCTCCGGGTCGTTCGTGCGGTGCCCGCACGGCGTACCCCCGCCCGGTGCCGGTGAACCCCGCCGCCGTGCGTTCACCAACTTGTCCATACAGGGTGGTGGACGGTCCGGCGAGGTGGTGCGACCGTCGCGGGCATGGCAGCTCCCGTGACGACCGCCCGCTACGCCCGCTGGGACGGTGTCGGCGCCCCGTTCCGCCTGGTCACGACCACGCTCGGCGCGCCGGGGCCGGGTGAGGTCCTGGTGGCGGTCGACCTGGCGACGGTGTGCGGATCGGACCTGCACACGACCCGCGGCCATCGCTCGTCGCCGGTGCCGGGGGTGCTCGGGCACGAGCAGGTCGGGCGGGTCGTCGCGACGGCGCCGGGCCTGCGCCACGTCGACGGCGCGCCGGTCCGGACCGGCGACCGGATCGTCTTCTCGGTCGCCGCGTCCTGCGGGGAGTGCCGCCGCTGCCGTCGCGGGATCCCGCAGAAATGCGCCGACCTGCACAAGTACGGCCACGCCCCGCTGGACGAGGCCCGTCCGCTGACCGGCGGGTTCGCCACCCACTGCCTGCTCGCCCCGGGCACGGCGACGGTCGTCGTCCCTCCAGCGGTGCCCGACGAGGTCGCCGCACCCGCCTCGTGCGCGACGGCCACGGTCGCCGCGGTCCTCGACGCCGCGGGCTCGCCGGGCCCGGGAACGCGGGTGCTGGTGACCGGTGCGGGCATGCTCGGCGTGACCGCGGCGGCGATGGCCTCCCGCGCGGGTGCCGAGGTCGTGGTCGCCGACCCGCACGCCGACCGTCGCGCCCGGGCACGTCGCTTCGGCGCAGCGGACACGGTCGGGGCCCCGCCGGAGCGGGCATTCGACGTCGCGCTGGAGCTGTCCGGTGCACCCGCCGCCGTGCGCGCCTGCCTCGACGCGCTCGACGTCGGCGGCACCGCCGTCCTCGCCGGGTCGGTCTCGCCCGGCCCCGCAGTGGGACTCGACCCGGAACGCCTGGTCCGCGGGCTGCACACGGTCGTCGGCGTGCACAACTACGCCCCCCGCCACCTCGCCGCCGCGGTCGCGTTCCTCGTCGCGGAGCACACGCGGTTCCCGTTCGCCGAGCTGACCGGTGGCCCGTGGTCCCTCGACGCGCTCGACGACGCCTTCGCCGCCGCCGGGTTGCCGGGTGCGGCGCCGCGCCAGGCCGTGCGTCCCTGACGTCGCTCCCGATCGCCGGGCCGGACCATCGCACGAACCGATGCGGCAGGGCGGTCCTTCTCCCGGCTCCGGAGGGGATGTGTGTGTCGATTCGCTTACCCGGTAAGCGAGTCCAGAACAGGGGCACCTCTGAGCGGCAGCGGCAGGGGCAGCGGCGGCGGCAGGGGTGGCGACGGTGGCGGCGGTGCGACTCCCGGTCCGGGCACCGCCGTCGCCGGCGGGAGCGCGTCGCAGCCCACCCGCGGGTGGACCCGCTCCCGCCCGCTCATTCCCGCGCGAACCCACCCCGCCCGCTGCGGGTGTTCGTCACCGTCACGGTCGCGACGTCCGGGCGGTAGCGGTCCTCCGACCACTCGAGGGCGTCCCCGGCGGCGTCCCAGGTCAGCCGCCGTTCGCGGAGCAGGGGGTGTCCGACCTCGACGCCGAGCAGGGACGCGTCGAGCTCGTCGGCGGCGACGGCGTCGAAGGTGTGCCGGGCCGCGTGCAGGTCGACGCCCTGGCCGGTGAGCAGGGCGTAGATCGACCCGGCGTTGAGGTCGGCGTCGAGCAGGGCGCGCCCGACCTTCTCCACGTACGTCATCCGCTCCAGCATCGCGGGGCGGTCGTCGAGCAGGCGGAGCCGGATCAGCTGGACCGCGTAGTCCTCGGGCTCCAGGCCCAGCGCCGCCGCCACCGCGGGCGACGGGTGCCGCAGTGCGATCTCGTGCAGGCGCTGGCCCGGGACGTGGCCGGTCAGCTCCGCGCGCCGGGTGAAGGACAGGAACGACTCGAACGGCTGGGCGGGCACCGCGTCCAGCACCACCGGGCGCCGGCCCTGCCCGCCGCCGATCAGGCCCTCGTCGCGCAGGGCGGCCAGGGCCTGGCGGACGGGGCCGCGCGACGCCGAGAACTCCCGGCACAGCTCGGCCTCGGACGGCAGCGCCTCGCCGACACCGATCGCGCCGCTGCGGATCCGGGCGCGCAGCTCGTCGGCCAGTGTGCGGTGCAACGGGGTCCCCACGGCTGGTGACTCTACAAGTGCCAGGGCGCTGAGCACGACGTCCAGAGGTCGGGCAGGTGAACAGATCCCGACTTGTATCGACAAGTCATTGCGGTCGGGGACATCCGGCTGGCACCGTCCCCGCCGTGACCCGGACGAGTGATCTCCTGATCGTCGGGGCCGGCGTCGTCGGCCTCGCCCACGCCGTCGAGGCCGTCGAGCGCGGCCTGGACGTGACCGTGCTCGAGCGTGACGAGCACGCCGTCGGGGCCTCGGTGCGCAACTTCGGCCACGGTTGCCTCACCGCCCAGACCGGCGATGCGCTGGAACTCGCCACCCGCGGCCGCGGCACCTGGCTGCGGCTGGGCGCCGAGGCCGGGTTCGGCGTCGCCGAGTGCGGCACCGTGGTCGTCGCCCGGTCGGCCGAGGAGCGCGCCGCACTCGAGGAGCTCGCGGCCACCCGGGGCGACGACGTCGAGCTGCTCGACCCGGCGCGGGTCGTCGACCGGGTCCCGGTCGCCCGCGACGGCCTGCACGGCGGGGCGTTCCTGCCGCGTGACCTGCGGGTCGAGCAGCGCCGGGCGGCCGGGGCGATCGCGGCGTGGCTCGCGGCCCGGCCCGGTGCCGAGATCCACTTCGGCTGCCCGGTGCACGGCATCGACGGGGCCGGCGAGGCCCGGGCCGGGGCCGGGGGGATCGGGGACGCGAGCGGCGACGGCCCGGTGGTCGTCCGCACCGGGCGCGGGGAGTTCCGGGCCCACCGGGTCCTCCTCTGCGTCGGTCACGACCTGGACCGCCTCGTCCCCGGCCTCGCCGACGACGCGGGCCTGCGGCGCTGCGTCCTGCAGATGCTGCAGGTCCGCCCGCACACCCCGCTCACGATCGGCCCGGCCGTGCTCACCGGCAGCTCGATGCTGCGCTACCCGGCCCTGTCGGGCACCGCGGGCGCCGCCGCGCTGCGCGAGCGCTGGCGCACCGAGCGCCCGGAGCTGCTCGACGCGGGCGTCAACCACATGCTCACCCAGCTGCCCGGCGGCGACCTCGTCGTCGGCGACACCCACCACTACGACCGCACACCCGAGCCCTGGACCGACGAGACCCTCGACGACCTGCTGCTCGCCGAGACCCGGGCGCTGCTCGGGACCGGCGTCGACGTCGTCCGCCGGTGGCGGGGCGTCTACGCCGACGCCCCCGGCGAGTTCCTGATCCGCCCGGTCGCACCGGCGACGACCGCCGTCGCGGTCACCTCCGGCATCGGCATGACCACCGCGTTCGGCCTCGCACCGGCCGTGCTCGACCGCGTCCTCTGAAACGGGAGACCCCCATGCGCCGCCCCCGCCTGCTCGTCGTCGCCGCACTGGCCGCGAGCCTCGCCCTCACCGCCTGCGCCGGCCCGTCCGGCCCCGCCGCCGCCGAGTCGCCCACCTGCCCCGGCGGGCAGATCCGGATGGGCATCGAACCCTTCGAGGACCCGGCGAAGCTCGTGCCCGCCGCGGAGATCCTCGGCGACGCCCTCGAACGCCGGCTGAACTGCCCGGTCCGGGTGCAGGTCACCGAGGACTACGCGGCCGAGGTCCTCGCCATGCGCAACGACCGCCTGGAGATCGGGATCTTCGGCCCGCTCGGCTACGTCTTCGCCTCCGAGCGCGCCGGGGCCGAGCCGGTCGCCTCGTTCGGCACCGCGACCGGGGAGCTGTCCGCCTACACCGCCGGGATCTGGGTGCCGCGCGGTTCAGACGTCACCACGGTGGCCCAGCTGCGCGGCCGCACCCTCGCCCTGGGCTCGGTCGGCTCCACCTCCGGCGACGCCCTCCCGCGCAAGGCGCTGCTCGACGCCGGGCTCGCCCCCGCCGACGTCCGGGTCGACTACGCCGGAGGCCACCCCGAGGCGCTGCTCGCGCTGACCAACGGCACCGTCGACGCCGCCGAGATCAACTCCCAGCAGCTGGCCTCGGCCACCGCGTCGGGGACGTTCGACCCGGCGAGGTTCCGCCGGGTCTGGACCTCTGCGCCGATCCCCAACGACCCGGTGACCGTGCGCGGCAACCTCGACCCGGCGTTCAAGGCCGCCGTCACCGACGCCCTGCTGAACCTCGACCCGCAGGCGGTGGGGGAGATCGGCGCGCTGCTCGACGTCACCCCGCCCGGGAAGCTCGTCCCGGTCACCCGCGACACCTATGCGCCGCTGTTCGAGCTGGCCCGCACGCTCGGCCTGACCGAGAAGGACGTCCAGTGAGCGCGCTGCTGGAGGTCCGCGGTGCCAGGGT
>JAESFO010000961.1_pt1 | contig 10566 bp, 3 predicted proteins | sample 9269421 | NCBI WGS metagenome assembly JAESFO01 (sample SAMN14502839, study PRJNA617101) | algae metagenome | isolation source: Nostoc desertorum CM1-VF14 and co-occurring heterotrophs from rocky... | place: USA: Clark Mountains, San Bernardino, California | collected 2000-06-05 | reverse complement strand
GGGATACTTAGTAAACGTTAATAAATTAGAGCCGGATACATATACTTTTAATGTTCTGAAACCAATTCTCTTCAGTGTATTGGCAGGTAAATTATAACCAATGGTCAGCTCCCTTAATCTCAGGTAACTTGCATCATATAAAAACATAGTGGAGTTGAACTGGTCTTCACTCGGTACACCCGGGTATTTCGCCGCATCATAAGTGAGGCGCGGATATTTTGCATCATCTCCCGGCTGTGTCCATCTATCTAAAAAGTCTGTTCTGAAGTTCCAGTTCTTTTTGGACGTGCCTAAAAACTGGTATTTACCGGAGTTATCATAAATATTACCGCCGATAACATAGGTAAACAAGGTAGAAAAATCAAAACCTTTGTACTGTAAAGCCGTATTGAAGCCGCCAATATAGTCTGGCATCACACTACCCGCAAACACACGATGATCCAGGGAGAAGGTTTTTGTTTGATTGCCATTTTTATCTAACCAAATAGGCAACCCGTCAGATGCATCAACACCGTAATACCTTACCAGGTAGTTAACCCCAATGGGCAGCCCTTGTACCACACGGGTGTCATTCGTACCGCCGCTTACCGCATCAGGTCCCAACTCCCAGTTTAAAACTTCATTATGGTTTCTGGCAATGTTTCCACCTACAGACCACTTGAAATGATCCTTATTGATAATCTTATAGTCTATACTAAATTCGAACCCCTGGTTTAATACTTTACTATCGAACAGGTTCCTGGGAATATCAGGTACGCCTACCGATGGTGAAAGTCCCGGGCTCATAATGGTTGATGTAGTAACCTTTCTGTAAAAGGCCAGCTCGCCGGTGATCCTGTTAGAGAGCAATGCATATTCAAGACCCAGGTCTACGTTTTGCATTTGCTCCCATTTCAAATCGGGGTTACCTAAATTATTTAAGTATAAAGTCGGATTGCCGTTGTAGGGAGTACCACCCACCTGGTAGTTATCATAGTAAGCGCCGGAGCCAATGCTTGCATTACCTACGATACCCCAGCTGGCTCGCAGTTTCAGGAAATTGATCGCAGCAATATCTTTCAAAAAGTCTTCCTGGCTTACTACCCAGGCAGCTGAGGCTGCAGGGAAAAAACCACGTTTATTATTAGTACCAAACTTGGATGAGCCATCCACCCTACCGGTTAACTGGAACAGGTAGCGGTCTTTCAGAGAGTAGTTGATTCTTGCAAAAACGCTATTAAACGTGTAGGCTTCTGCTTCTTTGGTTGTTGCTTGGGGAGGAGTTTTCGACTCCCGCTCCTGTATGATCTGATCTCTTCTTTTACGATACAACGAAGGATTATCCCAATAAGGAGCTCCTGCAAACTCTCCTATTTCAAAAAGATAGTTTTCGCGCACATATTCCTGCGCTTCCACACCGGCAAGGAAATTAAACTTGTGATCGTTCCCAATATTCTTCAAATAATTCACCGTTACATTACCGTTTTTATTGGTTCCCCAATACGGGAAACGCTTGGCATAGCCCGAATCGGGATTGGCCTGGTTCACCCAGTTATTCGATTCATAAATGTCGTCGATAGCCGTAGTGTATTCAATAGAACCATTGGCCCTGATAAACAGGTTTTTTACCGGCTGATATTCTAAAGACAATCCTCCAATAAACCGGTTATCAATTTCTCTTCTTTTTGTTTCTAAAAGCCGGCGCATGGGGTTAGCCCCGTTCATAAAATAGGTATTGTCTTCATTGTATACTGTAAAGAACGGCAAAGCTCCACTCATCGCATCGCCAATACCGCCATCCCAGGCTGCAGGTACGCGTTTATTTACGCCGCGGTTCCATCCCGATGTTAATGACAGTTTCAGATTACTAAGGATATTATAATCTACGTTCAATCTTGCACTTAGTCTTTCATAGGCATTGCTTTTGATATACCCCTCATTATTACTGTAAGACAGGTTTGCAAATGTTTTAAACTTCTTAGTGCCCTGGCTCATACTAAGATTGTGCTCGTTAATAAAACCGGTCTGCGTTAATAAATCCCACCAATCAGTATTATTTCTAGCCGCTTCTTCGTAGGTAAATCCGCCTGGTAAATCGGCGTAACCGGTATTACCATCATTAACCCAACCCTCCTGGCGCAATTGCAGCCATTCTGCCGTATTAACAAAATCCGGTTTTCTTGTGTACGTAGACGCCCCTAACCTGGTGGAATAGTTAAAAGCAGGCTGACCCGATTTACCGCGTTTGGTAGTTATCAATATAACGCCATTCGCTCCACGCGAACCATATATACCAGTAGCGCCCGCATCTTTCAATACTTCTATTGATTCTATATCAGCCGGGTTAATAGAAGCCAATGGATTTTGATTCATCCCACTTCTGTTATCCTGCCTTAAGAACTGATCCGATCCGATAGGTATCCCGTCAACAACGTACAGCGGATCACCGCCGGCAGTTACCGATCCAACACCCCTGATGCGGATGACAGATCCCGAGCCGGCCAAACCATTACCCTGCATCACCTGCACGCCGGGCGCCTTTCCCTGCAATGCGGCTTCAAAGCTCGGAGCAACCATGGTGTTGAGCTTATCTCCGCTCACTTTTGAAATGGCGCCGGTAACTTCTCTTTTGCGTTGAGTACCATAACCAATTACTACAACCTCATTCATTTCCTGTGTAGTAGCTGTTAATACGATCTGGAGAAAGGAAGAGTCCCCGATATCGACAATTTTAGTTTCATAACCAACGCTTGATGCAGACACAGACTGACCTGCAGACACATTGGATAAGGTAAATGAACCATCCTGGCCACTTACTGTTCCATTAGATGTTCCTACAATCTGGATACTGGCTCCCGATATTGCCTGACCATCTTTAAGGTCGGTAACTTTTCCTGAAATTGTCTTCTGAGCAAACGCTGTAGACGCTGCGATCAACAACAGCATAGTAGCTGTTATGACAAACAATCTTTTCATAAACATAGACAAACAATGTTAATTTTCTCAATCAGTTATGTGTACATGGTACACGATAAATTTTCGATACGAAAACAAAGTTAGGAATACTATGTGTATTAAGTACACATACCCCAATATTTTTTTTAGGCTTTTTTGGAAACCGAAGATTTTGCTGCTTTGGTTTTGAATTTGTGCAGCTTGCCCGGCCGGTGTGTTACGTCCTCCTCCAGCTCATCCAGCTCTAATAGCCAGCTCTTTAAGGCAATCTTTTTCCTGAAGTTCCTCCGGTCAAGTGGTGTTCCTAAAATGGCTTCATATAATTCCTGCAAGGCGCGCAGCGAAAACTTTTCCGGTAAAAGGTTGTGCACAATAGGGTGTTCCATGATCTGCTCCCACAACATTTTGATACAGGTATCAATAATCTGCTTATGATCGAAGGCCAGCTTTTTAACGCCCTTAACAGCGTGCCAATGCAAATCGTTACTATCAATATTCAGCTTGTGGCTATTAATATCTACCAGGGAATAATAAGCGGTGCTTACCACCCGCCCCGACGGGTGACGGTTGACACTTCCAAATGTATGCACCTGCTGCAAAAACACATCATCCAAACCGGTTCGGTCCTTCAACACCCGGTATGACGCAGCATCCAGGTCCTCATCCGGTTTCACCAAGTCGCCCAATAAAGAGTATAAACCTGAAAATTCTTCAAGATCCGACTGTATTAATAATACCTTCAACTCCTTATCTTCGTAACCGAAAATCACACAGTCAACCGACACCGCAATATTGAAATACTCCAGGTGGCTACTTTTCTCTACAGCTGCACTTTTTAACAGGGGATTATTCGTCATGGCTTATACAATGTGTTCTATATACACAAACCTAATATAATTTTCCTAATAAGGCAAACTATGCAAAAATTCTTTTCCAGCCCCAAAAAATAATTGGCTATTTAAAAACTTCCCTACATTTGTGTATTAAATACACATTAGCAGAACTGTTATCAATAATGCTTTGCCATAGTTAGCTACAGGTGTTATCATTGAACGGCTGGTAAAATCAATACTTATTGCAGATAGCGATGCACTGATAATTCGCTGCTGCCAGCAGACAGATATCTGACCAACCGCATTAATAAAATAAGCAGATGAAACGATTTCTATTGCCCATACTACTTTTAGCAATCAGCCTGGGCTGTAAAAAAACAAACCCTAACGAGCCACCCGAACCGGAGCCGCCGGTAGTAACTCCCCTTGTACAAACGGGCCTGGTTACTACCAACAAAAATTTTCCGGGTGCTAATGAAATGATTACAATCACATTCAACCCTGGTAAAGGAAACGCTGCACTGAATGCCACTACAGGGGATGTTTATGTTCACTGGGGCGTAGTTACCAATAGCAGCAACGGCAGCTGGAAATATGTGAAAAGTGATTTTAATACAGCGGATCCATCGTCAAAAATGATTCGCCAGGCCAACGGTAGCTACTCCATTACAATTACACCACAAACTTTTTTTAATGTTCCCCCTGGAGAACAAATATTGAAAATAGCCATGGTTTTTAAAAATACAGATGCCAGTATAGTTGCGCGTAATACTGATGGAAGTGATATTTATATACCTGTTTACACCAGTGGTTTACATGTGCGTTTTCTAGGCCCGGAAATGGCTCCCACTTCAACGCCATCGCCGGTTGTAGCTAATGTAACCGTAGGCCAACAGCTGGAAATAAGCGGCGTGGCCTCGCAATCGGCCAACCTGAAACTTACCCTCAACGATGTTGAGTTTGCCAACGCTGCAAATGCCACACAGATTATAGGGAAAGCAACCATCACTACCATTGGTGAACAGGTCATCAAAATAACTGCCAACGGTTCGGTACAGCAATCTTTTAGGGTAACCGCAAGCGGCGCAGTGACTACGGCAGCCTTACCGTCAGGCGCAAAACCCAATGGCGTAACATTTTTGAATAATGGCAGCTCCGCTATACTGGCTTTATATGCCCCGCAAAAAAACTATGTATATGCTCTGGGAGATTTCAATAACTGGACGGCAACCGCTAATAGTTATATGAAACGCACTGCCGATGGCAATACCTGGTGGATACAGTTAGATGGGCTTGATCCTAATACAGAATATGCTTACCAGTTCTGGGTAGACGGCACCATTAAAATTGCTGATCCTTATACCGAAAAAGTGTTAGACCCTAATTATGATCAGTACATACCGGCCACCAACTATGCTAATTTTGGTACTTATCCAACCGGCAAAACAACCGGTATCGTCAGTACGATGAAAGCCAGTCAGTCACCGTACAGCTGGACAAATCCGGCTATCACCCGTCCGGCCAAAAACGACCTGGTGATTTACGAACTGCTTTTACGCGACTTCCTGGGAACCAATAATTACCAGATGTTAAAAGACACTGTTAACTACTTAAGCCAGCTGGGTGTAAATGCCATTGAATTATTACCTGTGAACGAATTTGAAGGCAATAATAGCTGGGGATATAACCCGTCCTTCTATTTTGCGCTGGATAAATATTATGGCAGCAAACCAATGCTGCAGGCTTTTGTAGATGCCTGTCATGCCAAAGGTATTGCGGTAATACTTGATGTTGTTTTTAATCATGCCGAGGGACAGTCCCCCATGGTGCAATTATATTGGGACGCAGCTAACAACAGGCCGGCGGCTAACAACCCCTGGTTTAATGCTGTAGCACCGCATAGCGCTATAAAATTCGGTAACGATTTTAACCATGAAAGCATGGCTACAAGAAATTTTGTCAAAGACGTGCTGAAGTTCTGGATGCAGGAATACAGGATAGACGGGTATCGTTTTGACTTTACCAAAGGATTTACACAAAAAGCCAGTTCGGACGATGCAGCCATGAGCGCAAAAGATGATAGCAGGATTGCTATTCTGAAAGATTACAATAATTACATCAGGTCAATTGATCCCAATGCATACGTTATACTCGAGCATCTGTGCAGCGATGAAGAAGAAAAACTGCTTGCTGCAGAAGGCATGATGCTTTGGAATAACCTAAACCATTCTTTTATGGAAGCCAGTATGGGTTGGCTGACCAACTCGAATTTTAATCGTGGCCTGTTCACCACGCATGGCTTTGCCCAGGCAGATGGTTTGGTAAGTTATATGGAAAGCCATGATGAGGAACGCATGACGTATAAAAACCTGCAATACGGAAATGCAGCGGGTAGCTATAATGTAAAGGATCTGAATACTGCATTAAAAAGACAGGAACTATGTGCAGCATTTCTATTCACTATGCCGGGACCAAAAATGATCTGGCAATTTGGTGAGTTAGGTTATGATATATCTATTGACCATAACGGGCGCACCGGGGAAAAACCTCTTTTATGGGACTACAACAAACAGGCAGCAAGGGTGGCATTAAAAAATGTGTTTGCCCGATTTATTGCTTTAAAAAAGAACAACAGAATTTTTAAATCCAATAACATCGTTGCTAATCTTAGCGGCGCTGTGAAATATATCAAATTAATCGAAGGCACCAACACGGTTGTGGTGGTGGGAAATTTTGACGTAAATACGCAAACGGCATCTGTAGACATGGGTACTGCCGGAACCTGGTATGATGTAGCTAATAATAGCACCATTTCACTGGCAGGCAGCAGCTATACCGCCAATCTCGCTCCGGGTGAGTATCATATTTTGTCTAAAGCACTTCTTCAATAGTATAATTAAATCAAGCATAATCAATGCGCCCTTCTCCGGGGCGCATTTTTCTTAATAATACGTTAAAACAATTACGAAACTTTCGTAGACGACTTAAGATATTTATCTTGCTGCAAAATAGTTTATGAGAATATTGACCTGGTTTGCGTGCCTGGCCATCTGTCCTATGTTTTTATGGGGCCAGGATAAAGCACTATACCTCAATCCCGAAAATGCCCTGGGCTTTAAGGCCTCTGTAATATTTTCTGAAGCAGAACTAATACCGCTTGAAACCACCAAAGCCAGCAGTTTCAATAATGTTCAGAATTTTTTGGTAACTCCTTATCATTTTGTACTCCTCGACAATATAGCCAACGCCGTGCTCATTTTTGACAAGCAGGGAAAGTTCCTATACAAATACAAGAAAAAAAAGTACCGGATAACAGGTGTTCAATATGTTGGTTCCAAAAATGCGCTTTTCATTAAAGCCCTTAATAAAAACTATACAATACCTGAGCTGAAAGCTCAGCAAATGATAGAGCAATCTGTTAAAACCGACTTCTCTAAATATACCAGTCTTGAACTACTGCACCTGGATAAAGCAACCAACTACCGGGTTGAAAGTCTGCCCACTCCCCGTTATGCACTTAATAACATTTTCTATTTAAATGGCTACTACCTTTCTGTAAGCAGCCGGTACAATAAGTATTTAAAGGATACGATTGATTATCACCTGGATTTGATTAAGAATGACCAAATCGTAAAATCTTACTTCCCCTTTATCAATCTGCCTAAACTACCTCCCTACTATTCCAATGTTAATTTTTCCATTAACAACACACTGGACGATAACTCACTGCTGATTCAAAAACAGTTTGATAATACCATTTACAGGCTTACACCAGACTCGCTCTACCTGGAATACAAATTTGTTTTCCCTGCCGACCAGACTATGACCGGCGATTTTCAATCTACTATGTTTCGTAGCAACATAGAGCATAACGCCGCTGTCAATAAAAACAACAAAGTAATATCTGAACTGAATAACCTGGTAGAACATAAACACCTCCTGTTTTTCTCAGCAAGAGCGGTTAACTACGCTCAAAAAAACTACCTGTTTAATTCGACAGATAATAAGCTATATGACCTGGGGAAAATAACCACAGACAGCATTGTTTATAATTTGCCGCCTAAGATTTTTTCATCCATCACCGAGCAGGACGAAGAGTATGTTTATACAAGGATATCCAGTGTAGATCTGCTAAAGGAAAAAGACAAACTGATCGCTCAAAACAAGAACCTGCCTGAAAAAACAAAAGATCTCCTGGCAAAGCTCGACAAGTTCGACAATGCTATCGTTATTAAATTAAAAGTAAAACCATCAACCGCAAAATAATGAGAACTTTTTTACTGCTATGCCTTGTAGCCCTGTTTCCCACGGTGTTGATGGCTCAAAAAACAACGGGGGGTATTAAGGGTACCATTTATGATTCTATTAATGATTACGCCTTACAATCTGCCTCCATATCCGTTTACAAACAATCTGATTCCAGCATTGTAGAGTTTCAGCTCAGTAATACGTCCGGCGAATTTGATATCAAAAATTTACCTCCGAAAGTACCCTTGTATATGGTCGTATCACATACAGGATACCGGCCATTGGTAAAAAATCTGCTGCTCGACAGTTTAAACCTAATTACCGATTTTAAAAAATTGTTCCTCTTCCAGAAAGCAGAAAATGAAATGGATGAAGTAGTGGTAAAAGCGGTGCAGCCTATACGAATGAACGGAGATACGCTTGAGATAAACCCTGATGCTTTCAAATTAGATTCGAATGCAGTAGTAGAAGACATGTTGATGCGGGTGCCGGGGCTGACAGTTTGGGGCGACGGAACAATTACCATGAATGGCCGTAAGCTTGAAAAAGTGTATGTAGACGGAAAACCTTTCTTTGGCGGAGCTGCTCAAACCGCTACCCAAAACCTTCCTAAAAATGCTATTGAAAAAATTCAATTGTACCAGGAAAAAGATCTGTCTAAGGTACAACAGTCTGAAGAGAAGACAGATTCCCTGTATGCCATGAACATTAAGCTGAAAGCCGATAAGAAAAAAGGCATGTTTGGGAAAATTGGCGCAGGCTATGGAACCGATGACAGGTACACGGGCGATGGTGTGATGCAGTTTTATAACAAACGAACGCAGGCGGGCATTGCAGCCGGTATTAACAATATCAATAAAGAAGAGGGCACAGGCGAAAATGCATTCATGGAGAATACTTTCAAATCGAACTTCCGTGTATTTTTTGGAGGTCGCGGCGGCGGAGCCGATGGTATTACCAGGCGAACTTATGCCAACGCCAAAATACAGCATAGCTTCTCCGAATCGGATAACTCCCAATTCTATAACCGTATGTCGGCAGATTATGGCTACCTGAATACATTGAGAAATGTTTTAACCAATACGACCAATATTCAAAATATAACTCAAAATAATAGCAGCTATAAATTATCGAACATTGGCGAGAGCCGGGGCATGAACAATAATACCAGTAATAATGTAAAGTTCATGTATGAGAACCGCAAACAATTCGGCAATTTTGTAAACCTAACAGCCAACTATACCAACCAGTTTACAAGCAACGAAAATGAATCAACTACTAATGTTTTCAAAAATGACTCAACGGCAATAAGTACCGCCATTAACCGTAACAGGTCTACCACCGTGAGCGACAACCTGAATATGTTTGGTTTTATACGCTCTAATGATGCCGGACAGCTGCAAGACCCCAGGAAAAATTTTATGCTGTTCTTCAATGGAGGTTATAATAATTCGAGTAGCAACAGCAATACCGTAAGCCGCTTTTTGTCTTATATTGACACCATTCCTTCCGACCTGATTGACAGAAAGTATAACACGCTTAACAGGAATTATAATGCCAGCCTAACCCTCAACTATGACGGTTTCAAAAGCCTGATATTCGGCATCTATAATTTCTTTAATATAGACGTATCCCTGGCCAACGACATCAGCATCAGCAGAAGCGAAATGGATTCGAGAGTTGCGGACCTGGATACCCTAAACAACTTATACCAGGCAAATGACCTGCTGACCAATAACAATATACTCACTAACTTCTACTATAAACCAGGTTTGAGTTTCAGGAAATCTATCAACAAATCGGTATGGGAAAAGTACAACTACTGGTTCTCCATGGGCGTAGAGTTAAAATACCAGTTCCTGAATCAAAAAAATGAATCGAGCTTTTTGTTTCGCAATATCGACAGGAACTTCACAGCCTTTACTCCGAACCTGAACATGAATTTTAATTACAACAAGAATAATGCATACAGGATTAACTCTTACCTGTGGGCCAACATGCAGCAAACGCCTGCATCTATTGATCAGCTGTATCCGCTGGTGGACAGCACCAACCGGTATAATATCATAGCCGGTAATCCCAACCTTAAAGCCTCAACCAATACGTATGCTAACTGGAACTTTGATATCAGCCGCGCTAAAATGAATACCAAGAGCAATTACAGCGCAGGTATAGGCATCAATTACAATAATACAGCTAATGCGGTAAGTGATAATCTTGTTTACGATAGTTCGGGAAGAAGCATCCGTTACCTGATCAATGTAGACAATCAAAGAGCCATTAGTGGAAACTTTAATACCAGGTTCTCTATGAATCTTACCAAATTAAGTAACCTTAACTTCTCTTACAGGCTTAATTTATCTACTAATGAACGCCCCGGCTTTATTAATTCAGTAAGCTCTACATCAACCAATAACTCTATATCTAACAACCTGAGCGCTACTTACAGCCTGATCGACAAATTCAATATTACAATTGGAGAAACTATCGCGACTAACAGAAGCGTGCAGCAAAGTATTAGCCGCATCAGCTCGGTCATACGCAATTACAC
>JAESFO010000960.1_pt1 | contig 10574 bp, 10 predicted proteins | sample 9269421 | NCBI WGS metagenome assembly JAESFO01 (sample SAMN14502839, study PRJNA617101) | algae metagenome | isolation source: Nostoc desertorum CM1-VF14 and co-occurring heterotrophs from rocky... | place: USA: Clark Mountains, San Bernardino, California | collected 2000-06-05 | reverse complement strand
GTCGGGGACGGCACCGCGCTCGTCGCCGCGGTCGAGGAGCACCAGCCCGAGGTGGCCGTCGTCGACGTACGGATGCCGCCCTCGTTCACCGACGAGGGGCTGCGGGCCGCGCTGGAGATCCGCAGGCGGTTCCCGTCGGTCGGGATCCTGGTGCTGTCGCAGTACGTCGAGGAGTCCTACGCCACCGACCTGCTGGAGGCCGGCGGCGGGGTCGGGTACCTGCTCAAGGACCGCGTGTCCAAGCTCGCCGAGCTCTCCGACGCACTCGGCCGGGTCGCCGCGGGCGGCACCGTGCTGGACCCCGAGGTCGTCACCGCGCTGCTCACCAAGCGCCGCCGGCGCGACCCCCTGGCCGAGCTGTCCCCGCGCGAGCGCGAGGTGCTGGAGCTGATGGCACAGGGTCGCACCAACATCGCCATCGGCCGGCTCATGGTGATCACCCAGGGCGCGGTGGAGAAGCACATCTCCTCGATCTTCACCAAGCTCGGGCTGCCGCCGTCGTCGGACGACCACCGCCGCGTGATGGCCGTCCTGGCCTGGATCGGCTAGACCGACCGCAGGTCCAGCGCCAGCTCGGCGGGCCCGCCGTCGTCGACGGTCACCGGGATGCCCCAGTCCTGCTGGTAGCGGTGGCAGGCGGCGAACCCGTCCGACGGGTCGTCGCAGGCCGCCGCGGTCACCGCGACCTGCAGCACCCCGGCGCCGACGGCCGGGTCCAGGCGCAGCTCGCGGGTCAGCCCGGTCGCGGTGCCCCCGCCGGACAGCAGCAGCGACGGCGGGTCGGCCGCCACGGTCAGCGACGTCGGGTCGCCGTACCGGTCGTCGAGGTGCTGCCCGGTGGGCGGGGCGAACCCGATCCGCAGCGCCACGCCCGGGGCGAGGGCCGTCGGGGTCCGCCGGACGAGGTGGGCGTCGCCGGACACCTGCGACCCGGCCGGGACGGGCAGCCGCACCAGCCGGTGCGCCGCGGACTCGACGACGACCAGCGTCTCGCCGTCGACGAGCAGGTCCGACGGTTCGGCGAGCCCCTCGGCGAGCGTCGAGACCAGGTTCGTCGCGGGGTCGAACCGGCGCACCGCGCCGTTGTAGGTGTCGGCGAGGGCGACCGAGCCGTCGGGCAGCACGGTCACCCCGAGCGGGTGCTGCAGCAGCGCCTGCGCGGCCGGGCCGTCGCGGTGCCCGAACTCGAACAGCCCCTGCCCGACGGCCGTCGCGACCGCGGCCCCGGGGCCGTCGCCGACCCGGCGCAGCGCGGAGATCTCGGAGTCGGCGACCCACAGCGTCCCGTCGGGGCCGGCGGCCAGCCCGGACGGCTGGGCGAAGAACGCCTCGTCGAACGCGCCGTCACGCAGTCCCTCATTGGTGGTCCCGGCCAGCACCCGGGCCTCGCCGGTGGCGGGGTCGAGGGTCCACAGCTGGTGCGGTCCCGCCATCGCGACGACGACCGTCCCACCCCACCACGCCAGGTCCCACGGCGAGGACAGCAGCGCCGACGCGCCACCGACGGCGACCCGCTCGCGCAGCTGCCCACCGGTTCCGGCCAGAGTGGACACGGTGCCGTCGGCCAGGTCGACCCGCCGGACCGCGTGGTTGACGGTGTCGGCGACCAGCACGGCGTCGCCGGAGGGGAGGACCAGCAGCCCCTGCGGCTCGGAGAACCGGGCCGTCGCCGTCGCGCCGTCGGCGAGCCCGCGTTCCCCGGACCCGATCCGCCGCACCTCGGTCTCCAGGTCGGGCTCCAGCTCGACGAGCTGGTGGTGGGCGGTGTCGGACACGAGGAACGTGCCTCCGGGCAGCGCGACGACCTTCCCGGGGAACCGCAGCGCGGTGTCCGGCGCGGGCGGCGGGACGTACGGGTCGTCCCCGCGGCGCAGCCGGTCGCCGTGCGTGTCGACCAGCTCCCGGACCAGCGCGGCCAGCCCGGGGCCGTGGCCCTCGCCCGCCATCCGCGCGACGACGAACCCGTCCGGGTCGATGACGGCCAGGGTCGGCCAGGCGCGGGCGGCGTAGGCGTCCCAGGTGGTGAGCTCCGGGTCGTCGAGGACGGGGTGGGTGACGTCGTAGCGCTCCACGGCGGCCTCGACGGCGGCCGGGTCCGCCTCGTGCAGGAACTTCGGCGAGTGCACCCCGATGATCGTCAGGACGTCACCGAACTCGGCCTCCAGGGGCCGCAGCTCGTCGAGCGCGTGCAGGCAGTTGACGCAGCAGAACGTCCAGAAGTCGAGCACCACGATCCGCCCGCGCAGCCCGGCGAGGGTCACGTCCTCGCCGCCGGTGTTGAGCCACCGCCGTCCGCGCAGTTCGGGCGCCCGCACCTTCATCCGTTCACCAGCAGCCACACCGGCCCCAACGACGGACCGGCGCGCGGGTGTTCCCCGACCACGCCACACTGATCGTCATGCCCGAGCTGCCCGAGGTGGAGCACGCACGCACGGTCCTCGCCGAGGCCGTCGGGCGCACGATCACCGCCGTCGACGACCGCGACGACTGGGTGTGCCGCCCGCACCGTCCCGGTGACATCGCCTCGGCGCTGAAGGGTGGGCGGCTCACCCGGGTGAACCGGACGGGCAAGACCATGTGGTGCGACACCGAGACCGCCGACGGCGAGGCGGGGCCCGCGCTCGGCGTGCATCTCGGGATGGGCGGACGGATCGTCGTCACCGACTCCGGCGGTGAGCGCATCGGCGGCGGCCCCGCCCGTCCCGACCGGCAGCCGCGCAAGGCCGAGTGGGACCGGTTCACCATGACCTTCGACGACGGCGGGCAGTTCCGGCTGTTCGACAAGCGCCGTCTCGGCCGGGTCCGGCTCGACCCCGACCTGTCCGGTCTCGGCCCCGACGCGGAGGGGATGGAGCCGGCCGAGTTCCGCGACCGGCTGCTGCGCGGCACGTCGGCGGTGAAGGCACGGCTGCTCGACCAGTCCGTGCTGGCCGGCGTCGGGAACCTGCTGGCCGACGAGACGCTGTGGCAGGCGCGGATCTCGCCGAAGGTCCCGGTGCGCGACCTGACCCGCACCGACCTGGACCGGCTGCACCGCAACCTCGACCGCGCGCTGGAGCGGGCCGTCGCGAACGGTGGCGTGCACACCGGTGAGGTCGTCGAGCACCGGCACCCGGGTGGGCACTGCCCGCGCTGCGGGGCCGAGATGGTGCACGGGACCGTCGGCGGGCGGTGGACCTGGTGGTGCCCGCAGGAGCAGGTCTGACCGGCGGTCGTGCACAATCAGCCCATGCCGGACGCGTCCGACACCGCTCTGCTCTTCCTCGACCGCGGCCTCGTGCGCGCCGACGACGCCCCACCCGACCCCGCGGCCCAGCGCCGTGCCCACACCCTGGTGCGGACCGCCCGCGGTGCCCGGTGGGTCGTCCCCGTGCTGCTGCTCGTCGTGCTGGTGCTCGCGTTCACCCCGGTGGCGGGCGCGGCGTTCTGGGTGGCGGCCGTCGTCGTGCTGGTCGGGGTCGTGGCCGTGGTGCTGCTGCTGACCCGCGCGGCCGCCGTCGCGCACGCCACGGCGGGGCTCCCGGTGCCGATCGAGATCACCGGGAAGGTCGCGACCGCGATGCGTGCCGTGCTCGCGATGACCGGCGCACTGCGGATCCACCGGAGGGCCGGCGGTGCCGCCGAGGGGGTCGCGCTGCTGCGGCAGTGGACGACGGCGACCGAGGCCCTGCGCGCGGCGTGGCTGCGCGACGACATCGGCGCCTGGCACGATCACGCCCGTACCCTCGCCGCGGCGGGGGAGCGGGCCAGGCGCATCACCGGCGATCTGACCGGCGCCGGGACGCCGGACGGGGACGCCGCGGGCTGACCGGCGCCGTGGTGGGGCCGCGCCGGGTCAGGCCGCGGCGGTGTCCGGTCGCCGGGTCCGGCGGTCGAGCACCAGCGACAGCACCGTCACCCCGGTGAACGCGAGCGCCGCCCCGGACGCCCATCCGGCGAGCACGTCGGAGAGCCAGTGCACACCCAGATAGACGCGGGTGAACCCGACGGCCCCCGCCCACAGCACCGCGAACGCGGTGAGCAGCACCCGGCCGCGTGACCGCAGCACCGGCCACAGCACGAGCACCAGCGTCGTCCAGGCGGCGGTGACCATGGTCGCGTGCCCGGACGGCAGCGACTCGTTCGCCACGGCCATCACCTGCAGGTCGGCGGGCGGACGGGCCCGGTCGAGGATCCGTTTGACCATCGTGAACACCACGCTCGCGACGAGCGGGACCGCGGCCAGGCACAGGCCCTCCGCGACCCGGCCGCGCACCGCGAGCACGGCCCCGCCGACGAGCGCGACCGCCGTGCTCCCGACGGTGTTGCCGAGCTCGGTGACGACCAGCGCGACCACGGTGACGCCGGGGATCCGGTCCGCGGCGAGCCCGACCGCGGTCTCGGTGTCACCGCCCTGCAGCACACCCGTCCACGCCAGGGCGATGAGCACCCCGGCGAGCACGAGCAGTACCGCAGCGACCGGACCGGTGACGCGGGCCCGCAGCGGGGCCGACGGTTGATCGTTCACCGGCTGATTCTCTCCCGGTCGATGCTCGTCCGCCGGAAGAGGTGCCTCAACGGCCGCGCCAGGCGCGGTAGCGGCCGATCAGCGCGGCGGTGGACGCGTCGAGACCGGCGTCCGGCGGGTTCGGGTCGTGGAGCGCGGGGCCGAACTGCTTGGCCATGACCTTGCCGAGTTCCACTCCCCACTGGTCGAAGGAGTCGATGCCCCAGATCGTGCCCTCGACGAAGGTGACGTGCTCGTAGAAGGCGATGAGCTGTCCCAGCACCGACGGGGTCAGCTTCTCGGCCAGGATCGTCGACGACGGCCGGTTGCCCGGCATCACCTTGTGCGGCACGACGTCCGCCGGGGTGCCCTCGGCCTCGATCTCCGCGGCGGTCTTGCCGAACGCCAGCGCCGCGGACTGGGCGAACAGGTTCGCCATGAACAGGTCGTGGGAGTCGGCGGCGTCCTCGCCGGGCAGGTCGTGGTGCGGGCGGGCGAATCCGATGAAGTCGCACGGCACGAGCCGGGTGCCCTGGTGCAGCAGCTGGTAGAACGCGTGCTGGCCGTTGGTGCCCGGCTCGCCCCAGAAGATCTCGCCGGTGGTCGTGGTGACCGGGGTGCCGTCGCCGCGCACGGACTTGCCGTTGGACTCCATGGTCAGCTGCTGCAGGTAGGCGGGCAGCCGGTGCAGGTACTGGGAGTACGGCAGCACCGCGCGGGTGTCGGCGCCGAAGAAGTTCGCGTACCAGACGCCGAGCAGCCCGGAGATCACCGGCAGGTTCTGCTCGAGGGGGGTGTGCCGGAAGTGCTCGTCCATGGCGTGCATGCCGGCGAGGAACTCCGCGAAGTGCTCGCGGCCGATCGCGCACATCAGCGACAGTCCGATCGCGGAGTCCAGCGAGTAGCGGCCGCCGACCCAGTCCCAGAACCCGAACATGTTGTCGGTGGAGATGCCGAACTCCGACACCTTCTCCGCGTTCGTGGAGACCGCGGCGAAGTGCTTCGCGACGGCCCCGGTGTCGTCCGTACCGAGCCCGGACAGCAGCCAGGACCGCGCGTTGCGGGCGTTGGTCAGCGTCTCCTGCGTGGTGAACGTCTTCGACGAGACGACGAACAGCGTGGTCGCCGGGTCGAGGTCGCGGGTCTTCTCGTACAGGTCGGTCGGGTCGATGTTGGACACGAACCGGCACTCGAGGTCGCGCTGCGCGTAGTCGCGCAGCGCCTCGTAGGCCATGACCGGGCCCAGGTCGGAGCCGCCGATGCCGATGTTGACCACCGTGCGGATCCGCCGGCCGGTGGATCCGGTCCACGCCCCGGAGCGCACCGCGTCGGTGAACTCGCCCATCCGGTCCAGGACGGCGTGCACGTCGGCGACGACGTCCTGGCCGTCGACGGTGAGCGACGCGTCACGCGGCAGCCGCAGCGCCGTGTGCAGCACGGCCCGGTCCTCGGAGGTGTTCACGTGCGCACCGGTGAACATCGCCTCGGTGCGGGCGGGCAGCCCGGCCGCCCGCGCCAGGTCCGTCAGCAACCCGACGGTGTCGCGGGTGATGCGGTGTTTGGAGTAGTCGAGCACCAGGTCGGCCCCGGTGGCGGTGAGCGCACCGGCGCGGTCGGGGTCGTCGTCGAACAGCGACCGCAGGTGCCGCGGCTCGACCTCCGCCGCGTGCTCGGTCAGCGCCGTCCATTCCGTGGTCGCCGTGATGTCGTGGCTGTTCGTGTCGGACACGACGGCCATCATGGCGCAGCGCCGGGGCCGGAGCGCGACGGCGCGACGCGGCGGCGCGTCACTGGTCCGCTCGGGCGTACCGCCCGGCGCGCGCAGGGTCGTGCGGGACGAGCGGCATGTCCGGATCGCCGGACTGCACGTGGCCCCGACGGTCGGTGAACCCCGGGTGGGTGAGCCGCCGGCCACTGCGACGTCCGGGTGACGTCCGCTTCCTGCAGGGACACGCTGTGTGCCCGCTACCTGCGGCGACGCGGGATCGGGGTGACCGCTCGACCGGTCGTGCCGTGTGGGCCACCGGCCACAGTGCTCCCCGGTCGGGTGACACGCGGTGGCGTACATCTCGTCGCGTCCTGCGGCCGTCTCGTCGCGCAGGGTGGCTGAACCGGTCGGCGTAGCGCGTTCGTGCCTCTAGGGTCGTGTGCAGTCCGTGGTGACGAGCTCACCCGCGGTGATCATCTCGTACCTGGAGGAACCGTGTACCGCTCCCTGACCGGAACCCCGCGCGATGTCGCGCTGCTCGTCGCCCGCCTGCTGCTGGCCTACATCATGGTCATGCACTCGTGGAAGAAGATCGACGCCGGTCTGTTCGACACCGCCGCCGTGTTCGCGAAGTTCGGCATCCCGCTGGCCATCGGCGCGGCGTCGTTCACGATCGTGGTCGAGCTCGTGTTCTCGGTCTCGGTCGCCCTCGGTGTCCGCATGGTTCTGCCCGGCGCGATGATGACCTTTGTGATGGCCGGCGCGATCTGGTTCGTCCACGGCAAGAACGGCCTGTTCATGGCCGACAACGGGTGGGCGCTCGTCGGCACGATCATCTGCGCCACGCTGATCCTCATGTCCACCGGCCCGGGCCGGTGGAGCGTCGACGAGCTCCTGTCGCGTCAGGCGGCCCGCCGGATGGAGCAGACCCAGGCGATCCCGCGCCAGACCGTCTCGGTCTGACCCGCACCTCCCGGTCCGCCCGCGCGTCCCGGAGCCGGGCGGGCCGGTGACCCTCCTCCCGGACCGCCCGCGAGCGTGACCACGGCCCGCACCCCGACGCCACGGGGTGCGGGCCGCATCCGTGCCCGGCGCTAATCTCCGCGGGTGAGCCACGAGCGGACGACCGAGGGGCGGGCGCTGCCCCGGCTGACCGCGATCCGGTACGTGACCCCGCTGCGCGAGGGCGGGTCGCTGCCCGGGCTGATGGAGGCCGACGACCTCGGTACCTACGCGGTCAAGTTCACCGGCGCCGGGCAGGGCCGCCCGGTGCTGGTCAACGAGATCGTCTCCGGGGAGCTCGCCCGCGCGCTGGGTCTGCCCGTCCCGCGGATCGCGACCATCGTCGTCGACGGGACGCTCGGGCGCACCGAGCCGGACGAGGAGGTCCAGGAGCTGCTCCGGAACTCCGACGGGCTCAACCTGGCCGTCGACTTCCTGCCCGGGGCGCTCGATCTGGACCCGGTCGCCTTCGACGTCGGGCCCGGGTTCGCCGGTCGGGTGCTCTGGTTCGACGCGCTCGTCGGCAACGTCGACCGCTCCTGGCGCAACTCGAACATGCTGCTCTGGCACCGCAGGCCCTACCTGATCGACCACGGAGCGACGCTCACCTTCGCCCACGACTGGTCGGCCGCGCCGCGGTTCGCCCACCGCCCGTTCGACGCAGGCGACCACGTGCTGCTCGGCGCCCGTCCCGACCTCGACGCCGCGGACGGCGCACTGGCCCCGCTGGTCACCCCGGACCTGCTCGAGGGGGTGCTGGCGCTGGTGCCCGACGAGTGGATCGCCGACGTCGACGGCGTCGGGGGGCCCGACGCCGTACGCGCCGCCTACGTCCAGGCGCTCGCGGCCCGGGTCGCGGCGCGCGGGGACTGGCTGCCGGGCGTCGCCGCGACGGTGGCGGCGGGCAGGCCGCGGCCGGTCGACCGTGCCCCACGCCGTCCGCCGTGGCTCCGGATCGGCGGCGTCGGCGGCGGTGAGGGCCGGTGAGCGGCTTCGTCGCCTACGAGTACGCGTTGCTGCGGGTCGTGCCGCGGGTGGAGCGCGGCGAGTCGATGAACGCCGGGGTGCTGCTGCACTGCCGGGCCCGCGACGTCCTCGCGGTGCGGGTCCACCTCGACCGCGCCCGGCTGGCCGCGCTCGACCCGGCCGCCGACGCCGACGCCGTCGACGAGCTGCTGGCGACCGTGGCCGCGGTGGCCGCGGTGCCCGAGCCGCCGCGCTCGGACCGGCACGCCACCGGCGCGCTGGCCGCCCGCGGGCCCGGCGCGGGGGAGGACATCGGCCGCCGCTTCCGGCGTCTCACCACCGCACGCAGCACCATCGTGTGCCCCGGCCCGGTCCATACCGGTCTCACCGAGGACCCGGCCGCGGAGGCCGAGCGGCTGCTCGCCCGCCTCGTCCTGCCGCTCTCCTAGACACGACCCCGGCCGGGGCCCGGACACACGACGGCGCCGCCCGGTGACCGGTGCGGCGCCGTCGGGTGTGGACGGTCTCAGGAGGAGGCGGCCCGTCCGGCCTTCTCGATCGAGTCCGCGAGCTGGTCCTCGCTGAGCATCGGGAAGAAGCCGCGGAAGTCCGGGTCCTGCACACCGCTCCAGTCGTAGACCTGGGTGACCGTCGTGCCGTCGCCCTCGGGCGCGAGGTGCCAGGTGTAGGTGTGGCCCTCGGCGCGCACGTCGCCGATCGTGTCCTTCTTCGCGTCGATCGGGTGCATCGACGGCGCCCAGCCGATCACGCGGTCCTGCTCGAAGGACGTGACGGTGTTCTTCATCTGGTAGTCGCCGAGGTCGCCGTTGTGCATGTTCATCACGAACTCGTCGCCGACGCCGCTGATCTCCGTCGAGCCCTCGACACCCCGCAGCATGCCGGCGCCGTCGATCTCCTGGTGCCGGGTGGGGGTCGACAGCAGCGCGAACAGCTGCTGCGGGGTGGCGGACACGGTGCGGGTGACGGTGATCTGGTCGCTCACGGGTTCCTCTCCCACCGGTCGTCGTCGACGGCGCCGGGGTGCGCCGGACGCGACCGGTCATGATCAGGTGAGAGGTGCCCGCAATCGTCGCGTCCGAAACGGGGGTGGTCGGCGCGGGGGCGATCATGTTGCATCGGGGGATGACCGATGCACACGACGGGGTGGACCCGGTCGCCCTGACCCGCTGGCTGGCCGCCGAGGTGCCGCAGGTCGAGCTCGGCGACGGCTCGGTGGCCGTGGAGCGCATCTCCGGCGGGCACTCCAACCTGACCTTCCGGGTCACCGACGCCCGTGGCACGCCGTTCGCGCTGCGCCGCCCGCCGACCGGGGGTGTGCTCGCCACCGCGCACGACATGGGCCGGGAGTGGCGCTTCCTGAGCGCGCTGGCCGGTACCGCGGTCCCGGTGCCGGAGCCGGTCGCCCTGTGCTCGGACACCGCGGTGCTGGGCGCCGGCTTCTACCTGATGGGCTGGGTGGACGGCGTGGTCCCGGGGGACCGCGCCGCGGGGGAGGCCGTCCCGGAACCGGAGCGGCGGGCCTGCGGTCTGGACACCGCCGAGGTGCTCGCGGCGCTGCACGCCGTCGACCCGGCCGAGGTGGGGCTCGGCGACATGGCGCGGCCCGGCCGCTACCTGGAACGGCAGCTGCGCCGCTGGCACCGGCAGGCGCACGCGGGCGCGTTCACCGACCTCGCCGCGCTCGACGCCGCGCACGCCGCGCTGGTCGAGGCGATGCCGCCGGAGCCGGCCGGCGGGCCGCGGATCGCGCACGGCGACTTCCGGCCGGGGAACCTGTCGTTCCGCGGAGGCCGGATCACCGGCGTCTTCGACTGGGAGCTCGCGGCCCTGGGGGAGCCGCTGGCCGACCTGGGGTGGCTGCTGGCGTCCTGGGAGCGTCCGGGCGACGCCCTGCCCGCGATCACGAGCGGCCCGACCGCGGCGCCCGGCTGGCCCGACCGCGACCTCGTCGCCGCCCGCTACGCCGAGCGCTCCGGGCACGCGCTGGACCAGCTGCCGTACTGGGTGGCGTTCGCGCACTGGCGTTGTGCCTGCATCGGGACCGGGGTCTGGACGCGCTACGCCCAGGGCAACATGGGCTCGGGCGCCGAGTCCGGGGAGGCCCTGGAGCGCCGTCGCGAGCGCGTGGTCGCCGACGCGGAGGCCGCACTCGCCGCGTTGCGGCGCGGGCCGACGGGGCGTTGTCGCGGGGCGTAGTCTGCTGCCCACCACAGGTGATCACCCGGCGCGGGTGGTCACCGCCGCGCGGCGCCGCACCGACGCCGCGCACGGCCCGTCCGCGACCGGGGGAGAACGACGATGTCCGAGGCCGACGACCGCACCCGAGAGATGAGCCGGGAGACCGCCCGGCCGCGCCCCCGCAGCGGGGTGAACCCCGGTCGGCTGTGGGCC
>JAESFO010000959.1_pt1 | contig 10591 bp, 10 predicted proteins | sample 9269421 | NCBI WGS metagenome assembly JAESFO01 (sample SAMN14502839, study PRJNA617101) | algae metagenome | isolation source: Nostoc desertorum CM1-VF14 and co-occurring heterotrophs from rocky... | place: USA: Clark Mountains, San Bernardino, California | collected 2000-06-05 | reverse complement strand
CTGTATGTTGCTGGCATGCGATCTTAAATTGTGAGATACTATATAAGAAAAATCGAGAAGCCTCTTGTTTTGATGATCCAGTTTCTCAAGAGACTTACGCAACTCTTCTTTAGAATTCTTCAGATCTGTAATATCAACAGTTGTTAATATGATCTGGTCATAGTTCTCTTCATGTCCCGGGATTACCTGCCATGATAAAATGCAGGTCCTCATTTTCCCTTCAGAGTCATAGAATAAGCTTTCCGACTTGAATTGGTGTTTGCCGTTGCAAATTGCGGCCAGTATTTTTTTTGAAGTGTTAAGATTACTGTCTTGCACCAATGTTTTAGGGAAATGTGCAAACAACTCCTCCTTGCTGTTGAATTTGTACTGTCTGAAACATTCGTCGTTAATCGATTTTATTTTAACCAACGCGGTATAGGAAGCAAGGGCATTAGGTTGCCTGGTGAAATACTCAATGATCTCGTCTTCGCTTTTTCCCATCATCCCGTTTTTTCTCAGTAGGGCAATTACTTCAGAAAAGTCTTCCTCCCACAATGCCACAGGAGACTCGTCAAACAGGTATCTATATTTCTTTTCGGAATGTTTTAGCTTACGTTCTGCAGCCAGCTTTTCGGTAATGTCTTCAGCAATCACAACATATTTGCGGTTCTGATCTGCGGGAGCAGGCAATGCAAACAACTTATAGTGCGTCCATATTTCATCGCCTTGTTTGGTTACATGTTTATAGTCGCCCGACAACTGGCCTGCATTGTCGTCCTTTATTTCATTAATTTTAGCCAGCATATCAGAGAAAATCTCCTCTGTACCTGTAACAGGCTCATTGTCTTCGGGAAAGATGCCTGTTCCCAAACCGAAAATGCGTCTGAAGGTTTCGTTGGTGTTTGAAAACTTCCGTGTTTCCTGATTGATCAGAGCGAAACCAATAGGGGCGTTATCAAAAATAGCTTTGAACTCTTTTTGTGCTTCAGCAATTTGCCGGTCTTTTTGGAAAACCAGCGTCTGAAGTTTGAAGGTTTTGTCCAGCGTTCTTTTCAGCGAGAACCCAACTATTATGGATCCTAATAATGACAGAATGCAAGGCAACCAAAAGAGGCTAAACGAAGACTGCTGTGCTGTTATATAGAATTTCCAGTTGATAGGGGACATCTGTTCTTCCAGTGTCGTAGGACAGTTAGCAGGTTTGTTCCCAAGAAAAAAATACTCTTTACCGTTGATGTAACTCAGGTAAGACAAGCTATACCCGTATTGGCTGTCATCCGAGTTTTTTACATTGCTGGTTTTTAAAAGATCTTCCAGGGACACCAAAGCGCTGGCGAACCCCCAGAATTTATCGCCGATAACAACCGGCAGGCGTGCGGCTATAGATTCCCTTTTCGAAAAATTGGTAAATGGGCCAGCGATCACTATCCTTTTTGACTTAAAGGCAGCCAGAGCGCCCGCAGCTTCCTCCTTACTGCCGGCATACAATATGCTTTTGCCCAATGCTGAACGATTGGTAGCCGGGTAAGTATATTTAATGGTGCCCCCGGGAATTAAAGAAATGCTGGTTAGCCTGCTATTGTTGGCCAGCACTTCTTTAGCTGCTGTGTCGAAATTGTGAACATTGCCCTTGTCATCAATAATGCGTGTGATGGCCGCCAGTCCGCTGTACATGTCGCTGAAGAAATCGTTAAACATAACATTAACCCTCTTCATTTCGGTAGCCAGTTCAAATCTCGCCTGGGTTATTTTAATGTTACGACGTTGCTCTATAATCAATAAAGCTATAATAAAGACGACAATAGCTGCTAATATGCTAATTAGTAATGGAGGATTTTTTAGAATGTTTTGATTACTGGTCGACTGTTCTCTCATGAACCACAATTAAAGCATTTATGAAATGCCATCAACACACAAATTTACATATTACAAATAAATAATATGGTTTTTAGGGCATGATTAATGAGCGCAAATATAACGTCATTCAAGCAATGTATGTGGATTCACTCTATATTTGCAGCTATGACACAGGAAAAATTACAGGATATGCGGTCCCGCGTTCTCGGGATAAGGAGGTTTCTTTGACGTCGGGAACCGTACGCAAAAAATTCAGCAAGACAAACAATTATCGTTAAGTCCCGGTTTTTGGGATGATAACAAACGTGCTACCGAAATTCTAAAGACTTTAAAAGTAAATGAATATTGGGTAAATCTTTTTAACCATGCGGAAACCGCAGTGGAAGATTTTGCCATACTTTTTGATTTCTGGAAAGAAGGGGATGCTACAGAAGCTGAGACACAGGAAGCTTATGACCAGGCCCTGAAAACATTAGACGAGGCCGAATTCAAGAGCACATTGAACGAGCCGGAGGATGAATTGCCTGCGGTACTGCAGATCAACTCGGGTGCCGGTGGAACCGAAAGCCAGGACTGGGCTGAGATGGTAGCACGTATGTATCGCATGTATGGCGAAAAGCAGGGGTGGAAAGTTACTGAGCTCGATTGGCAATGGGGCGATGGTGCAGGTATTAAAACCGCTACCCTCCAGTTTGATGGCGCTTTTGCCTATGGCTTCTTAAAAGCCGAAAGCGGCGTTCACCGGCTGGTACGTATTTCTCCTTTCGACAGCAATGCACGCAGGCATACTTCGTTTGTATCGGTATTCGTGTATCCATTGATCGACGATACTATTGAGATCGAGATTAAGGATAGTGAAGTGAAAATGGAAACGGCCCGAAGTGGTGGCGCAGGTGGCCAGAACGTGAATAAGGTAGAAACCAAAGTATTTCTAACGCACATACCTACAGGCATTGTAGTGGTTTGCCAAACGGAGCGCACTCAAATGGGTAACCGGGAAAAAGCTATGCAAATGCTTAAAAGCCGCTTATATGAAGAAGAGCTGCGCAAGCGTGAGGAGTTAAAGAATGCTACCAATGCCAGCAAGAAGAAGATTGAGTGGGGAAGCCAGATCCGTAGCTATGTATTCCATCCTTACAAGATGATTAAAGACCATCGTACCGATTATGAAGTAGGAAACGTGCAGCCCGTTATGGATGGTGAGTTGGATGGCTTCATCAAAGCTTACCTGATGGCTGATAAAGAAGGTGAGGCGTCATAAAATGCACTTTGCAATATAGCATACCATTATTTTCAATAGTTTTATACTAATAAATTTTATCATGAGTATAGGAACCTTTTCATACCCTTTACCGGTTAATGAGCCGGTGTTAAATTATGCACCTGGCAGCAAAGAAAGAGAGCAGTTGAAGAATACACTGGCAACGCTTAAGGCAGAAACCCTTGATATTCCTATGTATATAGGAGGAGAAGAAGTGTATACAAAAAATAAAGTATCCATACATCCTCCCCATGAAAGAAAGTATACCCTGGGACAGTTTTCAATGGGTGATAAGAAGCATGTACAGCAGGCCATTGATGCAGCATTGGGTGCCAAAGAAAAATGGGCTGCATTAAGCTGGGAAAGCCGCGCCGGTATTTTTCTGAAAGCAGCTGACCTGATTGCTACCAAATACCGCTTTCACATGAATGGTACCACCATGCTGGGTCAAAGTAAAAATGCTTACCAGGCCGAGATTGACAGCGCCTGCGAGATTATCGATTTTCTCCGGTTTAATGTACACTTCCTGAGTGAGATTTATAAGCAACAGCCTATTAGCAGCCCGGGTATGCACAACCGTTTGGAGTATCGCCCGCTGGAAGGTTTTGTTCTGGCTGTAACGCCCTTCAACTTTACAGCTATTGGTGGTAATTTACCAACATCGGCAGCAATGTGTGGTAACGTGGTGGTATGGAAGCCTGCTAATACTCAGGTATACTCTGCACAGATGTTCATGCGGATTTTAAAAGAAGCAGGTTTACCTGATGGTGTTATTAATCTGATTTATGTGGACGGACCCGAATTGGGAGAAGTGTGTTTCAGTCATCGTGATTTTGCAGGAGTACATTTTACCGGTTCTACAGGTGTATTTAACACAATGTGGGAAACCATTGGTAAAAATATCGGCAGATACAAAAGCTATCCGCGCATTGTAGGGGAGACCGGTGGAAAGGATTTTGTAATAGCGCACAAAAGTGCTGATCCTGCGGTGGTAGCTACGGCCCTTCTACGTGGTGCATTTGAGTTCCAGGGACAAAAATGCTCGGCAGCTTCACGGGCCTATATTCCTTCTAATATCGCTAAAGAAGTAAAAAAGAAATTGGTCGAAGGTATCAATTCCTTTAAAATGGGTAGCGTGGAAGACTTTAGCAATTTCATTAACGCGGTAATTGATGAGCGTAGCTTTGATAAGATCAAAAATTACATCGATAAAGCAAAGAAGGATAAAGAAGCATCCATACTTGCCGGAGGTAATTATGATAAGAAAGATGGATACTTCATACAGCCTACCGTAATTGAAACTACGAACCCGCAATACCTCACCATGTGCGAGGAGATCTTTGGCCCCGTACTGACTTTATATGTTTATCCTGCCAACGCATTTGAAAAAACGCTCGACCTGGTCAATAATACCTCCCCTTATGCGCTTACCGGTGCTATCATTGCAACCGATCGTGGTGCGGTAGAACTGGCAACCAGGAAGTTACAAAATGCGGCAGGTAATTTTTATATCAATGATAAACCAACGGGCGCCGTTGTAGGACAACAGCCATTTGGTGGTGGACGGGCCTCGGGTACTAATGATAAAGCCGGCTTTATTTTAAATTTATACCGCTGGTTAAGTGCCCGTACTATTAAAGAAACATTTAATCCTCCAACGGACTATAAATATCCGTTTTTAGCAGAGGATTAGTTGAGATATTTTTAATGTCTGAAAGTCGGAAAGAAAAAGTTTTTTAAAAGCTTAAACTTTCCGACTTTCGGTTTTTAGCACTAAAGACAATAGCGTGAAATCTATTTTAAATAAAGAACATATAGCGATTACTATAAAAAGACTGGCACAGCAGGTTATTGAAAATCATACAGATCTTTCCAAAGTGGTAATGATTGGTCTTCAACCCAGGGGTGTTTATTTATCAGACAGGATGCACCGGCAGGTAAAGCAGCTGGTAGGTAAAACAACCATTGAATATGGTAAGCTGGATATTACTTTTTACCGGGATGATGTTCGTAACACCTTGCACAAGGCTAATGCTACAAATATTCCGTTTAGTATTGAAAATAAAACAGTAATACTAGTAGATGATGTATTATATACGGGTAGAACCATACGTGCAGCCCTGGATGCGCTCCTGGACTTTGGGCGCCCTGCAAAAGTGGAGCTCTGCGTATTGATCGATCGCCGCTTTAGCCGCGAGGTACCTATCCAGGCTGATTATATTGGTAGTGCCATAGATAGCTTTGAAAATCAAAAGGTATTGGTTAGGTGGGAGGAAAATAGTGATGCCGACCAGGTTTATATAGAATAATAAAAAATCTGTAAAAAGACATTATAGGCATGAGTTTTGTTGGCCTAAGAAGGAAATGAGTTAATAGCCTTATTTCTTTCTTAGGCTATTTTATTTATTATCAAATTTTTCGACCTTGGGCATCACTATATTTAGCTATTATGAGAAAAAAATAAAGGGTTTACTTTTACAAAGTTCCTTTTTAAATAATTGTTCCCCATTCATTGCGGAACCTTTGAAAGCGGACATGATAAATACATTCGTTATTACAATCTATTAAAAAAATAACTATGCCACTTGAACCTTATGGAATAGGCGGTACCGAAGTAAAGAACGATGCGTTCGAAGCTTTTGCCGATATACCGCAAAATCGTGTATTATTAGCTGAAAAATTAACCGACCTGCCTCCTGTGAGGCCAGAGATTGTGCATGGACTGACTGATGTCAGTGCCGTATTCAACCATTTCAACCCTTCGGTTGATATGGAATTTGAAACGGAAGACGGCGCTACCAAAAGAGAAGAGCTGAGTTTCAAAGGGCTTGAAGATTTTGGTCCTAAAGGTATTACCCGCCAAAGCCAGTATTTGAGCGAATTGGATATGAAGCGTACCCAATATCAGAAAATTGTAAAGCAGCTTAAAACCAATAAGTTGTTAAAGCAGGCGCTATCTGATACCAATACCAAAGAGAACCTGGTTGCGGCGCTAAAAGTACTGATACAGGAACTGGATGGTAAGTCTAAATAATACAATCATTTTAAACCTATAGTCATCATATGTCAACAGCTCAAAATCAACTTTCCCCTGAAGACCAAAATCTGCAAAAGGAGTATAAGCAACCTTCGTCAGTTGAGTTAGGCAGCCTGGATTCTCATCTTCAACCGCTTGCAAAGTTGGGTGGATATGATCTGCTGGAATCTGCTATCGATAATGTACAAAATTTAAATCCGGAGCGAAAGGCGAGGAAGAAAATATTTCTCGAAGAAGCCAGTAAGAAGAAAGAGCGGGACGAGCTGAAAAAGATGCTGAGCTGGTGGGTAGATATATTAGAGTCTACAGATGATCTGGGGCAAATGGTTGACAATTGCAACCAATTGGCTGAAACGGCTGACCGCACATTAAAGTCGAATGTGAGAAAGGCGTTGGAGCGTACCGCAGATCTGGAGCGTTCTTATCGCTCTGTAGCATTGTTCTTTAAGAATACTGAAAGCCAGAAAGTAAAGAACGTATCGTTTATGAATGCTGAACCTGATCAATTGAAGGACCTGGATAACACGAGGTTTATTGATCATGTACAGGCAGAACTGGTTAATAATTACGACAGGTTAGATCTGAGGAATAATTATGGTATTTTGATTTTACCAGGTTACCTGGGCTCTAATAAAGTGGTAGAAAAATGGGCTAAAATTGCTTATGATAATAAGGTGATGTTGGTGACCGATTTTGAAAATCTCGATACACCTGATGATGTAATGGAGCTATTTGAGGCTGCTAATTTAACAGGGGGCGATCCTTATCGGTCCAATGTAGTAATGGCTTGCAACTGGCTGGTAGGGCGTGGTAAAGAAGATGAAGTAGGAGAAGATGATCACCTGTTTATCCCGCCTTCTTCATCACTAGGAGGTAAGATCTATTATACACTGATGTCGCAGGTTACTGCCGGTAAGAAACATGGTAGTATGAACGAAGTAGACGGTGTTAAGTTTGACCTGAAGAAAAGCGAAATAGCCGGTCTTGAAAAATTGGGTCTGGTGCCCATGGCTAAAGAATATGGCAAGGTAATGGCCTTCTCGGCAAAGACTTTATTTAATGGAGATAATATTGGTTTACAGACTTATTCTGTAGTACGTGTATTTGACTATGTGGCCAAGGTAATGATGGACTTCCTGAACAGGCGCGCTTTTGAAAATTTTAATGCCAATACAAGAAAGGAATTGAACGGGCAAATTGTTCGTTTCTTAGATAGTATAACAGGTCCGAGTAAGCTGATTGAAAACTTTACGATCAAAAGATTTGAACAGGATCCTCTTCAGAAAGACAGGATATTCCTCGATATTCACCTGAAGCCTTATTTCCCTGCAAAAACATTTTTGATCAAATTGGATGGTCAGAAAGGGGACGATGCAGATGGCGTAGAGTGGATGTCAAGCTACGAACAGGATAAATAAGTAATTAATATTTTATTAATAGTTCTCCTGCAATAATTCAAACACCCCAAGCGTTTAATCCTATACTTAATCTATGACGAATTATTTGAAAGCTAGATATATACTGTGTTACATAGATAAGTATTAATAACCACGTATTTTTTATTTATAGTTTTTATACTTATTTTTTAACATCAAAAATGTACAATTATGTCATTTAAAGCACAGATTGATGTGGCAGGGGCTAAGAACAATATCCTGGATCTTAGCTATGCCCTCAAGCAGGAAACAGATGCCACGGGCCGACCGTCTTCGATTACCCGCGGCGGCCAGATTACCCTTACCGTTGAATCAACCGGTGACACCAAATTCTTCGAATGGATGTGTAACAACTTCGAAAGAAAAGATGGTAAAATCACCTTTACAAAAAGAGATTCAGACGCAACGATGAAGGAACTTTCTTTTAAAGAAGGTTACCTGGTTTCTTATCGCGAAAACTTTAACGCAACCGGCGAAAATCCTATCACTGAAACGTTTACCATCAGTGCAAAGGAAATCAGCATGGGCAACGCTTCGCATCTAAACCAGTGGGCAGTTTAGCATTTCCAAACAACATGAGTTATTAAGCATTGAAAAATGTTTTATATTAAACATTGATAACCCGGCGCCTTTGATCAGGTGCTGGGTTATTTATAGTTATTTGCTATCCGTACTTATGAAAAGCGCTATCAATTAAAATTGATACCTTAAAAGCAGCCTTATGTCATTTATTTCAAAACTTACATTAGATGGCGAAGAGATTAATGTCCTCCACTGTCGATACCATTTCTCCCAGGAAACAGATGCAACCAGCCGACCTACGTCCATTCCTAAAGGTGGCGTGATTGATGTTACTATTGAAAGCAATGGGAAGACGGATCTTTTTGATTGGATGATAAGTCCTACACAAACAAAAAGTGGCGCTATTACTTTTTACCGCAGAGATACTATGAGCCAGTTGAAAACGATAAAATTTGTTGATGCTCATTGTATTGATTATACCGAAGAGTACACGCACAATGGAGAATATCCGATGCAGATAACGTTGAGGTTAAGTGCCAAGGAAGTGAAGCTGAACGATTCCAGCTTTAAGAAAAACTGGCCGGTGTAAAACTGGTATACTTTCTGTTACTATAAAAGTCGTGTTGAAAATTGCGGACAGGCTTATAATGCCTCGTCTGTTGCATCTATTGAAAATAAAAACTTTATGCCGCATCATACTCCTTTCCCGTTAGCAGCTGATGAGGTGTGTATTGACCATGAAACAGATATTACAGCGGGTGAACTGGATGTAAATGATGCCTATGATCTGTACCTCATAGCCAGGGGAAAGCCAGTGCGCGAGTACAAGCTGGTTTGCTTTATGAACCTGCAATTCTTCTTCCAGGATAAGAACGGAAAATGGACGGATTTACAAAAGCAAAGCTTTGTAAATGACTGGATAGCCGGCGTGAAGTCTGCATGGAACAGAAAACTGTTACGAATGCTAAGTAATGGCGTACAGGTAGTACTCGAATTCGAGTTCAAAACCCAGATAGAAGGTATATGGATCTTCGACCATTGGGAAATATCAGTTCAAAAGACCACCAGTTTCGAGCAAAGTTATGTGACACCGGCACGGGGTAGTTCTCAACTGGATAGCATGGACCTGGTTCTGACTACCAAGCCCAGAGGACGCCAGCGGGGAGTAGTGCATGAATTTGGACATATGATTGGCCTGGAAGATGAATATAAGCCCAGAACCCGGTGGCAGCACGATGGCGCTTCTATAATGAACAATGGGGAAATAGTACGAAACCGTCATATTGCTCATTTTGTTTCGTGGGTAAACCAGAAGTTGAGGAAACATAATATAAAATGAAATACCTAAGATCTTTCGGATGGGTGCTGATGCTCCATTGCTCAATAATAATGGCCTGCACCTTTAATAATAATAACACAATGAAGGCAATAGATAAATACTGGCAGGATTTAACCACAGCGTCAACTGAAAGTCAGGAGTTGGATATACTGGAGCAATTCAGGGTTTACCTGCGTGATGAGAAAATTTCTTACGAGGTATTCGGTAGGTCTGCTGAAAATAAGGACAGCCTGATTAACCTGGCGAATGCACCAGCTGGTTATACACCCCAGGATGTAACCATAAAATTTCACGTGAACGGGGATAAGGGCGCATTGGAAAAGCAGGGCTGGAAACCTAAGAACCCGGGAAATGCTTTTTACCTTTTTAATGAATGATGGTGAGTTAGAGTAAAGGAATTATTAATCATTTAAAATACCCTTCTGGAAAAATAGAACTAATCATAAATCGACATGAATTAATATTCGTAACTAAACATATTTCATCCATAAACGACAAAACCTTTATTTATGGCTCAGTTAACCAATGCTTCTTTCAGCATTAACGGTAATGCTATTCCCGTTTTCACATCCTTCTCTCTCTCTCAAAGTATTTTTGATCATCACCAGTTTTCTTTAGTCTGCCCTGCCGAAGCTATTGATGGTAAATCGGGTATCTTCACTTCTTCAAAAGATATGATAGGAGGCACATTTGGTGCACGTATTCTGGCAGAAGGATTTGACGGTAGTCTGTTGTTTAAGGGCGTGGTAACAAGTGTGGAAACATCGCGATTTACCGGTCATCATGGAAATGTTATTATCAGTGGCTATTCGCCCACCATTATGATGGAGAGCGGGCCGCACTGCCAAAGCTGGGAGAAAAAAGCCATCAAAAATATCGCCAACGATGTGTTGAAGCCCTTTCCTCAAAACCTGTTAAGTCCCAAAGTACAGCCCTTGTATGGTGAAACACTGGCTTATACCGTTCAGTATAAAGAAACCGCCTGGGAGTTTTTGCAACGCTTAACCAGCACCTTTGGTGAATGGTTATTTTGGGATGGGCAGGCCCTGGTGATTGGACAACCGCAGTCGGGCCAATCAATAACATTAACTTACGGCAGCCACATCAGCAGTTTCAATATGTCGCTGAACGCGCGCCCGGTAAAAACACAAATGATG
>JAESFO010000200.1_pt1 | contig 10631 bp, 7 predicted proteins | sample 9269421 | NCBI WGS metagenome assembly JAESFO01 (sample SAMN14502839, study PRJNA617101) | algae metagenome | isolation source: Nostoc desertorum CM1-VF14 and co-occurring heterotrophs from rocky... | place: USA: Clark Mountains, San Bernardino, California | collected 2000-06-05 | reverse complement strand
ACTCTTGCCACGGGTTGGCCTTGCACTGCTTCATGCCCAGGCTGATGCGGCGCTTGTCTTCGTCGATTTCCAGGACCATGACTTCGACTTCGTCGCCGAGCGAGACGATCTTGTTCGGGGCGATGTTCTTGTTGGTCCAGTCCATTTCGGAGACGTGCACCAGGCCTTCGATGCCGGGCTCGAGTTCGACGAACGCGCCGTAGTCGGCAATGTTCGTGACCTTGCCGAACAGGCGGGTCGACTGCGGGTAGCGGCGCGAAACGCCCATCCACGGGTCGTCGCCCATTTGCTTCAGGCCCAGCGAGACACGGTTCTTCTCGGTGTCGAACTTGAGGATCTTGGCGGTGATTTCCTGGCCGGCCTGAACGACTTCGCTCGGGTGGCGGACACGGCGCCATGCCATGTCGGTGATGTGCAGCAGGCCGTCGATGCCGCCGAGGTCCACGAACGCGCCGTATTCGGTGATGTTCTTGACCACACCGCGCACGACTGCGCCTTCCTTCAGCGTTTCCATCAGCTTGGCGCGCTCTTCGCCCATGCTGGCCTCGACCACGGCACGGCGCGACAGCACGACGTTGTTGCGCTTGCGGTCGAGCTTGATGACCTTGAATTCGAGGGTCTTGTTCTCGTAGGGGGTCAGGTCCTTGATCGGACGCGTGTCGATCAGCGAACCCGGCAGGAACGCGCGGATGCCGTTGACGAGCACCGTGAGGCCGCCCTTGACCTTGCCGCTGGTGGTGCCGGTGACGAAGTCGCCCGATTCGAGGGCCTTCTCGAGCGCGAGCCACGAGGCGAGGCGCTTGGCGGTGTCGCGCGACAGGATGGTGTCGCCGTAGCCGTTTTCGACGCTGCCGATGGCAACGGAAACGAAGTCGCCGGCCTGGACTTCGAGTTCGCCCTTGTCGTTCTTGAACTCCTCGATCGGCACATACGCTTCGGACTTGAGACCGGCGTTGACGACGACGTGGTTGTGCTCGACGCGCACGACTTCGGCCGTGATGACCTCGCCGGTGCGCATTTCAGAACGCTTCAGGGACTCTTCGAACAGATCGGCAAAAGATTCAGACATTGATGGTTCCTTCCGTCAGGCAGGGTTGGCAGGCGCTCATGCGGAATTGCGTGCGGCTGCGCTGGGGTCTGTAGACGGCGGTTGGTTGGGCGGTGGCCCGGTTGGTTGAACAACCCGGCAGGCCAGTGCGCTGTCGCGCGAGAAGAGCCTGCCGGAGCGGTGGGCGCCATCCGGAACCCGGCTGGCGCGAGCCTTTCAAGCGGGCCTGAAAGGTCGTCGGATCCTGTCGCTCAAGCGGACTCGAACGGCTGGACCTGCTGCCACCACGCCAACACCTGGTCGATCGATTGCGCGATGGACAGCTGGGAATTGTCGAGGTGACGGGCATCATGCGCCGGCTTCAGAGGGGCCACGCTGCGGGACGAATCCCTGGCGTCGCGCGCCTCCAGGTCGGAGCGAAGACTGTCGAGTGTAGCCGAAATACCCTTTGAAATCAATTGCTTATGCCGCCGCTCGGCGCGCTCGGCGGCACTGGCGGTGAGAAACACCTTGAGCGCGGCGCCGGGGAAGATCACCGTTCCCATGTCGCGCCCGTCGGCCACCAGGCCCGGCAGCTGCCGGAAGCGCTGCTGCAGGCCCAGCAGCGCCTCGCGCACGGCGGGCAGCGCAGAGACGCGCGAGGCGTCCATGCCCGCGGCCTCGGTGCGGATTTCTTCGCTCACGTCTTCGCCATTGAGCAGCACCTTGCCCTCGGTGAAGTGCAGCGGCAGGGCGGCTGCAAGGGCCGCGATGCGCGCCTCTTGCTGCGGCTCGGCCTCGAGGCCGGCGCGCCGCATGGCGAGGCCGGTCACGCGGTAGAGCGACCCCGAATCGAGGTAGTGGTAGCCCAGCAGGCGCGCGACCTCGGCCGCGAGCGTGCCCTTGCCCGACGCGGTGGGGCCGTCGATGCAGATCACCGGGATCTCGGCGGCCCGCGCGACCGAGAACAGGGTTTCGAAGTAGTCGGGGAAGGTCTTGGCGACGCAGTGCGGCTCGAGGATGCGGACCGGCAGCCCCGCTGGATTGAACGCCGCGAGCGAGAAGCACATCGCCACGCGGTGGTCGTCGTACGTGCGGATGCTCGCCGGCCGCCAGCCGGCCGCGGCGAGCGGATGCACGCGGATGAAGTCGGGACCGGACTCGACGGTGGCGCCGAGCTTCTGCAGCTCGTTGGCCATGGCGTCGATGCGGTCGGTCTCCTTGACCCGCCAGCTTGCGATGTTGCGCAGCGTGCTCGGGCCGTCGGCGTAGAGCGCCATCACCGCGAGCGTCATGGCCGCGTCGGGGATGTGGTTCGCGTCGAGGTCGATGGCCTTGAGCGGCCAGGTGCCGCGCCGGACCTCGAGCCAGTTCGGCCCGCTGTCGACCTGCGCGCCCATCTGGCGCGCGGCGTCGATGAAACGGATGTCGCCCTGGATCGAGTCGGCGCCTACGCCCTCGATGCGGATGCCGCCGGTGCCGGCGTCGCCGGTGGCGATCGCGCCGAGCCCAATGAAATAGCTGGCCGACGAGGCATCGGCCTCGACATGGATGTCGCCGGGCGAGCGGTAGCTGCTGCCCGCGGGGATGGTGAAGCGTTCCCAGTTCTCGCGCTGCACCGCGATGCCGAAGCGTGCGAGCAGGTTCAGCGTGATCTCGATATAGGGTTTCGAAATGAGCTCGCCGACGACCTCGATCACGACATCGCGTTCCGCCGCCAGCGGGAGGGCGAGCAGCAGCGCCGTGAGGAACTGGCTCGACACGTCGCCGCGCACGCGGATCGGCGCATCGAGCACCAGCGCACCGCGGTCGACCGGGTGGATGCGCAGCGGCGGGTAGCCGGGATTGCCGAGGTAGTCGATGCGGCAGCCGAGCTGGGTCAGCGCATCGACGAGGTCGCCGATCGGCCGCTCGTGCATGCGCGGCACGCCGCTGAGTTCGAAATCGCCGCCGAGCAGCGACAGCGCTGCGGTCAACGGCCGCATCGCGGTGCCCGCGTTGCCGAGGAAGAGCGACAACAGCGCGCCGCCGGGCTGGAACCGGCCGCCGATGCCGGTGATGCGCAGCGCCGTGCCGGAGGCATCGACGCCGCAGCCGAGCGCGCGCAGCGCATCGAGCATCACGCGGGTGTCGTCGGAGTCGAGCAGGTCGTGCACGGTCGTGGTGCCGTTCGCGAGTGCAGCCAGCAGCAGCACGCGGTTCGAGATGCTCTTGGAGCCCGGCAGCCGCACCGTGCCGGCAGCCGCCACGAGCGGGGGAAGGTCGAGGAAGGAGGTGGAGAACATGTCAGTGCTCGCTGTCCGGCTGCCATGCCGCCCGGGCCTTGCTGGCCGCCGCAATGGCCTGCTCCAGTGCCGGTGCGTCCGCCGCTGCCATCAGCGCCTCGAGGTCGAGCAGCGCCTGGCGGAAGGCCTGCGACTGCTGCAGCACCTGTTCGCGGTTGGCGAGCAGCACATCGCGCCACATGACCGGGTCGCTGGCCGCGATGCGCGAGAAATCGCGGAAGCCGGGGCCCGCAAGGCTCAGGAAGCGCTCGCCCTGCGGCTGGCCGACCAGCGCGTTGGTATAGGCGAATGCCAGCAGGTGCGGCAGGTGGCTCACGGCCGCGAAGGCGCTGTCGTGCTCTTCATGGCTCATGGTGAGCACATGGGCGCCGATGCCGCTCCAGAGCTGCGAGGCTCGCTGGACGTTCGAGCGCAGCGTGGCCTTGACCGGCGTCAGCACCACCTTGCGGCCGGTGAAGAGCGAGGCCTCGGCATGTTCGACGCCCGACACTTCCTTGCCGGCGATCGGATGCGCCGGCACGAAGTTCGCGAAGTGATTCTGCAGGCCGTGCCGCGCGGCCTCGATCACGTCGCCTTTGGTCGAGCCGACGTCCATGATGAGCGTGTCGCTCGAGATGCCGTGGCGGATGGCTTTGAAGGTGGCTTCGGATGCGGCCACCGGCACCGCCAGCAGCACGAGGTCGGAGCCCGACACCGCCAGCAGCGCCGACGGCGCGGCCACGTCGATCACGCCGAGCTGGCGCGCCCGTTCGGTGGTCGAGGGCGACTTGCTGTAGCCCACCACGCGCTTCACCAGCCGTGCGCGCTTGAGCGCGAGCGCGAAGGAGCCGCCAATGAGCCCGCAGCCGATCAATCCCAGTTGCTCGAACATGGTGCGTGTCCGATCAGGCTTTGACGGGATAGGCGCCGAGCACCTTGTAGAAAGCGCAGAGGCCACGAAGCTCGGCCAGCGCCGCCGCCACGTTGGGCTGCGAAGGATGGCCGTCGAGGTCGATGTAGAAGTAGTACTCCCACTGGCCGGTTCGCGCAGGCCGCGACTCGAAGCGGGTCATCGAGACGTTGTTGACCTTGAGCGGCACGAGCAGGTCGTGCACGGCGCCCGGGCGGTTGGGCACCGAGACGATCAGGCTCGTGCAGTCGCGTCCCGACGCGGGCGGCATCGCGAGCGTCTGCGGCAGGCAGATCACCGCGAAGCGGGTGCGGTTGTACGAGTCGTCCTGGATGGCGTGCGCCACGATGTGCAGGCCGAAGCGCGTGGCCGCGCGTTCGCCAGCCAGCGAGGCCCACGCCGGGTTCGATGCGGCGAGCCGGGCGCCTTCGGCGTTGCTAGAGACGGCGCGCCGTTCGGCGTTGGGCAGGTGCTTCGAGAGCCAGGTCTGGCACTGGGCGAGTGCCTGCGGATGGGCCAGCACGGCCTCGACGCCCTCGAGCGTGTTGCTGCTGCGCAGCAGGTGGTGGCGCACGAGCAGGCTGACTTCGCCGACCACGTGCGTGGGCGAATGCAGGAACAGGTCGAGCGAGCGCGTGACCACGCCTTCGGTCGAGTTCTCGACGCCGACCACGCCGTACTGGGCGCTGCCCGCGGCCGTGGCGTGGAACACCTCGTCGAAGCTGGCGCAATAGACCAGGTCGGCGGCACCGCCGAAGTATTCGATCGCGGCCTGTTCGGTGAAGGTGCCCTCCGGCCCGAGCACGGCCACGCGCTGCGGCGATTCGAGCGCCAGGCAGGCCGACATGATCTCGCGCCAGATGGCGGCGACGTGCAGGTCCTTGAGCGGGCCGCCGTTGCTCTTCTGCATCTTCTCGATGACCTGCGCCACGCGGTCGGGGCGGAAGAACGGCGTGCCTTCGCGCTTCTTGACTTCGCCGACCTGCTCGGCCACGTGGGCACGCTCGTTGAGCAGGGTGAGCAGTCGCTGGTCGAGCGAATCGATCTGCACACGCAGATCGGCCAGGCTGTCGGAATTTTGGGAGGAGGAGGGCGGTGTGGGTGCGGAAGCGGTCATCGTGGCGAGCAGCGGCTGGGCATGCGCCTAGGCATGCGATCGCTCGAATTCTCGCATGTAGCCCACGAGTGCCTGCACGCCCTCGATCGGCATCGCGTTGTAGATGCTCGCGCGCATGCCGCCCACCGACTTGTGGCCCTTGAGCTGCAGCAGGCCCGCTTCGCGCGCGCCGGCGAGGAAAGCGTCGTTGCGGCTTTCGTCCTGCAGGAAGAACGGCACGTTCATGCGCGAGCGGCAGCCCGGGTCGATCCTGTTGACGTAGAAAGAGGAAGCGTCGATGAAATCGTAGAGCAGCTTCGCCTTGGCGATGTTGCGCTGCTCCATGGCGGCCACGCCGCTCAGCGTGCCTTCGGTCTGCTGCAGCAGCCACTGGAACGTGAGCCCAGCCATGTAGATGCCCCAGGTCGGCGGGGTGTTGTACATGGACTTGTTGTCGGCCACGGTCTTGTAGTTGAACGCGCTCGGGCAGATCTCGAGCGCGCGGCCAAGCAGGTCGTCGCGCACGATCACGAGCGTGAGCCCGGCCGGGCCGAGGTTCTTCTGCGCACCGCCGAAGGCGAGGCCGACGCGGCGCCAGTCGACGCTGCGCGACGCGACGTGCGACGAGAAGTCGATCACCAGCGGCGCGCTGCTGCCGAGCGCTGCGAGATCGGGCAGCTCGTGGAATTCGATGCCGTTGATGGTCTCGTTGGTGCAGACGTGCACGTACGAGGCGTCCTTGCCGAGTTGCCAGGTGGCGGGATCGGGCAGGCGCGTGTGGTGGTCTTCAGCGTTGCTGGCCGCCACGTGCGCGGTGCAATAGCGCTGGGCTTCCTTCTGGGACTTGATGCTCCAGCTGCCCGTGATGACGAAGTCGGCGCTGGTGCCGCGCGACAGGTTCATCGGCACGATGGCGTTCTCGCCGAGACCGCCGCCCTGCATGAAGAGGATGTGGAAGTGTTCGGGCACCGCCAGCAGCGTGCGGATGTCGGCTTCGGCCTGCGTGCAGATCGCGCCGAATTCCTTGCCGCGATGGCTCATCTCCATCACGCTCATTCCGCTGCCCTGCCAGTCGAGCATGTCGGCGGCAGCGCGTTGCAGCACCGCCTCCGGCATGGCGGCCGGGCCCGCCGAGAAGTTGTACGGGCGCGTGGCGGCTGGCGTGGGCTGCTGCTGCTGGGGTGTCACGTCACTTCTTGTTGTTGTTGGAAGAAGACTTGGCCGGGGCCTTGGCAGGTGCAGCGCCCTGCGAGCCGCCGCCCGTGGGGGCGCCGAGTGCCTTGGCCACGTTCTCGTCGAGCGCGCGCATCTTGGGTTCGATGGTGGCGCGGGTTTCGGTCACGAGCTTCTCGGTGAGCGCGGTCTGCATCTTCGGATTGAGATCCTGGTACTTCTTGCTGAGCGGCGAGTTGATCCAGGCCAGCAGCTGCTTGAGCTCGTCTTCGCTGAAGTTCTGCTCGAGGATCGGGGTCAGGGCGCCCGGTGCGAGCTGCACGGCCTTGTCGCGCACGATCGGGTACGACTCGTCGAAGTACTTCTTGAGCTCGGCGTCGGCGGCCTTGGCGGCGGCTTCGCGCTTGGCCTCGGGCACCTGCGTCTGCAGGTACTGCGAGCCGGCCTGCGCGATGGGCGCGCTCGACTGCTCGATCAGGCCGCGCGCAAGCGATTCGATGCCGGGGCGCTGCACGTCGATGAACTGCTTGATGAGCGCGGCCTTGTCTTGGGCCATGGCGGCCATCGAGCTACCGGCGAGTGCGACAGTCAGAAGTGCGAGCTTGTATTTTTTCACTGAGGGTTCTCCGTTGAAGATGTGGAAGTATCGTCCGCGCCCGGCTCGGTATCGCCGTTTGCGTCGTTCTCGACGATACGCTGTAGCCCGCTGAGTTTTGCGCCTTCGTCGAGGCCGATCAGCGTCACGCCCTGTGTTGCGCGACCTAGTTCACGAATTTCTGAAACACGTGTACGAACGAGAACACCCTTGTCGGTGATGAGCATGATCTCGTCGTCGGCATGCACGAGCGTGGCGGCAACGACCTTGCCGTTGCGCTCACTCTGTTGAATCGCAATCATGCCTTTGGTTCCCCGGCCATGGCGCGTGTACTCGGTAATGCTTGTGCGTTTCCCGTAACCATTTTCGGTGGCCGTCAGCACGCTCTGCTGCTCGTCCTCGGCCACCAGCATCGCGATCACGCCCTGGCCCGGCTCGAGCGACATGCCGCGCACGCCGCGCGCATTGCGGCCCAGCGGACGCACGTCTTCCTCGTCGAAGCGCACGGCCTTGCCGCCGTCGCTGAACAGCATCACGTCGTGCTTGCCGTCGGTCAGCGCGGCGCCGATGAGGTAGTCGCCTTCGTCGAGGTTCACCGCGATGATGCCGCCCTTGCGCGGATTGCTGAACTCGTCGAGCGTGGTCTTCTTGACCGTGCCCATCGAGGTCGCCATGAAGACGTACTGGTCGGCCGGGAAGTTGCGCTTCTCGCCGGTGAGCGCGAGCGCCACGTTGATCTTCTCGCCTTCCTGCAGCGGGAACATGTTGACGATGGGACGCCCGCGCGACCCGCGCGATCCCGCCGGCACTTCCCACACCTTGAGCCAGTACAGGCGGCCGCGGTTGGAGAAGCACAGGATGTAGTCGTGCGTGTTGGCGATGAAGAGCTGGTCGATCCAGTCGTCTTCCTTGGTGACGGTGGCCTGCTTGCCGCGGCCGCCGCGCTTCTGGGCGCGGTATTCGTTGAGCGGCTGGCTCTTGATGTAGCCGCTGTGCGAGAGCGTGACCACCATGTCGGTGGGCGTGATCAGGTCTTCGGTCGAGAGGTCGTAGGCGCTGTGCTCGACCAGGCTGCGGCGCGCGCCGAGCTTCGACTGGCCGAACTCCTGCTTGATGGCGCCGAGTTCTTCGCCAATGATCACCGAGACCCGCTCGGGCTTGGCCAGGATGTCGAGCAGGTCGTCGATCTCGGCCATCACGTCCTTGTACTCGGCCACGATCTTGTCCTGCTCGAGCCCGGTCAGGCGCTGCAGGCGCATCTGCAGAATTTCTTGCGCCTGGGTTTCCGAAAGGCGGTAGAGGCCGTCGCCGCCCATGCCGAACTCGCGCTCCAGGCCTTCAGGGCGGTAGTCGTCGGCGTTGATCACGCCGCCGTCGGCCCGCGTGCGCGTGAGCATCTCGCGCACCAGTTTGCTGTCCCAGCTGCGGCTCATGAGCTCGGCCTTGGCCACCGGCGGGGTGGGGGCGTTGCGGATGATCGAGATGAACTCGTCGATGTTGGCGAGCGCCACCGCCAGGCCCTCGAGCACATGGCCGCGCTCGCGCGCCTTGCGCAGCGTGAAGACGGTGCGCCGCGTGACCACTTCGCGGCGGTGCTGCAGGAAGACCTCGATCAGGTCCTTGAGGTTGCAGAGCTTGGGCTGGCCGTCGACCAGCGCCACCATGTTGATGCCGAAGGTGTCCTGCAACTGCGTCTGCTTGTACAGGTTGTTCAGCACCACCTCGGGCACTTCGCCGCGCTTGAGCTCGATCACCAGGCGCATGCCCGACTTGTCGGACTCGTCCTGGATGTGGCTGATGCCCTCGATCTTCTTCTCGTGCACCAGCTCGGCCATGCGCTCCTGCAGCGTCTTCTTGTTGACCTGGTAGGGAAGCTCGTCGACGATGATCGCCTGGCGCTGGCCGCGGTCGATGTCCTCGAAGTGGCACCGGGCGCGCATCACGACCTTGCCGCGGCCGGTGCGGTAGCCGTCGCGCACGCCGTTGATGCCGTAGATGATGCCGGCGGTGGGGAAGTCGGGCGCCGGCACGATCTCCATCAGCTCGTCGATGCTCGCCTGCGGATGGCGCAGCAGGTGCAGGCAGGCGTCGACCACCTCATTGAGGTTGTGCGGCGGAATATTGGTGGCCATGCCGACCGCAATACCGCCGGAGCCATTCACCAGCAAATTCGGCAGCTTGCTCGGCAGAACCTTCGGCTCTTTTTCGGAGCCGTCGTAATTGTCCTGAAAATCGACCGTTTCCTTGTCGATATCGGACAACATTTCGTGCGCAATTTTGGCCAGCCGGATTTCCGTATACCGCATTGCGGCCGCGTTGTCTCCGTCGACGGACCCGAAGTTGCCCTGGCCGTCCACCAGCATGTGGCGCATGGAGAAGTCCTGCGCCAGCCGCACGATGGTGTCGTAGACCGACTGGTCGCCGTGCGGGTGGTACTTGCCGATCACGTCGCCCACGATGCGCGCGGACTTCTTGTAAGCGCGGTTCCAGTCGTTGTTGAGCTCGTGCATCGCGTACAGCACGCGCCGATGCACCGGCTTCAGGCCGTCGCGCGCGTCGGGAAGTGCTCGGCCCACGATCACGCTCATGGCGTAATCGAGATAGCTGCTGCGCATTTCCTCTTCGAGACTGATGGGCAGGGTTTCTTTGGCGAAGGAGGTCATTGAGGCGAGAGGCTGGCGGCAGAAGGCGGAATTTTACGCTCTGAGGGGTGTCGCTCCGCCGCAACACAAGGCGGCTATTCCGCCTCCGTCCTACGCTTCCGAGGGGGCCGGCGGCCTGTTTGACAAAGACCCTATGGCACAATCGCCTCAACGTTTTGGGTGGTGGTCACTTAAAGCGTCCTTGATTCGCAGCGCGGCTGCGGCTTTTTCCCCAAGAGGAGAACCATGAAGAAACTGAATAAAGTGGCGATGATGTTTGCAGTCGCTGCGCTCGCCACTGCCGCCGGCGCGCAGACCCGTGTCACCGCTGCGAATGGCGGCCCTACCATTGACAACTGGCAGAACGGCACCGGCGAACTGGTCTGGAAGAACGGCACGAACGAACTGTGCTGGCGCGATGCCAACTGGACGCCTGCCACGGCCGCTGCCGGTTGCGACGGCGCTCTGGTTCCTGCTGCACCTGCAGCCGTTGCTCCGACCCCGGCTGCTCCGGTCGCTCCTGCACCTGCGCCGCAAGTCGCCGCTTCGAAGGTCACCTTCGCTGCCGACGCCTTCTTCGACTTCGACAAGTCGGTCCTCAAGCCTGAAGGTCGCGCCAAGCTGACCGACCTGGTTTCGAAGATCCGCGACGTCAACCTCGAAGTGATCATCGCCGTGGGCCACACCGACTCGATCGGTTCGGACGCCTACAACCAGCGTCTGTCGGTGCGTCGTGCCGAAGCCGTGAAGGCCTTCCTGGTCTCGCAAGGCATCGAGCGCAACCGCGTCTACACCGAAGGCAAGGGCGAGAAGCAGCCTGTGGCTGACAACCGCACCAAGGAAGGCCGCGCCAAGAACCGCCGCGTGGAAATCGAAGTGGTCGGCACCCGCGCCACCCGCTGATTCGATTGAATCGCACAAAGG
>JAESFO010000958.1_pt1 | contig 10632 bp, 9 predicted proteins | sample 9269421 | NCBI WGS metagenome assembly JAESFO01 (sample SAMN14502839, study PRJNA617101) | algae metagenome | isolation source: Nostoc desertorum CM1-VF14 and co-occurring heterotrophs from rocky... | place: USA: Clark Mountains, San Bernardino, California | collected 2000-06-05 | reverse complement strand
CGAACCTCATCCCGTGGCAGGAGCTGTGCCGGCGGACCGGCGCGACCCTGCGCTGGTACTCCGTCACCGACGACGGCCGGATCGACCTCGACTCGCTCGAGCTCACCGACCGGACGCGGGTCGTGGCCTTCACCCACCAGTCGAACGTCACCGGCGCCGTCGCGCCGGTCGCGCAGCTGGTGGAGCGGGCCGCCGCGGTCGGCGCGCTGACCGTGCTCGACGCCTGCCAGTCGGTGCCGCACATGCCGGTCGACCTGCACCGGCTCGGGGTGGACTTCGCGGTCTTCTCCGGGCACAAGATGCTCGGGCCCTCCGGGGTCGGCGTCCTCTACGGCCGCCGGGAACTCCTCGAGGCGCTCCCGCCGTTCCTCACCGGTGGCTCGATGATCGAGACGGTCCGGATGGAGGGCGCGACCTGGGCGCCGCCGCCGCAGAAGTTCGAGGCCGGGGTGCCGATGACGTCGCAGGCCGTCGGCCTCGGCGCCGCGGTCGACTACCTCGGGGCGATCGGGATGGACACCGTCGCCGCGCACGAGGCGTCGCTGACCGCGGCCGCGCTCGAGCAGTTGTCCGCGATCGACGGGCTGCGCATCGTCGGGCCGCCCGGGGCGGAGCTGCGTGGGGGAGCGGTGTCGTTCGTCGTGGACGGCATCCACGCCCACGACCTGTCCCAGGTGCTCGACGACGCCGGTGTCGCCATCCGCGTGGGTCACCACTGCGCGTGGCCGCTGCACCGGCGCTTCGGCATCGTGGCCAGCGCCCGGGCGTCGTTCGCGGTGTACAACACCCTGGACGAGGTCACCGCGCTGGCCGACGGGGTGCGCGCCGCCCAGACGTTCTTCGGGACGGTGTGACGTGCAGCTGCAGCAGATGTACCAGGAGATCATCCTGGACCACTACCGCGACCCGCACGGCGCCGGTCTGCGCGAGCCCTACGACGCCGAGACCCACCACGTGAACCCCACCTGCGGGGACGAGGTCACGCTGCGGGTCAAGGTCGACGGGGACGTGGTCACCGACGTGTCCTACGAGACGCTGGGCTGCTCGATCAGCCAGGCGTCGGTGTCGGTACTGCACGACCTCGTCGCCGGGAAGCCGGTCGGCGAGGCGTGGAAGATCATGGCGTCGTTCCAGGAGATGGCCCAGGGACGCGGCAGGGTCGAGCCCGACGAGGACGTCATCGGCGACGGCGTGGCCTTCGCCGGCGTCGCCAAGTACCCGGCGCGGGTCAAATGTGCTCTCCTGGGCTGGATGGCATTCAAGGACGCGGTGAGCCGCACCGACGCCCGCATCGAGAACTCCGAGGGGAGTCCGGCATGAGCGAGACCACCGAACAGAGCACCTCCGAGGACGTGGTGCGCGGCGCGGCGGGCATGCCCGAGCCGCCCGCCCGGGCCGACGCCGGTGACGGCGCGACCCTCGAGGCCCTGGAGGAGGCGATGAAGGACGTCGTCGACCCCGAGCTGGGCATCAACGTCGTCGACCTCGGCCTCGTCTACGGCATCGACCGGGACGGCGGGACCGCCGTCATCGACATGACGCTGACCTCGGCGGCCTGCCCGCTGACCGACGTGATCGAGGAGCAGACCCGCTCCGCGCTCACCGCCGGTCCCGACGGCGGCCTGGTCGACGACGTCCGGATCAACTGGGTCTGGATGCCGCCGTGGGGCCCCGAGAAGATCACCGAGGACGGCCGCGAGCAGCTGCGGGCCCTCGGCTTCCGGGTCTGACGACCCCGCACCGACCCCGACGGGCCGGATCCCCACCAGGGGGTCCGGCCCGTCGTCGTCTCACGGGAAGTAGACCTCCCGCAGCCGGTCCTCCAGCCCCGCGACGGCGCCGGTGTCGACACCGAGGTGCTCCTCCAGCGCGTCCCGGACCCGCGCGGGGGAGGTGAGGTCGTGCCGCGCCACGTCGCCGTCGGCGGTGCGCACGGTGAGCCGGGTCCCGTCGAGGGTGGTCCGGTGCTCCGGGGTGGTGCGCGCGGCGACGAGCCCGGTCCGGAAGTGCGACGCCGGGTGGTGGGTCAGGTACCAGGAGCCCATCGCGAAGTCGACGTCCGGGGCGGGGACCAGGTCGACGACGTACTGGTCGGCCCAGTCACCGCTGCCGCGCCGCTGCAGGACCCAGGCACCGTGGTCGTCGCGGGCGTAGCGGTAGGTCGCCTGCGGGGTGGGCTGCTCCAGCCCGGCGACGAGCCGCAGCGAGATGGTCGGCACCGTCGAGCCGAACCCGGCGTCGACGGTGAAGCGGCCCTCCGTGGTGTCGACGAGGGTGAGCCGGTGGGTGCGCGACGTCGGCGGGTCCGCCGGGGCCAGCCCGAGGCGGACCCGGCCGACGAGCGGGGTGACCTGGTACCCCACCGCGCCCAGCACGTCGTACAGCAGGCGGTTGTGCTCGAAGCACCAGCCGCCGCGCCGGCCGTGCACCAGCTTCGCCGCGACGCCGTCGGAGGTGGTCGGCGGCTCGACGCCGGTGAACGGGTCGAGGTTCTCGAACGGGATGGTCGCGTTGTGCGCGGTCACGACCCGGTCGAGCAGCGCCCGGTCCGGTGTCGCCCGGTCGACCCCGAGGAGGTCGAGGTACGCGGCGGCCGAGGTCGTCACCGTGCTCGTCATGGTGCCCGAGGCTGTCACCTCGACCCGGGTTCAGGTCAAGGATCAGCGTTCGCGGGCGCCGCGCAGCGCCCACGCCCGCAGGTGGGAGTAGCCGCGGGTGTGCAGTGTCGCGATCCGCCGCAGGTCGAAGCGCGGGTCGTCGCGCAGCGACTCGAACATCTCCTTGTCGACCAGCACCGTGTCCGGGCGGGCCTCGGAGGTGAGCCGCGCCGCGACGTTGACGACCTCGCCGTAGACGTCGCCGTAGCGGGCCAGCACCATGCCGTGGGCGAGGCCGATCCGCAGCTGCGGCAGCGCCGGCTCGGTCCGGACCCGGTCGCGCAGGCCGAGCGCGATGGCCGCGGCGTCGGCGGGGTGCTCGGTGACGTAGAGGACCTCGTCGCCGACGGTCTTGATCACCCGGCCCCGGCCGTTCGCGATGACCTCGGTCGTCACCGAGCCGAACCGCTCGATCATCTCGCCGAGCTCGTCCATGGAACGGCGGCGGGTGGTGCGGGTGAAGCCGACCATGTCGGCGAACCCGACCGACAGCGGCCAGGTGTCGGCCGCGATGTGCGCGGCGTCCAACCGCTGCGCCCCCGCGACCCAGCGCGACGCCGTCGCCGCGAGGTGGCGCCGCCACACGTAGGACTGCAGCGACTCCAGCTCGGGCAGCACGTCGGCGGCGAGCCGGGCCGCGTCGCGCGGGGTCAGCTCGCCGATGTGGGCGGCGGCGACCTGGGCGAGCATGCCGATCTGCCACTCGGCGAGCCGTGACAGCGACTGCGCGACCGCGCGGGCGACGGCTTCGCGGGCGTTCTTGTCGGGCAGCCAGTCCCGGGTGAGGCGGGCGACGGTGCTGGCCGCCTCCAGGTCGGCGCGGGTGTAGACGCGGTCCTCCGGATCGGAGTCCGCGAACCCCAGCGCCCGCCAGAGCCGCCCCGACTCCTCCGGGTCGAGCCCCGCGGCCTCCACCAGCTCGTCGCGGGTGAACTCGCGGGGCGCGCCCAGGATGAACTCGTCCAGCGCCCCGTCGTCGATCTCGCTCCAGTCGATCGAGGCGGGGTCGGGCAGCGGACGGGGTGGTCCGGGTTCGGACGTCACGCGATCACGTGGTGTGCACGACGAGCACGTCCACGCCGGCACGGCGGGTCGCGTCGGCGGGCACCGAGCCGAGCAGCCGCCCGGAGAAGGTGTTCAGACCGCGGTTGCCGATCACGAGCAGGTCGGCGCTGTGCTCCTTGACCGCCTTGCGGAGGACGTCGACCGGCGCGCCGTCCTCGGCGAAGGTCGAGACGTCCTTCGCGCCGGCGGCGGCGGCCCGGTCGGAGGCCTCGCGCAGCGCCTCCTCGGCGGGGGTCCAGCCGGTGACGAGGAAGGCCTCGTCCTTCAGCGCGTCCTCGGCGGCCGAGGTGTCCTCCCGGCTGGCCGGGGTGTAGGCGGAGACGATGACCAGTTTCGCGCCGCTGTCCGCGGCCACCCCGGCTGCGCGCTCGACGGCCGCGAACGACGTCGACGAGCCGTCGGTGCCGACGACGATGGTCTTGTATGCGGACACAGGTGCCTCCCGGGGAACGGTCGCGCGTCGCCGGTCCTGCGGCCGGCGTCACCGCGTGCGACGACGTTACTACGTGGTATCCGATCAACTTGTCCTGAGTCCCTCCCGTCATCGCCCTTTCGAGTGAAATGCGGCGGCTGATCGCAGCATGTGCGCTCGTACGGGTGGCGGAGCGGCCCGGAACACACCGGCCATCCCGGCGAGGGTGCCGGTCAGGTCGTCGCGGCCGGTGAGGAACGCGCGGCCGCTGCGGCCGGCGAAGAACGCGTCGAAGAAGTCCGGCACCAGCTGCGGCGGCATCTCCAGCACGGTGCGCAGCCCATGGCGGCGCAGGCGGTGCACCGCGCGGGCCGAGCGGGGCCAGAGCAGCCGGCGGGCCGCCGTCGTCGCGGCGGCGGGGTCGTGCGGCAGGTGCCGGGCCAGCTCGGCGGCCAGCCGCGGGGCCAGCCCGAGCGCGGGGGCGACGCTGAATCCGGTCGCGGGGTGCACCAGCGGGGTCGCCGCCCCGAACCCGACGGGGTGCCGTGGGCCGCGCGGGGTGTCGACCGGGAAGCGGACGCGCTCGACCGGGGCGGCGTCGGGCACGGCGACGCCCGCCCCGGCGAGCCGGGCCGCGAGCCGGTCGCGCAGCTCGGGCAGCCCCAGCCCCGGCCGTCGCGCCAGGGAGGTCTCCTCCAGCAGGACGGTGCCGTCGCCGTAGGGGACGGCGTAGAGGAACGTCGGCCACTCCGTCCACCCCGGGCGGTGCGGGCCGGGGGAGCGCCAGTCCATGAAGACGGCCTCGCCGGGCCCCACCACCGGCGCGGCCACCCGCTCGTCGACGACGACGCCCCACGCGGTCTGCTCGGTCCCGCCCGCCGGGCCGGGGCGCAGCCGCGACGGGGCCCCGGTGGCGTCGACGACCAGGGCCGCGTCGACGACCCGCGCGGCGTCGTCCCGCGGGGCCCCGCCGTCACCGGGGCCGCCGCTCCCGCCCCGGCCGCCCGGAGGGTGCAGCCGCACCCGGTACCGGTGGCCGTCGGGCCGGACGTCGTCGGCGGCGGCGCGCCCGGGCAGCACCGTGACCCCGGCGAGCCGCGCGTCGAGGTGGGCGCGCAGCCCGGCGGTGTCGAGCACCGCGTACGGGCCCAGCGCGCGGGTGCCACCACCGGGCAGCACGGCCACCGCCTCCGGCCGGGTCGCGATCATCGCCGCAGGCAGGTGCGGGGGCAGCTCCTCGGGCCACGCGCAGTAGGTCGCCGTCCACGCCCGCTCCGGGGCGGGGTCGGCGAGCGTGGTGCGCAGCCCGGTCTCCGCGCACGCCGCCGCGAGCGCCCGCCCGGCCGGACCACCGCCGAGGACCAGCACGTCGGCCACCGTCGTGCCGGGGGCACCCGACCGGCTCGACGACGCCGTCCCGCTCCGAGTCCCCGTCATCGCGGGCCCGGCCGATGCCGGCCGGCGGACAGGCTCCCGCCGTCGATCCGCAGGGTGGCCCCGGTGACCCAGGACGCGGCGTCGGAGACGAGGAACGCCACCGCCTCGGCGACGTCCGCGGGCTCGCCGAGGCGCCCCAGCGGATAGCCCGCGACGACGGACGCCTCGTCGTGGGCGTAGAGCGCCTCGGCGAACCTCGTCCGCACCACGGCGGGGGCGACGGCGTTGACCCGGACGCCGGGGCCGAGCTGGCCGGCCAGCTCCTCGGTCAGGGTGAGCAGTGCCGCCTTCGACGCCCCGTAGGCCCCGATGACGCCGGTGGGCCGCAGCGCCGCGACCGAGGCGACGTTGACGACGGCGCCGCCGTGCGCACCCATCCACACCCGGTGCGCCTGCTGGACGAACCCGAGGGCGGCGACCACGTTGACGTCGAGGATCCTGCGGACGGCGTCGAGGTCGGCCTCGACCAGCGGCCCGTGCTGGGGGTTGATCCCGGCGTTGTTGACCAGCACGTCCAGCGAGCCGAACGCGGCCACCGTCGCCTCCGCCGCGGCGGCCCGGTGCGCCGCGTCCCCGACGTTCCCGGCGACGGCGAGCACCCGGCCGGTGCCGACCCCCGCGCCTGCCGCGAGCTCCGAGGCCGCCGCGTCGAGCTCCGGGGCGCGCCGGCCGGTGATCGTCACCGACGCGCCGCGCGCCAGCAGCGCGGCGGCGACGCCGTACCCGATGCCCCGCGAGGCGCCGGTCACCAGCGCCGCCCGACCGGCCAGGGAGGTGAGATCGGTCATGGTGCCCGACCCTACGTGGGGAATCGGGTGGACCCGGCCGGTAGTCTGGTGACGTGGTCCTGATCGAGTAGACCCGCGTCCGGGCACGACCGTGCCCGCTCCGGTCCTCTCAGCGTCACTCCTCGTCCTCCGTCTGGAGCTCTTCCACGTGATCACCACGACCGACCTCGAACTGCGCGCCGGGTCCCGCATCCTGCTCTCCGGTGCCACCCTGCGGGTGCAGCCCGGCGACCGGATCGGTCTGGTCGGGCGCAACGGCGCCGGCAAGACCACCTCGATGCGGGTGCTGGCCGGAGAGGGCGAGCCGTACTCCGGGCAGCGGAGCGCGAACTCCCCGGTCGGCTACCTGCCGCAGGACCCGCGCGAGGGCGACCTGTCGGTCACGGCGAAGGACCGGGTGCTCTCGGCCCGCGGCCTGGACGTGCTGCTGGCGAAGATGGAGAAGGCGCAGACGGCGATGGCCGAGCTGGCCGACCCGGCCGCGAACGACAAGGCGGTCCGCGAGTACGGACGGCTCGAGGAGCGGTTCTCCGCCCTCGGCGGTTACGCCGCGGAGTCCGAGGCCGCGCGGATCTGCACGCACCTGGGGCTGCCCGAGCGGGTGCTGGCCCAGCCGATGCGCACGCTCTCGGGCGGTCAGCGCCGGCGCGTGGAGCTGGCCCGGATCCTGTTCGCCGCCTCCGACGGCGGGTCGCAGTCGGCGACCACGCTGCTGCTCGACGAGCCCACCAACCACCTCGACGCCGACTCGATCACCTGGCTGCGCGGGTTCCTGCAGCAGCACGAGGGCGGTCTGGTCGTCATCAGTCACGACACCGACCTGCTGGCCGCGGTCGTGAACAAGGTCTGGTTCCTCGACGCGACCCGCGGCGAGGCGGACCAGTACAACATGGACTGGAAGCGGTACCTGGAGGCGCGCTCCACCGACGAGAAGCGTCGTCGCCGCGAGCGGGCCAACGCCGAGAAGAAGGCGTCCGCGCTGCACGTCCAGGCCGCCAAGATGGGCGCGAAGGCCACCAAGGCCGTCGCCGCCAAGAACATGGCCCGCCGGGCCGACGCCCTGCTCGCCGGACTCGACGACGAGCGTCAGGCCGACCGCGTCGCGCACATCCGTTTCCCGACCCCGGCGCCCTGCGGGCGCACCCCGCTCACCGCGGAGAACCTGTCCAAGGCCTACGGGTCGCTGGAGGTGTTCATCGGGGTGGACCTCGCGGTGGACCGCGGGTCGAAGGTCGTGGTGCTGGGCTTCAACGGCGCCGGCAAGACCACGCTGCTGCGGATCCTGGCCGGCACCGAGGAGTCCGACTCCGGCGGGGTCGTGCCCGGCCACGGGCTGCGACGGGGCTACTTCGCCCAGGAGCACGACACGCTCGACATGGACGCCTCGGTCTGGGACAACATCCGCCACGCCAGCCCGGACGCCGCCGAGCAGCAGCTGCGGACCCTGCTCGGGTCGTTCATGTTCTCGGGGGAGCAGCTCCAGCAGCCCGCCGGGACGCTGTCCGGCGGTGAGCGGACCCGGCTCGCCCTGGCCGGTCTGGTGTCCTCGGCGGCGAACGTGCTGCTGCTCGACGAGCCGACGAACAACCTGGACCCGGCCAGCCGCGAGCAGGTGCTCGACGCGCTGCGCCGCTTCGAGGGTGCCGTCGTGCTCGTCACCCACGACCCGGGTGCGGTCGAGGCGCTGGAGCCGGACCGGGTGATCGTCCTGCCCGACGGCACCGAGGACCACTGGTCGGCCGACTACCTGGAACTCGTCCAGCTCGCGTGACCGGTCACCGCACGCAGCGGTGATCACCCGACCGGACCACCACGATCGTCGGACGTGTCCGGGCCGTACCGCGTGCGGCTCCCGGAATCGTGCACGGTCCGTTCCGACGGGGTAATCCACTGCGCTGCCCGACGGATGACGATTCCGAAAGGTACCCGCGGTGCTGCGCCGTTCGGGGTAACCGTTCGCCGATCGCGTTTTCCGCGTTCTGGTCATAAATGGTCAACTGGATCATCATGGCCTGATCGTCGCGCCAGATGCGGCGGTCCGCGGGGGCATCCGCGGAGGGGATGAGGAGGGCCGATGGCCGAGCTCAAGAAGGGCGCCCGGATCACCGGGACGCAGCGGGGCAAACTCGCCGCCGACCTGAAGAAGAAGTACGAGAAGGGCGCCAGCATCCGTTCGCTGGCCGAGCAGACCGGGCGGTCGTACGGCTTCGTCCACCGGGTCCTGTCCGAGACGGGTGTGACGTTGCGCGGGCGCGGCGGCGCCACCCGTACCAAGAAGAAGTAGTCCTCGTCGGCGCCGCCGATCGGGTCGAGCATCGGGCCCGGGGCGGCGTCGTCGTGTGTCCGGGGTGTGTCGTGGGGCGCCGCGCGCGGGATCACCGCGCCCGCCCGCCGTACGCGCCGTAACGTGAACCCTCGCCGTCCACCACCGGCGAAGGGAACACCGTTGGATCGCCCGCTCGCTCTGATGCGCGGGGTCATCCGGGGGGCGGACTCGACGTCCATCCGCCGTGGCTCCATCGCGCGGGGCACCTGGCCCCGGATCTGGGGCTTCGTCCGGCCCTACCGCCGCTGGCTGCTGTGCTATCTGGCCCTGACCACCGTCACCGCCGTGATCGGCGTCGCGACGCCGGTGCTGGCCGGGCGCGTGGTCAACACGATCGTCGCGGCGAACGAGCTGCCCGACGCCGCCCGCGTCGTGATGGTGATCGCCGGGGCGATCGCCGGGATGGCCGTCCTGGAGGCGGTGGTCGGGCTCGCCGGCCGCTGGTTCTCGGCGCGGCTCGGCGAGGGACTCATCGAGGACCTGCGGGTGGCGGTGTTCCGTCACGTCCAGTCGATGCCGCTGGCGTTCTTCGCCCGCACCCGGACCGGGGCGCTGGTCAGCCGGCTCAACAACGACGTGATCGGCGCCCAGACCGCCATCACCGGCACCCTGTCCACGGTGCTGTCCAACAGCATCCAGCTCGTGCTGGCCATCGCGGTCATGATCGGTCTGGCCTGGCAGGTCACCGTGCTGGCGATGCTGCTGCTGCCGGTGTTCGTGCTCCCGGCCCGGCGGATGGGGACCTGGCTCGCCGAGCTGCGCCGCGAGGCCGCCGAGCTCAACGCCACCATGGGCAACCAGATGACCGAGCGCTTCTCCGCGCCCGGCGCCACCCTGGTGAAGCTGTTCGGCGACCCCGACTCCGAGGCCGCCGTCTTCCGGGGCCAGGTGTCGCGGGTGCGCGACATCGGTGTCCGGTCGGCGATGGTGTCGCGGTTGTTCGTCACCGCGCTGCAGCTGGTGTCTGCGCTGGCCCAGGCCATGATCTACGGCCTCGGCGGCTACCTCGCGGTGACCGGGGCGATCCCGGCGGGCACCGTCGTCGCGCTCGGGCTGCTGCTGACCCGGCTCTACACCCCGATGACGGCGCTGGCCAACGCCCGCGTCGACGTGATGACCGCGCTGGTCGCCTTCGAGCGGGTCTTCGAGGTGCTCGACCTGCGCCCGATGCTGACCGAGCGGCCCGACCCGGCCGTGCTGCCCGACGGCCCCGTCGACGTCGCCCTGCGCGGGGTCCGGTTCACCTACCCCAGCGCCACCGACGTCTCCCTGGCCTCGCTGGAGGAGGTCGCGGTGCTCGACCAGCGGGTCAACACCGAGGTGCTGCACGGCGTCGACCTGCACGTCCACGGCGGCGGGCTGCTCGCCCTGGTCGGGTCGTCCGGGGCCGGGAAGTCCACGCTCGCCTCGCTGGTCCCACGTCTCTACGACGTCGACGCCGGCTCGGTCGAGCTGTCCGGGGTGGACGTGCGGGACCTGTCGTTCGCCACGCTGCGCGGCGCCGTCGGGATGGTCACCCAGGACGGGCACCTGTTCCACGACACCATCGCCGGCAACCTGCGCTACGCCTCGCCCGACGCCACCGACGACGAGATGATCGACGCGCTGCGCCGCGCCCGGCTCGGCGATCTTCTCGACACGCTGCCCGACGGTCTCGACACCGTGGTGGGGGAGCGCGGCTACCGTCTGTCCGGTGGTGAGCGCCAGCGGCTGACCATCGCCCGTCTGCTGCTGGCCCGCCCGCGGGTGGTGATCCTCGACGAGGCCACCGCGCACCTCGACTCGGAGTCCGAGGCAGCAGTGCAGGAGGCACTGGCGGAGGCGCTGGTCGGGCGGACCGCGATCGTCATCGCGCACCGGCTGTCCACCGTGCGTGCGGCCGACCGGATCGCGGTGCTGGAGGGTGGGCAGGTCGTCGAGTCCGGCACCCACGACGAGCTCCTGGCC
>JAESFO010000957.1_pt1 | contig 10633 bp, 9 predicted proteins | sample 9269421 | NCBI WGS metagenome assembly JAESFO01 (sample SAMN14502839, study PRJNA617101) | algae metagenome | isolation source: Nostoc desertorum CM1-VF14 and co-occurring heterotrophs from rocky... | place: USA: Clark Mountains, San Bernardino, California | collected 2000-06-05 | reverse complement strand
TGTTGATCTTTTCTTTTCAAAATTGTACTGATATATTTTTCAATATCTGTTGTAGTTTGTTCCGGCGTTTTTCTTTTCCAGAAATAGGATTTCGCATCTATTGCCAGAACGTTGATCCCGGTGCGATTAATGCCGGAACAAAAACTATCCGAAAAACTATTGAAACCTCCGTCTCCGCTTATATACAAAACCATGCACGAATCCTGCTTCCCTTTCCAGTCTTTGATAGGAAGTATGCTGTTTTGCCCGGCACACCGGACGCTACAGAAGATGATGGGTAGCGTCATCCATATTATAAGCCTGCAAGATAGAAAAGTTTTAATCATAATTTTCATGGTTTCATTACATTGTTAATAGCTATCGGTAGTTGAAGCAGGTCAAAATCATTATCATAAATAAGATATTTGTCCTCCCATATAGCTGCATATTTGTCTTTAAATTCCCTGAGCCCTTTATAGTGCTGAAATCTCTTTATTTTATCTGCTGCCATTTTTATAAGCTGTTCGGCCGTATTGTCTGGCTGTGTGATCCCCGTCAGTGGAACCAGGCCCAGGTTGATGTATTGTTTGCCCTGTTCTTTCGCGTATTCCGTCAATTTGATTACCAGTGCGTCCATCGCGGCTCCCGGCGCGTCGTTGGTTTTACGTATGAGGTCATAGGTGCAGTCACTTTCGGCATAATCCGGTATGACATTGAGAAATGCTTTTATGTTACCGCTTTCGTCATTCAATGTAATGATGTCCTGTTGCCGGAGCTCTTTCTCATCAAACATACCCTGTGAAAACACCGCCTCTTTTATATCATAAGAGCGGAGCCATTCATCGGATATGTTCTTTAATTGCGCAAGAAAACAGGATGTGTGGGGTGGCCGGGTAATATGGGTGGTATATCCTTTCTTATTAAGATTGTTTAGCCCGTTGCGCAGCGATTTTTTATCGCGGCCTTCGAGCGAGAAGCTATGCACGTCAATAATTGCTTCCTGCCCGATTATTAATTTGTTTTTCTTTAAACGGCTAAACCAGGGAATGCTGTCTTCATCTACACGGTAAAATGCGGGCTTTAAACCCATTTGACGGCACCGTTGGTCAAATTCGGTAAGAATGTCAAGCTTGTGCGCTATATCGCAAACAGGCTCTTCTAAAACTATAGCAAAGCCGCCCGAAATTTTATAGGCAATAAAGCCATCATGAATTTCTGAAAAGAAAAATACTTTATCGGCATATACCTTAAAATAGTCGAGCGACGAATTACCGAACTGGCTGAGCAGGAACAGCGCTTTATCACGGTGACGTTCGTGCTGTTGGTTCGTTTTGGTGTAGGGCCTGATCAGGCAAAAAATAAGCAAGCCCCATAAAATAAAGCCAAGGTCCCTCAATATCCATATAAATTCATGTCCGAACCTGGTTACAGGATGCAGCGTACTATCTTCAACCAGGAGAAAACTTTTCAGCGCATGTAACAAAGAGTCTGCCCAGGTAAAATCTTCACCGAAATGCCGCTGATCTATGAAATAGAAACTGATGAATGCAAATAATAAAAGAAACGGGAAACCTAGTAAGGCCGTTCTGATAACGGCCTTTTTCCATTTGCTGCTATTTTGCACCCGGTATTGTGATGCAGTTGCCATAAGAATTACCAGGGTTACCAATGCTACAAGGGCTTCTTCATAGTCGAGCGCCTTGGCTAAGTTACCGGCTACCGACAATGCCGTGAGTATTAAGGCAAAAATCCAGGCACTTCGTAATCCTTTAAAGAGTGAAACAGAGGTGATCAATAGCGCTAACCCAATAAACAATACCAACAGGTGCGAAGCATGGATGGCAGTTAGCGGCAGGTACTCACGAAGTAGCTGAGACCGTACCTTTATAGGCGGTGTTACCGCTGAAATAATATTAATAACGCCAAGCAAAAAGGTGAGTATAACCGGGAATGCTCTTAACAACAGGTTGCGGCCTCTCCATGCAAAAGAAATTAAACCTGCAATTAACGGCAGCCAGAACTCAAAAACCCGGTAAAGCAGGGTGACGGATAAGGCGGTTACTGAGCTATAACCAAAGCGTTCCAAAATATAAACCATTGAAAGTTCAACTGCTCCCAGGCCCCGCATAAATGGTGAAATAACCGACATGAGGATCCCGGCAATGTAGACAGATGCAGCAGCCTGGAAGGATCCCGGCCGACCCAGGGCGAGTATAGAGCAATAGATGGTAAGCATACCGAGTATTTCTACAGCAACAGAATAGCCGACAACATTACCGTACTTACGTGCAATCACGCTCGCGTCAAACAGTTCATCGATCTGCGGTGTCAGCGATGGCCATTTGCTTTTTATCCAACGATAAACAGCGCCTTTTTTCCGGATAGAATCAACAGGAAAATAAACCAGGGAAATAACCAGTAATAATACAGGTAAGCCAATCCAGGCATTACCTGTTTGAGTGCCGTTACAAAAAGAAAAAATGATGACGGGAACACCCGCAATAAACACAGATAATAAACCTGCAAATGCAAAAAGTCCACTCGCCTGGTGTACCTGCATCTTGCTGTAGCCGGCCTTCCTGATCTGCCGGGGAGCATAAGCCAGAGCACTCAGGCTTCCCGCCGGTAGGAAGACACCGAGGAAATTCCTTTTTAAAAAGAGCTCAACGCCGTGTAATAATTTAAAAGGAAGACCAATTGCTGCAAAACTTTGTTGATACATTGCTGCTTGGCAAATAATAATGCCTACGCCCAATACTGATAGCAATAATAGCCACCCACTGCCCACCTGTTGTAATTGTGGTACAATCTGGTGCAATTCTTTCCGCTCACTTCTGAAGAAGAAAATGGCCAATAAAATCATGAGTAAAGCCACCAGCTCCCGCCAGTGAGCTTTGGGAGATATTTTTTTTGAAAGCGACGAAAATTGGGCCCGGGTTGTTCGCATACAGTTGCGTTGTTTTAAAGGGAGTAAAAAACCCGGCTGCTATAGCCGGGCCGATTTGCAAACACTATCAATCAACTATGCTGTTTATTCTCTTTATATCTTTTATCGGGCGTGCCGTCTTTTTTCATGTGTTGGGGTGCTGCGGTTTTCGCCGCATTTTGATTGGCTTTATAACGCATATCTGGTGTGCCGTCTTTTTTTACCGGGGCCGCTGCCGTAGTTTTTTTGGCAACGCTGCCTGCCGGTTTTGATGGTGTTGTATGGGTGGTAGCCATTGGATTTTTTACCGCCGTTGCAGTTGAATGATGACTGGTGGTACCGGTTACCTGTGTTGCTGCAGTGGTACTTTTTGCAGGGGCAGCTGTTTGTGCAAAACCTGCGGCACTAAAGCTTATGAAACTTAAAACTGCGAATAGAATTTTTTTCATTTTTTAAAATTTTAATTGGTAAAAGAATTTCAATCGATATTATTTGGCTCCGTTATTAGTTTAAAGCTACAACGGGTAAAAGCGCCCACCATTTGAAACTAGCCGAAAAGGCAAAAACAGTCGGTGGATCATTGTCATTTATCGATTGGGATAAAAACGGATATGCTCAAAAACATAATTATCATGTTGCCTGAGCCGGTCTATCAATTGCTTCAATTCACTTTCTTCCCATTTTTTCTGGAACATCTCATCATGTATCAGTATCACAATATGGTCTTTGGTAAAAGTTCCGCCGCTATTTAGCCGGTCTTCTATTGCCTTTTCTATTTCATCAACAGATTGTACCGGTGTTCCGTCGTTCGCGTGATGTTGCCATTCGATATCCCATCCATATATTTTGTAACCGTTGGCTGCAAGCAGGTCTGCAGCTGTGCCGCCGCTGGTACCATCATCTCTTTTTCTGTCGCCAATACGCCAAATATTCCTGCCCGGTAGCCTTACGATCTTATACCGCAGATTCAGCAAGGCTTCATTTTTTTGTATATCTGCCAGTACGCCCGCCGGGTTACTATAGAATGATGCATACTTATTATTAGCATGAGTGTAGCTATGATTATAAGTTTCTACAAAGGGGTTTTGCTCATACATTTTGTAATAAGTGCCCATTTCTTTTGTCTGCAAGGCATGCTCCCCCACAAGAAATACACTTATTTTTAAACGTTCGGCCAGAATAACGCTGTCAATATTTTCACTGCCATTTAAAGGGCCATCATCAAAAGTGAGATAGATGTATCGGAGCGGTGTTGAGGGCGAAGGTGCAACCGCTTCTTTTTGCCGGCTGTTTAAGCTGACAAAAGAGAAGCATGCAACAACTAATACGATAAGAGATCCCACCAAATTTTTTTTCATAAAAGTTTTGTTTTAGTTTAAAAATATCGGTTACAAGAAACAGGGCAATCTGTTTACTGCTCTGGCGGAAGTTTCAGGTAAGCCCGCAGTATAAAGATCAATAACAAAATGGTGAACAATACACCGGCCAGCACGCCAAGGCAATGTATTAAGCCATCGCCCGAATCTAAAGCTTTTAAAAAGCCAAAAAAGAAAAATACGAGAGTAATGGCATCAGCGAGAAATAATATAATGTAAATGATTCTCATTGCTGTTTTAATTCTTTTATTGATTGACAGGCCGGTGCCGTGTTAATGTCTGTTCAAAAACCACTAAATTTATTAAGCGAAGTTATTATACCTAAACAGGTGTATTATATCTCGATCGCTCAACAGGCAGATACGATCGTTGAATGGGGTAGAAACAGCCAGTGAAAAAGGGGAGACAAAGTTTGAAAACAATCTGTCTGCAGAGAAAGTAAACACAACCCATTTATATTGTGAAATGAAAATACTTATCGTAGACGACAATAAAATTGCCCGTGCCATATTACAGCAATTAGCCAGCCAGGTGAAAGATATCACAGTGATAGGAGAATGTGAAAGCGCTACGGATGCTTACAATTTTCTACAGGAGCAGCCTGTTGACCTGTTATTGTTAGATATTGAAATGCCTGGTATGACGGGCCTGGAACTAACAAAGACTTTGGGCAACAAAAGACCGGTCATCATTTTTACCACTTCGAAGAAAGAATATGCAGCGGAGGCATTTGAATTGAACGTGGCAGATTATATTGTAAAACCGGTTACACCTGCGCGTTTTTTGCAGGCAATAGACAAAGCCAGGGAGCTGGTAGAAAGCGATAGCACTGACGTAGAGCAAAGCGATGATGAATTTGTTTTTATACGCGATTCTAACGTGGTACGCCGGCTTAAGATGGATGATATTTTATTTGCCGAGGCGATGGGTGACTATGTGAAGTTGTATGTACCGGGCAAATTCTACGCCATTCATACTACATTGAAATCTGTCTCGGAACGTTTGCCGGCCTCCCGGTTCATCCGTACCCATCGCTCCTATATCGTAGCCGTATCAAAGATCGACACCGTGCAGGATGGCGCACTCATCATTAATGATATACCCGTACCCGTAGCAGATACTTACCGGTCGGCTTTAAATAAGCGAATGAATATTTTATAATACTGGCCCGGAGGTAGCGCCTCATGCGCTGTATTAAAAATGCCTTTATAAACTGATTGAACGGTTTTATGAAACAAAAGCTGATCTTCCTGATTTTGGGAGCCTTTACAATAGGAACGCTTATATTGGTTTATATTCAGTATAATTCATCTAAAAGCATTGAAGGGCTCGTAGGCGGTGACAGCAGGCTTTTGCAGGAATTTAAGATCCGCAAAAACTTAACTCTTATCTCGGGGCATGTTGTTGCCCTGCAACGTTTGGTAAAGGGTTTGGATACCGGAAATCCTTCCCGCATTAAAACCAGGATGGACAGCCTGGAGCAAGAGATTTCAAAAGCGAAAGAAGAGCTGAAGAAAAGCATTACCGATGATAGTACTTCGCAATACATCGACTCTTTAAGCAATGCTGTGTTGTTAAAGGCAGCGCTTTGCCGGAAAGTGTGGGAGACTCATAAGCAGGCTGGTTGGTTGGCCGCCGACAGGGTAGTTGAGCAGCATTTGTCTGTTTGGCTTTCCGATGACATTGAGTTCTGGATAAAAAAAATTGAAAATACACGGGATGATCACCTGACTGCAATTACCCGGGCGGTTGACAAAAGCGGGACGCGTGCCCAGAAACTAAATGATTTATTAACCGTATTGGTGCTGCTCGCTGCGGCCCTGATTTTCTGGTATATTATTTATATCATTCAGAAACTATCCCGTTCAGAGGAAAAAGTCAGGCAGGGTGCTGCATTAAAGGAGCATTTTATTGCTAACATGAGCCATGAGATCAGGACACCGATGAATGCAATTTTGGGGTTTACAGCCCTGCTGGAGCAACGTGAACTGGATCAAACATCACGGCAGTATGTAGATACCATTCGTAAATCGGGAGAAGGATTGTTGACCATTATCAATGATGTGTTGGATCTTTCAAAAATTGAAGCGGGCATGATGGCTATTGAATCGGCGCCGTTTAATATCCGGTCGCTGATTCACTCCGTTGAAGTAATGTTCACTGCCCGGGTAGCAGAAAAGAAATTACAGCTACGTACACGTGTAGCCGATAATGTACCCGAAATACTGGAAGGAGATGCCACCCGGCTTACACAGATACTGGTAAACCTGGTTGGCAATAGCCTTAAATTTACCAGGGAGGGAAGCATCGAAGTAAACATTACAAATGAACAACAGGCGGGTCAGAACGCCAATATCGGAATAGAGGTAAGCGACACCGGAATAGGTATCGACCCGGGAAAACAAAAAGAGATCTTCAACCGTTTTCAACAGGGTGATGAAAGCATTACCAGGGATTTTGGGGGTACAGGGCTGGGGTTATCTATTGTTAACGAGCTGGTAACGCTTCAGAAAGGAACGATAACCTTAAGCAGCGAGCCGGGTAAAGGCACATCTTTCTATTTAAGAATACCTTACACCATTGCTTCGGATGAGCAAAAGATCAATACTCAACCTGTTATTGAAGACATAAAGGCTTCCTTTGAAGACTGGACCGATATCCGGCTACTTTTTGTGGAAGATAACGAGGTGAATCAAAGCCTGATACAGCACCTGTTTGATAACTGGAAAATTAACTACGACCTGGCGGGTAATGGGAGAGAGGCTGTTCATTTATTAAAATTGAGGGCATACGACCTTGTTTTAATGGATATCCAGATGCCTCAGATGGATGGATACTCGGCAACCCATTATATACGCGATACCTTGCAGCTTTCGATACCTGTTATTGCTATGACCGCTCATGCCCTGGCGGGTGAAAAAGAAAAATGCCTGAGTTGTGGTATGAATGATTATATCGCCAAACCCATAAAGGCAGCTACATTATACCAACTGTTGATTAAATATATACCGGTTTCGCACCATCATTTTAAAGAGCCCGTTAACAAAAAGCAGGAAAGTGCCTATGCTTGTATTAACCTCGACTACCTTCATGAAGTGAGCATGGGTAACAAAGATTATGAAAAAACAGTAACGGGTTTATTTATTGAAACAGTACCGGATGCATTGGCAGCTATAAGGTCGGCCTGGCAAGATGGGCGTATAAGTACAGTTAAACAGGAAGCGCATAATATGAAAACTACTGTTTCTGTGATGGGACTTAATCATGTACTGCAACCTTATTTGGATGCGTTGGAATACAATGAACTCTCGCAGGCAACTTTCGACACCTACTTTGATCAGCTGGAACTCGCCTGCGATAAGGCGCTGATGGAAGCCCGGCATTTATATAATACCTATAGCAGTTAATTCCGAAGTAAGTATATTCTCAGTATTCGAATCTTTTAATAGTATCGTCCGATTCCAGGCTTGTAACAATAGCATTATGTTGATCCGCTTTACCACGTACCTGCCAGTAAGTGGTCATCAGCCCATCTTCTTTGATCTGTTTGGTGAGTTTAAATTTCAGTTCACTGTTGTAAAAGAGTTGCTCCAGTTTCTTTTTGGTATTGTTTTCAAAGAAATACTGTATAACATATAAACGGCTTTGGTTAGAATGATCTATGAGTTTTTCAATAGAAGGTAACGCGGCCAGCACAAATAAAATAAGAAACGAGGCACAGGCAGCTGCAACATAATAACCCGCTCCAATACCCATACCCACCGCAGCAACAGCCCAGATTGTTGCAGCGGTGGTAATACCGTTAACCCGGTTATCTCCCCTGAAGATCACACCCGCGCCTAAAAAACCAATACCGGTTACAATATTAGATTATCGTACAAGTCATGTACAGTTCGTATTACGTTCTCAAAAAACAGATAAGTATGAATATAATATAGACATTATATTTTCTGATACGACATTTATACAAGCGCACTCCATGCTGTACGGGGTTAAAATATATAAGAATGAGGCGGCATTAAGTGATATATTGATACCATATTCCACTGTAAATAAATATTTAAGCTATGATGACAACTATTTGTTTTGTTTAGAAGGCAATGATGAAACCTATTATATTGCAGCTTCCTTTTTTGTTGTGTTTGAGAATAAACTTCAATTTAACGAAAGTAGCTTGTACTTTGATCCTGGAGGGGAGATAGCATCAAGTCTTAAATAAATTTGAGTCTTTGTTCTGCGATGCTTTTCATGTTTTTTGCCAGCAAAGTGAAGTGTATAAGGCCTAAATAAATAATGTATGAATATCTACCTTTCTAATATTTATGGTCGTTTGGTTGAGTTGTCCGATTTAACGCTTCAAAGAAAAATATGGCTTAATGAAAATAACGACACAGGAAAGATGTCTTCATATGCAGAGTTAATTAATTCGCTATTTGACGATTATAGCTTCGATCAGTTTTTGGACGGAGAGGCGATAGAGTGGGGAGTGCCTTCCGATATCGTAGAACAGCTTGATGGAGTTCGAAGCATGCTTAATGTGTACATAGACCGCGAAAACAAAAAGCCTCGTACGGAGCGACAAATATTATCTGACCCCGAATGGCTGCAAATTGTTGATAGAACCAAAGAAATAATGGATAGGTGGGACTATAAGAATCCATAGTGTAACTCACAAAAAATTGTAGATTTCATGATAAGATGTGGTGTGCTCCTTACTATAGGGGAGGCCACATTTTCTATTGTTGAAAGCGGGTGGACAACCCTTATATTATACCATAATTTATAAGCTTCTGCGATAAAACCATTGTTGCTTAAATCGAGAATGGCTCAGTTAACGTGGTCGGTCTTTTATTTTAGAAGGTGATTTTTAACGGCAGATCCTTTCGACAGTAGTAATTAGTTTGATCCTATAAATACAAAGGACGGTTCCAGATTTGCTTAGAGGCAACAAGAATTCCACATCAGAATTATTTAGGGTGGGTTACACTTTGGCGTGCTTAATTGAGCATCTACTCTTTGCATAGGATGTCTTTGGAGAAATAAGCGTGATCAGGCACGTGCTAAAGGAGAACCACGTTAGCTAAGATAGTTAGAAGTGAAGTGTTTTAGAATCTCATGTCACTGATGCCAATTTTTCAACCTGATCCCTATTTAACGGATATTCTATGAACCCAAAAACAAAAAAGCAGCTACTTTATTTGTAACTGCTTCATTTTTTGGTGACCGCGTTAGGATTCAAACCTAAAACCTTCTGATCCGTAGTCTGAAAACCTGCTTTATGTATGTTTATGTCTATTTATTGCTGTTTATGTTAATGCATTGAAATTAAGCAATTTGTGTCTATTGGTTTCGGTTTGCCTTGTATTTATTTTTATTACATCGCTATATTTGTATAGCAAAATGTATGGCAAAAGCAACTGCAATGAATAAAAACGAAGTTACCTATACAATAGTACTATTTACGAAGCAACCCAAACAAGATAATACATTTCCGTTGAAGCTTCGGGTAACCTACCAGCGAAAACAGCAATATTATGGAATTGGGAAAAGTGCTACTAAAGAAACATGGGAAAAACTCAAGGAATCTAATTTAAAAGGAGAATTAAGGAAACTTAAACTTGCTATAAGCGAAGTTGAAGAAGGCGCAAAGGATATAATTGATAAAATTATCAATAAAGATGGTGAGTTTTCATTCCACAGATTTAAGGAGGTTATTTCTGGTAATGATTCAAAATCTAATTGGCTGTTTCAGGCTTATAGTAGCTTAATCGCGGAATTAGAAAGTAGTAGCAAGGTTGGTTCCAAGATTGCTACAGAAAACGCCTATAATAGCTTTAAAATGTTCTTCAATGATAAAGATATCAAGCTGAATGATATTACCCCAGCGGTTTTGAAACGATATGAGAAGTGGATGGTAGAAGATAGGGAAAACTCTACTACGACAGTTGGGATTTATCTGCGAAGCCTCCGATCAGTTTTTAATAAGCTAATAGCTGTAGGAGTAATAGATATTAATTGTTATCCATTTGGAAAATATAAATACCAATTGCCAGCGGCAGGCACCCGAGATAAAGTGATTGATTCGGATATCTTAAGAAAGATACATGGATACCAGCCGGAAGAGTTCTCAAACATTGATAAAGGAAAAGATTTGTGGTTCTTTTTATACCAGTGTAATGGGATGAACGTAAAAGATATGTGTAGGCTCAGGTTTTCGGATTTCAAGGAGGATCATTTTGTATTTACCCGCGCAAAAACAGAAGGTAAAACAAAGGATAGTGTTGATATACGGGTAGTGTTGAATGATGATATACTGCGCATCATTGAAAAGTGGGGTAATAAAAACGAGGGT
>JAESFO010000956.1_pt1 | contig 10649 bp, 12 predicted proteins | sample 9269421 | NCBI WGS metagenome assembly JAESFO01 (sample SAMN14502839, study PRJNA617101) | algae metagenome | isolation source: Nostoc desertorum CM1-VF14 and co-occurring heterotrophs from rocky... | place: USA: Clark Mountains, San Bernardino, California | collected 2000-06-05 | reverse complement strand
GGACCGGCTGTGTGGTCGGCGGTCGGCGGCGGCGCTCAGGAGGCGGCGCGGGCCGAGCGCCCGAAACCGATCCGTCCGCGGCGGCGGGCGCGGCGCCCGGCCCCGGAGGTCTCGGCACACAGCAGGCAGCCGTCCCCGGGTGGGGAGGCCAGCGACGCCGGCAGCACCACGTGCCCGCAGAGCGCGGTGCAGTGTCCGGTTCCGGCGGTGAGCGAGTCGGCCAGCACCGCCTGCGCCACGACGTGGCTGCGGCTGTCGCGGGCGCAGGTGACCGTGACGGTCTGCTCCTCGTCCGGCGCGGTCACCACGGCCACGGGGCGCGTACTGGCGGGTGTCACCGACACGGCAGCTCCTCCGGGCACGATTCGACGGAATAACCATCCTCACCCCGCAGTGGTGCAGATGCAAGTGCATCCGCACGATTGGCCGAACGTGCGGGCGGGTGGTCGCGGAGCGTGGCGAGGGCCACGTCCGTGCCCCCGACGGGTCCGGCCGGTCCGTTCCGGGACCCGCCGGACGGCCGGTGATCACGGTGTCTTCCTGGGCGGACACCCGGTCGCATGGTTCCGGATCATCCTGTGGCACCGGTCACGTCGATCGTGGCGTCGAGGTCGGCCGCCGGTCGTCAGCGGCTGCGACCCGCGCCGGGCGGCACTAACCTTGCCAGCCATGACCGCTCCCGAACAGGCTCCTCCTCGGGCGTCCACGGCTCCGGACGGGGACGCCGCGACCGGCGCGCCCGCCCCGGCGGCCGACGCCGACGGTGACCATTCGTACGAGATCGGCTCCCCGGTCCCGGCCGACGGGGTGGACATGTGGCGGCTGGCGGTGGAGGCGCGGACGCTGGACGCGAACTCCCGCTACGCCTACGTCCTGTGGTGCCGCGACTTCGCGCGCACCTCGGTCATCGCCCGGCGCGACGACGGCCGCGCCGTCGGCTACGTGACCGGCTACCTGCGCCCCGAGAACGGCGCCCTGCTCATCTGGCAGGTGTGCGTCGATCCGGTGGCACGCGGTGCGGGGCTCGCCGGCCGGATGCTGGACGCCGTCTGGGACCAGGCAGGCGCCGAGCGGATGGAGACCACCATCACGCCGGACAACGCCTCCTCGATCCGCCTGTTCACGAAGTTCGCGGAGCGCCACGACATGACGATCGAGCGGGAGGACCTCTTCGGTCCGGACCTGCTCGGTGACGAGCACGAGCCGGAGAACCTCTATCTCATCGGCCCGATCGCAGCAGACAAGGGTGGGAACACATGACCGTTTTCGAGGATCTCGAGTCCCAGGTCCGGAGCTACTGCCGCAACTGGCCCGTCGTCTTCGACACGGCGAAGGGCAGCCGTCTGACCGACGTCGACGGCCACTCCTACCTCGACTTCTTCGGTGGCGCAGGAGCCCTGAACTACGGGCACAACCCCGAGGTGCTCAAGAAGCCGCTGATCGAGTACCTGACCCGTGACGGCATCACCCACGGGCTGGACATGTACACCTCGGCCAAGGGCGAGTTCCTGACCACGTTCGAGGACGTCATCCTCAAGCCGCGTGGCCTGGAGTACAAGGTGCAGTTCCCCGGCCCGACCGGCGCCAACGCCGTCGAGTCGGCGCTGAAGCTCGCGCGCAAGATCAGCGGCCGGGAGGCGCTGATCAACTTCACGAACGCCTTCCACGGCATGACACTGGGCGCCCTGTCGGTCACCGGCAACTCGATGAAGCGCGGCGGTGCCGGCATCCCGCTGGTCCACTCGACGCCGATGCCGTTCGACAACTACTTCGACGGCAAGATGCCCGACTTCCTGTGGTTCGAGAAGGTCCTCGACGACACCGGCTCCAGCCTCAACGAGCCGGCCGCGGTGATCGTCGAGACCGTGCAGGGCGAGGGTGGCCTCAACCCGGCGCGCATCGAGTGGCTGCAGGGTCTGCGGGACCTGTGCACCCGCAAGGGCATCCTGATGATCGTCGACGACGTGCAGATGGGCTGCGGCCGGACCGGCCCGTTCTTCTCCTTCGAGATCGCGGGCATCGAGCCCGACATCGTCACGATCTCGAAGTCCATCTCCGGCTACGGCCTCCCGATGGCGCTCGTGCTGATCAAGCCCGAGTACGACCAGTGGGGCCCGGGCGAGCACAACGGCACCTTCCGCGGCAACAACCCCGCGTTCGTCACCGCCACGCACACGCTGCGCAACTGGTGGACCGACGACACGCTGGAGAAGGAGACGCTGCGCAAGGGTGAGAAGGTCGAGGAGGCCTTCAACAAGATCATCGGTGACAACCAGGGCACCGAGATGTTCACCAAGGGTCGTGGGATGGCGCGGGGCATCCAGTTCGAGGGGGAGGGGCTCGCCGAGAAGGTGGCCTCGAAGGCCTTCGAGCAGCGGCTGCTGCTGGAGACCGCCGGTCCGAACGACGAGGTGCTCAAGCTCCTGGCGCCGCTCACGACCACCGACGACGAACTCGACGAAGGTCTTGCGATCATCGGCGAGTCCGTCAAGACCGTCATCGGGAGCTGATCCACAACCATGATCGTCCGCACCATCGACGAGATCACCGACACCGAGCGTGACGTGGTCTCCGAGGACCAGCAGTGGCGCAGCAAGCGCATCGTCCTGGCCAACGACAAGGTGGGGTTCTCGGTCCACGAGACCACGCTGAAGGCCGGGACGATCAACGACTTCTGGTACGCGAACCACATCGAGGCCGTCTTCATCACCTCCGGTGAGGGCGAGCTGTACGACAAGGACAACGACGCCACGTACCAGCTCAAGCCGGGCTCGATCTACGTGCTGAACGGCAACGAGAAGCACCAGCTCCGCCCGAAGACCGAGATCACCTGCGTGTGCGTGTTCAATCCGCCGGTGACCGGTCGTGAGGTGCACGACGAGAACGGCGTGTACCCGCTGGTCACGGAGGACTGAGGGCTCCGTACCGGGATCGACACCGCGAGGGGTGTTTCCGCTGTGTGACAGCGGGAACGCCCCTCGCGGTCGTTCACACGACGTCCATCCGAAGGGACACCGAACCCACAGCGACTCACAGGAGGGTCCATGACCGCACTGGTCGGTAACGACGAACCGCGTCTCGTGCGTGCAGCCGGGGACCGCTACCCGACGCGCGTCTCGAACACCCCCGCCTTCATCGACCGCGCCGAGCCCACCGTGTGGGGCTCGAGGGCAAGCGCCGGCATGTTCGGCGCCCAGGAACTGGAGGCGCACGAGCGCGACGGCTTCGTGCAGGTGCCGGGGCTGCTGACGGCCGACGAGATCGTGGAGTACCAGGCCGAGCTGGACCGGCTCGCCCACGATCCCGAGGTCCGCGCCGACGAGCGCTGCATCGTCGAGAAGTCCTCGGACGAGGTCCGCTCGATCTTCGAGGTCCACCGGATGTCCGAGGCGATCGGCCGGCTGGTGCGCGACGAGCGGGTGCTCTCCCGGGCCCGCCAGATCCTCGGCTCCGACGTGTACGTGCACCAGAGCCGGATCAACTACAAGCCCGGGCTCGGTGGCGGGGGGTTCTTCTGGCACTCCGACTTCGAGACCTGGCACGCCGAGGACGGGATGCCCGGCCCGCGTGCGGTCAGCTGCTCGATCTCGCTGACCGACAACCACGCGTTCAACGGCTGCCTGATGATCATGCCGGGGTCGCACCGGACCTTCGTGTCGTGTGTCGGGGAGACCCCGGAGGACTACCACCTGACGTCGCTGAAGGAGCAGGAGATCGGCACCCCGGACGCGGAGTCCATCTCGAAGCTGGCCCAGCGGCACGGCATCGAGATGATGACCGGCGAGGCGGGCGGCGCCACGTTCTTCGACTCCAACTGCATGCACGGGTCGGGCGACAACATCACCCCGTACCCGCGGTCGAACATCTTCCTGGTGTTCAACAGCGTCGAGAACGAATGCGTGGCGCCGTTCTCGGCCCCGCGGCCACGTCCGTCCCACATCGCGGCCCGGGACCGGTCCCCGGTCCGCTGAGCGTCCGCGCTCAGGCGTCCTGGAGGGGTCAGAGCTCCGGGCGCTTGGGCCGGTAGCCGTCCCACGTGTGCGTGCCGCGCAGCCGCTTGCGCAGGTACGGCATCACGTGGTGGGTGACCCACCGCAGGTCCTCGGCCTGGCGCGCGGTCCAGGGGGTCGGCCCGCCCTCGGGCTCCGGGCACGGCCCGCGCCAGTCCGGGGCCTGCTCGCCGAGGGTCTCCAGCACCCGCCAGGCGACCCGCTCGTGCGCGTGCGGGACCAGGTGCAGCCGGTCCGGCCCCCAGGCCCGCGGGTCGGCGAGGCACTCCATCGCCCACAGGTCGACGACGCGGCAGCCGTGCCGTTCGGCGGCGGCCCGCATGTCCTCGTTGTAGCAGGCGATCCGGCCGCGCAGCCTGCGGATGAACGGGTGCATCCGGCGCAGGTCGAAGCCGGTGAAGATGAGCACCTCGGCGCCGGTTGCGACCAGCCTGCCGAGCGCGGCGTCGAAGCGGGCGGCGAGGTCGTCGACGTCGCAGGACCAGCCGATGATGTCGTTGCCGCCCGCGCAGAAGGTGATCAGGTCGGGGCGCATCCGTTCGGCGACCGGGAGCTGCTCGGCGACGATCTCGTCGAGGACCTTCCCGCGCACGGCGAGGTTGGCGTAGCCGAAGCCCGGGCGGCGGTGGGCGAGGGTCTCGGCGACGCGGTCGGCCCAGCCGCGGGCCCGGCCGTCGGGGGTGAGGTCGTCGAGACCCTCGGTGAAACTGTCGCCGATCGCGACGTAGCTCCGGTGCTGTGCGTGCGTCTGCTGGTGCATCGGCACGGCCCCCTCTCGTCCCCGGTCCTCCGCGTGCCTTGTCTGTTGTTCACCGCAACGATGTCCGGCGTTACGCCGATGATCACCCTGTTCCGGGCTGTCCGCCAACCGGATCCCGTCGACCCGGCGTGCGGGATAGGGCACCCTCAGCGGGGTGACGTCCGATCGCGCTCCGCACACCGCATCCCGGGAGGACCCGAAGCTCGCCGAACTGCTCGGTGGCCGGGCCGGTGCCGTGGACGCCTCGATACCGGTGGTCGCGTTCGTGCTCGCCTGGGTGGTCGCGGGGGCGACGGGGTCGGCGTTCCCGATCAACTGGGGGGCCGGAGCGGCGATCGTCGCGGGGGCCGCGGTGGCAGGGTGGCGGCTGTACCGGGGCCGCCGGCCGCGGGCGGTGCTGTTCGGGCTGGCCGGGGTCGTCGTCGCGGCCGGGATCGCGCTGGTGACCGGGCGGGCGTCGGACTTCTTCCTGGTCCAGATCGTGTCCAACGTCGGCAGCGCGCTGGCCTGGGCGATCTCGATCGTCGTGCGGTGGCCGTTGCTGGGGGTCGTCGTCGGCGGGCTGCTGGGACAGCGCACGAGGTGGCGGCGCGACCCGGACCTGCTCCGCGGGTACCAGCGGGCGTCCTGGGCGTGGGTGACGCAGTACGTCCTACGACTGTCGGTGTTCCTCCCGTTGTGGGCGGCCGACCAGGTCGTGCTCCTGGGTGTCGCGCGGACCGTGCTGAGCCCGGTGCTGGTCGGGCTGAGCGTGCTCGTGTCGTGGCCGTTGCTGCGTACGGCGCTGCCGGCCGATCACCCGGGCATCCGTCACCCCCGGTGACAGGGTCTGACACCTCGTAGCGCTAGAATCGTGATCTTCCCGTGACCTTTGCTCGGTCGTGTGAAGGTCACCACTTCGGGTGATCGTCCGGCGCAATCGTGGCCTCCCGGACGTTCCCCCGGGGCGAGCCGCCGCACCGACGATCACTGCAAGGAGCCATGCCACACCAGCGCCCCCCGGAGCCCGGCTTCGGCGACGCCCCCCGTGGCGTCCCCGGCCCGGCCCGTCCCCCCGCCCAGCCGTCCGCTCCCCGACCCGGCGCCGGTCGCCCGGTGGCCGCCCCCGACGCCCCGCGGCTGCCCCGGCAGCGCACCGCGCATCCGCCCCGCACGCACGGCGGCCGGGACCCGCAGCCGCCGTCGGGCACCGTCCGCGGCCGGACCACGCAGACCCCGCCCGGTGGCCGTCCGGTGAGCCCGTTCGTACCCGGGCCGGGCGTGCCGGACGGGACCCCGCCCGGCGGGCGTCCGCGCACCCGGGTGCTGCCCGCGTCGGACACGACCCGCGCGGCCGGTCCCGGCGGTCCGGTGGGCCCGGTCGGCGGCGGACCGAACGGACCCGGTGGGGCCGGGGGCTCGGGCGGGTCCGGTGACGGCTCGTCGGACACCACGAAGGCGAGCGGCCTCAAGGCCGACCTCAGCCCGACGAAGATCGCAGCCGGCGCCGGCGCGGCGATCGTCACGGCGGTGCTCGGCTCGTTCCTCGGCGCGGTCGGCACGGTGATCGGCGCGGCGCTCGGCTCGATCATCTCGACGCTGGCCACCACGCTGTTCACCCGCTCGCTCGAGGTCAGCAAGGACAAGGCACTCGAGCTGAAGGACAAGGCGACCCGGCGCGGCAAGGGCGTCGCCGAGGGCACCGCGGCCGCCGCGCAGAACGGTGCCGGCCACGGTCTCGCCGGGCCCACCGGCGAGGAGACGGTGCTGCTGGACCCGTGGCAGACACCCGGCGGCACCACCCGCGCTGCCGGAGCGGGCCGCAGCCGGTTCCGCCGGGTCCGGGTCACCCGCAAGACGGTCATCGTGTCCGCGGTGCTCGGCGTCGTCACCTTCGCGGTGTCGATGTTCCTGATCTCGGGCATCGAGTTCGTGAAGGGCTCGTCGCTGTCCGGCTCGTCCGGGACCTCGGTGAGCAACGTCGTCCGCGGCGGTGCTCCCGCCACCCAACAGGAGAACGACCGGGGCGAGGGCTCCGGGGGCGACGCGTCGACGTCGTCGTCGAGCTCGACCTCCACCGAGGAGTCGGGCACCAGCACGTCGGAGTCGTCGACCGGCACCCGTGACCGGGACTCCGGTCAGGACGGCTCGGGCTCGTCGAACCCGCTGCAGGACGGGCTGAACCGGGTCCTGCCGACCCAGCAGCCGGGCTCCGGCCAGTCGGGCCAGGACTCGGGCGGGCAGGACTCCGGCGGCCAGGGCTCGGGCGACCAGGGTTCCGGCACGCAGAACTGACCTGTGTGCCGCGGCGCCGGATCCCGGCGCCGCGGGGCCGGTCCGAGCGCGGCCGGTTCGAGCGCGGGCGGGGCCCGGCGCGGGCGGGCTCAGCGCAGGCGGGCCCGCAGCGCCGCCGCGGCCGCACGCGGGTCCTCGGCCTCGGTGATCGCCCGGACGACGACGATCCGGTCCGCACCGGCGTCGAGGACCTCGTCCAGGCGGTCGCCGTCGATGCCCCCGATCGCGAACCACGGCCGCGCCGGGGTCCGTCCGGCGACCGTGCGCACCAGGTCCAGGCCGGGGGCCGGACGTCCCGGCTTGGTCGGGGTCGGCCAGCACGGGCCCACGCAGAAGTAGTCCACGCCGTCCTCGTCGGCGGCGCTCAGGGTCTCGGCGGGGCTGTGCGAGGACCGGCCGATGAGCACGTCGTCGCCGACGACCCGGCGCGCCCACGCCACCGGCAGGTCGTCCTGGCCGAGGTGCAGCACGTCGGCGCCCGCGGCGAGCGCGACGTCGGCGCGGTCGTTCACCGCGAGCAGCGCGCCGTGCCGGCGGCAGGCGTCGGCGAGCACCTCCAGTGCGGCGAGCTCGGCGCTCGCCTCCAGCGGCCCGTCGGGCCCGCCCTTGTCCCGCAGCTGGACGATGTCGACCCCGCCGGCGAGCGCGGCGTCGGCGAACTCCGCCAGGTCACCGCGCGCGGTGCGGGCGTCGGTGCACAGGTAGAGACGGGCGTCGGTGAGGCCGTCGAGCCGGGCGCGACGGGTGTCGCCGGTGCCGGGACGGGTATCGGTGTCGGACACGGCTCGCAGGCTACGGCGTAGCCTGGGCCCCGGACGACGACGAACCACGGGAGCCCGGGCAGCGGGCTGAGAGGGGATCCGCGACGCGGTCCCGACCGTCGAACCTGATCCGGGTCATGCCGGCGCAGGGAGTGAGGTGGATCCGATGAGCGCGAGTGCCGGACGGCTGGTCGTCGCGGGTGCGGGGGCCGTCGGCCTGTCCGTCGCCCGCGCGGCGGCCCACGACGGCTGGTCGGTGACGGTGTTCGACCCGGCCCCCGGTCGCGGCGCGTCCTGGGTGGCCGGCGGGATGCTCGCCCCGGTCACCGAGGCCTGGCCCGGCGAGGAGGATCTCCTCGCCCTCGGGCTGGACTCGGTCGCACGCTGGCCGGAGTTCGCCGCGGCCCTGTCCGCCGACGCCGGCACCGACGCCGGGCTGCACCCGGAGGGCACCGTCGTCGCCGCGACCGGGTCGGGGGACCGCGCCGAGCTGACCGCGCTCGCGGACTACCTGGAGTCCCTCGGCCGGGACGTGCACCGGCTGACCGGTCGCGAGCTGCGCCGGCTCGAACCCGCGCTGGGCCCGGAGGTCCGTGGCGGCCTCTCGGTGCCCGACGACCCGTCGGTGGACAACCGGCGGCTGCTCGCCGCACTGGCGACCGCGGCCGGGCGGGCCGGGGTCGTCGTCTCCGACCGCGGGGTCGCGCGCGTGCTCGACGACGGCGCCCGTGTCACCGGCGTGCGGCTCGCGGACGGGACCGAGATCGCGGCGGACGCGGTCGTCGTCGCGGCGGGGGCGCACTCGTCGTCGCTGCACCCGGTGCTCGACGGGCTGGTCCGCCCGGTGAAGGGCGAGATCCTGCGGCTGACCCGCCGCGCCGGTGCCCTGCCGCCGCCGTCGCGGACGGTGCGGGCGCTCGTCGACGGGCGCCCGGTGTACGCCGTGCCGCGGACGCTGCCCGGGTACGGCGACCTCGTGATCGGCGCGACGACCGCCGAGAACGGCTTCGACACCGACGTCACCGTCGGTGGGGTGCGCGACCTGCTGCGCGACGCGGAGCGGATCCTGCCCGGCATCGCCGAGTACGCCCTGACCGAGACCGCCGCCGGACTGCGGCCGGGCAGCCGGGACAACCTGCCGCTGATCGGGCGCACCGGGCCCGACGGGCTGGTCGCGGCCACCGGGCACGGCCGCAACGGGATGCTGCTGGTACCGGTGACCGCGGCGGCCGTCGCGGCGGTGCTGCGCGGCGACGACGTACCGGGACCGGTCCGCGCGGCGGATCCGCGACGGTTCGCCCCGGCCGCCGCCGGGGCACGCGAGGAGGGGAACCACTGATGCGGATCGTGCTGAACGGCGAGCACCGCGACGTCGACGACGGCGCCGACCTCGCCCGGATCCTGGCCGACGCCGGGCTGCCGGAGCGGGGGATCGCCGTCGCCGTGGACGGGGAGGTCGTGCCGCGCACGTCGTGGGCGGGGCATCGCCCCGCCGACGGCGCGCGGGTCGAGGTACTGACCGCGGTACAGGGAGGATGAGCATGGCAGTGCAGACCGACAAGCTCGCGTTCGGTGACCACCTGTTCGACTCGCGGCTGGTGATGGGCACCGGTGGTGCCGCGAACCTGGAGATCCTGGAGCGGGCGCTGGTCGCGTCCGGCACCGAGCTGACGACGGTGGCGCTGCGCCGTGTCGACGTCGCGGGCGGGACCGGGCTGCTGGACCTGCTGCGCCGCCTCGGGATCGCCGTGCTGCCCAACACTGCCGGCTGCCGGACCGCCGCCGAGGCGGTGCTCACGGCGCGGATGGCGCGCGAGGCGATGGAGACCGACCTGGTGAAGCTGGAGGTCGTCGCCGACGAGACGACGCTGCTGCCCGACCCGGTCGAGCTCCTCGACGCCGCCGAGCAGCTCGTCGACGACGGCTTCACCGTGCTGCCCTACACCAACGACGACCCGGTCCTCGCCCGTCGCCTGGAGCAGATCGGGTGCGCCGCGGTCATGCCGCTCGGCTCGCCGATCGGGACCGGGCTGGGCATCCGCAACCCGCACAACATCGAGATGATCGTGGCCGCCGCGGGCGTGCCGGTCGTGCTCGACGCCGGGATCGGCACCGCCTCGGAGGCGGCGCTGGCGATGGAGCTGGGCTGCGACGCGGTCCTGCTCGCCACCGCCGTCACCCGTGCCGCCGACCCGGAGCGGATGGCCCGCGCGATGCGCCGCGGGGTGGAGGCGGGCTGGGACGCCCGGCACGCCGGTCGGATCCCGCGCCGCTACCGGGCACAGGCGAGCTCGCCCGACCGCGAGGACTGAGGACCGATGTCCGGGTGCGTTCCGCGGAACGCACCGGACCGTATCGGGAGGGCTCAGGCGGGGGCGACGCCGTCGGCGTGCCGCCGGGCCAGGGCGCGGTAGAAGTCCGGGTTGGTCCGCACCCACCAGCGGGCCTGCTCGGTCAGCTCGCCGTGCTCCTTCGCCGCGGAGCCGAGCATCAGCCGGTCGGCGGCCAGCTCGGAGTTCGGCGCGACCGTCGACCCGGCGGCGACCATCGCGCCCTCGCCGATCCGGGCACCGTCCTGCACGGTGCTGCCGTTCCCGACGACCGCGCGCGCCCCGATCACGGCGCCGTGCACCACGCACAGGTGCCCGATCGTGGCGCCCTCGCCGATCTCGGTGACCGGGTCGTCGCCGCCGTGCAGCACCGACCCGTCCTGCACGTTGGCGCCGGCGCGCACGACGATCGGCCCCAGGTCGGCGCGGAGCACGGCGTTGTACCAGATCGAGGCGCCCTCCTCGACGCGCACGTCCCCGACGAGCGTCGCGGTCGGAGCGACGAAGGCGTCCG
>JAESFO010000955.1_pt1 | contig 10674 bp, 9 predicted proteins | sample 9269421 | NCBI WGS metagenome assembly JAESFO01 (sample SAMN14502839, study PRJNA617101) | algae metagenome | isolation source: Nostoc desertorum CM1-VF14 and co-occurring heterotrophs from rocky... | place: USA: Clark Mountains, San Bernardino, California | collected 2000-06-05 | reverse complement strand
GTCGACGCTCAGCGTGGTCTGCGACAGCCACACGACCCGCTCCGGGTCGCGGACGGTCACGGAGTCGACGTCGGCGGCGGACTCGACGAGCTGGATGTGCTCGGGCGCCTCACCGGAGGTCCCCTCGACCTCCTCGTGCCCGGCGTGCCCGACGAGCAGGATGTCGTAGTCCTCGCGGGCGAACCGCTTCGCCTCCTGGTGGACCTTGGTCACCAGCGGGCAGGTCGCGTCGATGGTCTGCAGGCTCCGGCCCGCGGCCTCGTCGCGGACCGCGGGCGAGACGCCGTGCGCGGAGAACACCACGTGCGCGCCCTCCGGAACCTCCGACGCCTCGTCGACGAAGATCGCACCGCGCTCGCGCAGCGTCTCCACCACGTGCTTGTTGTGCACGATCTCCTTGCGGACGTACACGGGGGCGCCGTACTGGTCGAGCGCCTGCTCCACCGCCTCGACGGCACGGTCGACGCCCGCGCAGTAGCCGCGGGGCTTGGCGAGCAGGACCTGCTTGGCAGAACCGGACATGGCCCCCAGGGTACGGACCGGCCCGGGAGCGGGCAGCCGTACGTGACCGGCCCGACCGGCGCCCGGTGCGCCCGGCGCGACAGGCGGCCACGGATCAGGGGACAATGGCGTGCATGTCTCCGCTGCCGTTCCCCGTGCGGATCGCCGCCGGCCTCGTCGTGACCGCCGTCGAGCAGGCCCGAGAGCTGCCGCGGCACGCCGTCGAGCTGCCAGTGACCGCGGTCAGCCAGGCGCTGCAGGTGTCCATGCGGCTCCAGCAGCGGATCACCGAGCTGGCCATCAAGGGCGACCGCGCGCTGGGCACCCTGCGTCCCGCCGACGACATTCCCAGCTGGGCGACCTTCGACGACGATCTGGCCGACGGCGCCGACCTGTCGCTGCCCGACCCGGAGCCGATCGCCCCGCCGCTGCCGCCCGCCGCTCCCCCGGCCGGGCGCAACGGCACCGTGTCGTCGCTGCGGCCCGCCCGCACCGGCATCCCGATCGACCGGTCGCCCGCGTCGCCGCGTCCGGCGTCGGCGTCGAACCGGGCCGAGGCGGGTGCGACCGCGCCCGCCGTGCTGCCCGAGTACCCGACGATGACCGTGCCCCAGCTGCGCGGCAAGCTCCGCACGCTGAGCCTCGACGACCTCGCGGACCTCCTCGCCTGGGAGACCGCGCACGAGAACCGGCCGCCGTACGTCACGATGCTGACGAACCGGATCGCGACGGTGTCCGAGAACCGTTGAGCGCCACGACCTCCGAAGAGGACCCGTGGCCGGTCCGCACGGTCGCCCGCAAGATCGCCGAGTGGGTCGACCGGCTCGGCGCGGTGTGGGTCGAGGGCCAGCTCGCCCAGGTCAACGCCCGCTCCGGGACCGCGTTCCTGACCCTGCGTGACCCGGCCGCGGACATCTCCCTGCAGCTGACGGCGCCGTCGTCGCTGGTGCGCGACGCCGGCGGCGCCGTGACCGAGGGCAGCCGGGTGATCGTGCACGGCAAGCCGTCGTTCTACCTGGGGCGCGGCACGCTGTCGCTGCGCGTCGACCGGATCCGCGCGGTCGGGCTCGGCGAGCTGCTGGCCCGCATCGAGCGGCTGCGCAGGCTGCTCGCCGCGGAGGGGCTGTTCGACCCGGCCCTCAAGCGGCGCCCGCCGCTGCTCCCGCACACCATCGGCCTGGTCACCGGGCGCGACTCGGCGGCCGAGCACGACGTCGTCCGCAACGCGACCTCGCGCTGGCCCGCGGTGCGGTTCCGGATCGAGAACGTCGCGGTGCAGGGCGGGCTCGCCGTCGAGCAGGTCGTCGGCGCGCTGCGGGCCCTCGACCGGGACCCGGACGTCGAGGTCATCGTGCTCGCCCGCGGTGGCGGCAGCGTCGAGGACCTGCTGCCCTTCTCCGACGAGACGTTGTGCCGCGCCGTCGCCGCCTGCCGGACCCCGGTCGTGTCGGCCATCGGGCACGAGCCGGACACCCCGCTGGTCGACCACGTCGCCGACCTGCGCTGTTCCACCCCCACCGAGGCCGGACGCAGCCTGGTGCCCGACCTCGCCGAGGAGACCGCGCGGATCTCCGGGCTGCGCGACCGGGCCCGCCGCGCGCTGCACGGCTGGGTCGACCGCGAGCAGCACCGCCTCGACGACCTGCGACGACGGCCCGTGCTGGCCGATCCGCTGCGCATCGTCACCTCCCGGGAGGGCGAGATCGCCGACGCCCGCACCGCCGCCCACCGCGCGGTGCTGCGCCGGCTGGACCGGTCGTCGTCGGAGCTGGAGCACCTGGGTGCCCGGCTCGCCGCGCTCGGCCCGACCGCGACCCTGGCCCGCGGCTACGCGATCGTGCAGCTCGCCGACCGCACCGACGACGACGTGCCCCCGCTGCTGCGGTCGGTCGTCGACGCGCCCGCCGGCACCGGCCTGCGGATCCGGGTCGCCGACGGCGCCGTCGCCGCCACCGTGACCACCACCCCCGACCCGGAGACCTGATGAGCGACCGTCCGGCAGTGGAGACCCTGGGCTACGAGAAGGCCCGCGACGAGCTCGTGGAGGTCGTGCGCGCACTGGAGGTCGGCGGCCTCGGCCTGGACGAGTCCGTCGCGCTGTGGGAGCGCGGCGAGGCCCTGGCCAAGCGCTGCGACGCCCAGCTCGCCGGCGCCCGCACCCGCATCGAGGAGAAGCTGGCCGACGCCGAGTCCGACGACGAGGCCTGAGCCTCCCGCACGGTATCCGGCGTCCCACACGGGTCCCGATCCGATGCGGGACGCCGGATCCGGTGTGGGAGGTCATCGGGTCGGCAGCCTGGTCCGGAGGCGGGTCTGGAGGGCGGCGGGGGCGTCCAGGTCGCGCCAGGTCCACCGGACGACGTGCAGGCCCAGATCCCGGAACCGGTCCTCGCGGACCTTCTCCTCGGTGCTCACCTGGCCCGCCGTCCTCCCCGGTGGGAGCAGACGGCCCGTACGTGATCTCGCCGTCGAACCCCCGGACGACGGTGGACAGCCGTCCCACCAGAAGTCGACGGTGGCGAGCCACCGGCCGGACTCGTCGCGCACCCCACGCTGCAGGTCGGGAGCGGGGAGCCCGGCCGTGTGGAACAGGACACGGCTCCGTGACTCCCCGGGGCTCGGCGCCGTGCACGACCGCGGCGGAGATGTGGCTGACGACGGCGGGCGGGCGGGCGGGCCGACGCACCACACCGCGCACGGCGCGCTCGTGCGCGGCGACGAGTTCCTCCCAGCGCCCGCCGGGTCCCGTCGCCGCCCCGGGCGCTACGGCACCGCGGTACATCCCGCGGCAGAGCCGCACGATCGCCCCGCGCCCAGAGCCTGCCGGATCTCGGCCTCGCTCATCCCCGCGGCGATCAGCTCCGAGCGCCGCACGGGCGTCGTACCGGGCAGAGGTCCACCCCGTCCGCCGGCCCCGCCCGGGCACGTGTGGACAACTCCCCGCGATGTGGACAACCACGCCCCACAGGGGTTCCGGTGTCGCACAGGGGATCGGAGACCGTGTGGGACACCGGACCCCCTGTGGGACCGGTCCTCAGGAACCGGGCGGGTAGACGCGGGCGGCCGTCAGGGCGGTGGCCAGGGTGGTGAACTGCTCGTCCGAGGCGGAGCCCGTCACCAGGACGCGGACCTCCGGCCGTCCGGGCAGCGTCGCGACCCGGAAGGGCTCGCCGCCCTCGGCGCCGTAGACCTCCCAGATCAGGCCGCCCGCCTGCACGGTGCCGCGCATCGTCGGCGGGCCGTCGCCGCGTCCCGCGGAACCGGACTCGGTGGCGAGGACACCCTCGACCGAGCCGTCGGTCTGGACCAGGCTCAGGAAGTCCGCGTCGGGGGTGACGAAGCCGATGCGCACGGCGGTGCCGCCGCCCTCCACCGGGCCGCGGTCGGTGGAGTTGACCCGGAACGGGACGTCCGGAAGCCGCAGCGGGAAGGTCGAGCCACGGGCGTACTCGGCGATCCGGGCCGGGGCGTCGACGGTGGGGGCCGACGCGGCGTCCTCGGCCGGGGTGCCGGGCGAGAACGAGCAGGACCCGCCGACCGAGAAGATCAGCAGGGCGACCGGGACGAGGATCAGGCACGCCCAGATCAGGTCGCGCACCGACGCGTCGCCGCGGGCGGGCTTGTGCATCGCCTGCGGACCCGCCTCGGGGATCCGGCGGGTCACCGGCGGCGGCTGCGGCCTCCCGGACCCGGCCGCACCCGCGGGCGCGGCGGCCGGGTCCGCAGCCGGAACCGGCCCCGGGCCGGTGCCACCGGCCGTGGCCCGGTCGGCGGCCCCGGCGGTACCGGAGGTCTCGGCCGGGTCCGGGACAGCCGGGAGCCCGGCGGGCTCCGGGGAGTCCGGCGACGGCGTTCCCGGGTCGTGTCGTGCGCTCACGTGTCCATCGTCCCAGGCATGGCGTCGGTCGCTCATCGCTGCTCCCCCGACGTCGGGCGTGCGAGGATCGCCGGGCGCCTCCCCGCACGCCCGTGGCAACCCGGACGAGGGGACGTCGCCGACGAGCACGCCGCCCGTGAATGGAGACGTATCCGTGAGCCAGCCCGCCAGCCCCGCCACCCCCCGCCGTCGTGAGGCGCCCGACCGCAACCTGGCGATGGAGCTGGTCCGGGTCACCGAGGCCGCCGCGATGGCCGCGGGCCGCTGGGTCGGCAAGGGCGACAAGAACGGCGGGGACGGTGCCGCCGTCGACGCCATGCGCCAGCTCATCTCCTCGGTGTCGATGCGCGGCGTCGTCGTCATCGGCGAGGGTGAGAAGGACGAGGCCCCGATGCTGTTCAACGGCGAGGAGGTCGGGAACGGCGAGGGCCCGTTCTGCGACGTCGCCGTCGACCCCATCGACGGCACCACGCTGATGGCCAAGGGCATGCCCAACGCCCTCGCGGTGCTCGCCGTCGCCGAGCGGGACGCCATGTTCGACCCGTCCGCCGTCTTCTACATGGAGAAGATCGCGGTCGGGCCGGAGGCCGCGGACGCCATCGACATCACCGCACCGGTCGCGGAGAACATCCGCCGCGTCGCCCGGGCCAAGGAGATCGACGTCGCCGACGTCACGGTCTGCGTGCTCGACCGCCCGCGCCACGAGCAGATCGTCACCGAGATCCGCGCGGCCGGGGCCCGGATCGCGTTCATCTCCGACGGCGACGTCGCCGGTGCTATCGCCGCCGCTCGTCCCACCTCGGGCGTGGACATGCTCTACGGCGTCGGCGGGACCCCGGAGGGGATCATCACCGCGGCCGCGCTGAAGTGCATGGGCGGCGAGATCCAGGGCCGGCTGTGGCCCAAGGACGACACCGAGCGCGAGAAGGCCCTCGCCGCGGGCCACGACCTCGACAAGGTCCTGACCACCGCCGAGCTCGTGCGCGGCGAGAACGTCTTCTTCTGCGCCACCGGCATCACCGACGGCCCGCTGCTGCGCGGCGTCCACTACCGGGGTGGCGGGGCGACCACCCAGTCGATCGTGATGCGGTCCAAGTCCGGCACCGTCCGGCTGATCGACGGCTACCACCGTCTCACCAAGCTGCGCGAGTTCTCCTCCGTCGACTTCGACGGCGTCGAGGGCGAGGCCCCGCCGCTGCCGTGAGGTTAGGCTCACTTAACACTGCGGGACGGGTCGCGGAGGAGTAGACCTCAGCCCATGAGCGAGGACTTCCGCATCGAGCACGACACCATGGGCGAGGTCCGGGTCCCCGCCGACGCGTTGTGGCGGGCCCAGACCCAGCGCGCGGTGGAGAACTTCCCGATCTCCGGCCGCGGCCTGGAGCGCGCCCAGATCCGCGCGCTCGGCCTGGTCAAGGCGGCCGCGGCCCGGGTGAACGGCGAGCTGGGCGTACTGGACGACGACCGGGCCCGCGCGATCGCCGCGGCCGCCGACGAGGTGGCCGCGGGCGGACACGACGACCACTTCCCGGTCGACGTCTTCCAGACGGGCTCGGGCACGTCGTCGAACATGAACGCCAACGAGGTGATCGCCTCGCTGGCCGCCCACGCCGGCACCGACGTGCACCCGAACGACCACGTCAACGCCTCGCAGTCGTCGAACGACGTCTTCCCGACGACCATCCACCTCGCCGCCACCGAGGCGCTGGCGACCGAGGTCGTCCCGGCGCTGCAGCACCTCGAGGCCGCGCTGCGCCGCCGCGCGGCGGACTGGTCGGAGGTCGTGAAGGCCGGCCGCACCCACCTCATGGACGCCGTCCCGATCACCCTCGGCCAGGAGGCCGGTGGCTGGGCCAGCCAGGCCGGCTACGGCGCCGCCCGCGTCCGCGACGCGCTCCCCCGCCTCGCCGTCCTGCCGATCGGCGGGACCGCGGTCGGCACCGGGCTCAACGCTCCGGACGGGTTCGGCGCCGCCGTGGTCGCGAAGCTGCGCGAGGCGACCGGCCTGGAGCAGCTCGCCGAGGCCACCGACCACATCGAGGCCCAGGGCTCCCGCGACGGCCTGGTCGAGGCCTCCGGCGCGCTGCGCACCGTCGCCGTGTCGCTCTACAAGATCGCCAACGATCTGCGCTGGCTGTCGTCCGGGCCGCGTACCGGGCTGGCCGAGATCCACCTGCCGGACCTGCAGCCGGGCAGCTCCATCATGCCGGGCAAGGTCAACCCGGTGATCTGCGAGGCCACGATGATGGTGTGCGCGCAGGTCATGGGCAACGACGCGACGGTCGGCTTCTCGGGCAGCCAGGGCAACCTGGAGCTGAACGTGATGATGCCGGTGATGGCGCGCAACGTCCTGGAGTCCGCCCGGCTGATCGCGAACGCCGCTCGGCTGCTCGCCGACAAGGTCGTCGACGGCATGGAGGCCGACCTCGAGCGCACCCGCGAGTACGCCGAGTCCTCCCCGTCGATCGTCACCCCGCTGAACTCGAGGATCGGCTACGAGGAGGCGGCGGCCGTCGCGAAGCAGGCACTGAAGGAGCGGAGGACGATCCGCGAGGTCGTGATCGAGCGCGGCCACGTCGCGAACGGCACCCTCACCGAGGACGAGCTGGACCGTGCCCTGGACGTGCTGGCGATGACCCGCGGCGAGAAGCGCTCCTGATCCCGGCTGCGCCCGGTCACCGGCCGGGCGCACCGGGTCAGTCCATCCGCTGTTCACCTCCGCGTCCCCGTTCGGTCCACATCGACGTGACACCGTGTGTGCGTCAGTCGATCACCATCACCCGAACGGACCTCCCCGATGCCCGACCAGCGCTTCGCGTACGTCCCTGTGCACGATCTGCGCTCCGGTCGCTGCACCGGGGTCGAGGTCGTGCCGCGCCTGCACCACGACGCGGTGGCCGTCGCGGCCCGCGACCGCGGCTGGGACGCCCGCCGGATCGCCGAGCTCGACGCGGGCACCGCGGTCTCCGCGGTCGCGTCTGCCCGGTCCTGGGGTGCCGCCGTCCCGGTGCAGGTCGACGTCGCCGCGGACACCGTCCTCCACGCCCGCGGCCGGCTGCGCGCCATGCTCGGCGGCACCTCCGACCCGGTCGCTCCCCTGCTGGAGGTCGGCCCGCCGATCGCCGCGGCCGCACCGGCGGAGCACCTCGTCCTGGCACTGGCCGAGCTGCGGCGCTGGGGGTTCCGCATCGGTCTCGACGGGGCCGGGCGCGCGTTCGGTCCGGAGCTCGTGGCCGCCGTTCGGCCGGACGTGGTGAAGCTCGAGCCGGACCTCTGCGACGGAATGCTCGACACGGGGACCGGTGCCGCCGTCCGTGCCGTGGTCGAGGTGTCGCGCGCGGTCGGGGCGCCGGTCGCCGCGACCGGGGTCCGCGACGCGGCCCGGCTGACGGGGCTGTTCGCGATCGGGATCGCGTTCGCCCAGGGCCCGTTGCTGGGTGGGACGCGCGCCGCCCCCGAGGCCGACCCGGCGACCCGCGCGGAGCTGCTCGGCCTGCTGAGCGCGATGCCACAGCCCGCCGCCGGCCGGGCCGCCGCCGTCCGTCCCGTCCCGGGGCGTCCCGGGCCCGGCCACCCGGCGCCGGAGCGCGGCGGGACGCCGGAGCCGGCCGCCAACCCGGTGCCCGTTCCGGCCGGTCCCCCGGTGCGCGGGCTCGCCGTGCCGGCCGTGACCCTGCCCGACGACGCCGTCGGCGACACCGCCCGCGAGGCGTTGCGCGCCCGTCCCGACTCGGGCGGGATCGTCCTGGTCGACCGTGCGCACCGGCCGGTCGGCTACCTCGACCGCAGCCGCGTCCTGCTCCAGCTGGCCGGCAGGTTCGGGCACGCGCTGTGGGCCGAGAAGCCGGCGGCCGAGCTGGCGGACCCGCCGCGGACCGTCGACGAGCGGACCCCGCTGCACCGCGCGATGGAGATCGGTCTGTCCGGCGACCCGGCCCGCGGCTACGACGACCTGGTCGTCGTCGCACCGGACGGCACCTGCCGCGGGGTCGTCCCGGTCGCCGAGCTGTGGCGCCGCGCGATCCTGCCGCCCGCCGCGTCCGGCCCGCGCCCCGTCCCGGTACCGCAGGCGGCGCGCACCGCCTGATCCGACGACGCGCGAACTGTCGGGGGTCGCTGCTTCACTGACCCGGTGCTGTTCACCGACGTCGTCACCACCTCGGCCGCGGTCGGGGCGACCCGCGCGCGCAAGGAGAAGACCGCCGCGCTCGCCGGGCTGCTGCGCACCGCCGCGCCGGCCGAGGTCGTGCCGGTCGTCGCCTGGCTGTCCGGGGTGCCCCGGCAGGGCCGGATCGGGACCGGCTGGCGGACGCTGTCGGGCGTCGACGTGCCGGCCGCGGCGGAGCCGTCGCTGACGGTGGAGCAGGTCGACGCACTGCTCGACGAGCTGGCCGGTACCGCGGGGACCGGCTCGGCGGCCCGGCGCCGCGAACTGCTCACCGAGCTGTACGGCGCCGCGACCACCGAGGAGCAGCGCTTCCTGCACCGTCTGCTCACCGGCGAGCTGCGCCAGGGCGCGCTGGAGGGGCTGATGGTGGACGCCGTCGCCGCCGCCTCCGGGGTGGCCGCGCCCGCGGTGCGCCGCGCGTTCATGCTGTCCGGCCGGCTGCCGGAGACCGCGGCCACCGCGCTGACCGGCGGGCAGGACGCGCTCGCCGCGGTCGGGCTGGAGGTGGGCAGGCCGGTCCGGCCCATGCTCGCCGCCCCCGGCGACTCGCTCGACGCCGCGCTGGCCGCGCTCGGCACCGACGTCACCGTCGAGCACAAGCTCGACGGCGCCCGCATCCAGGTGCACCGCCGCGGCGACGAGGTGCGGGTGTGGACACGCACCCTGCGCGAGATCACCGACGGCGTGCCCGAGCTGGTCGAGCTGGTGCGCGGACTGCCCTGCGACACCGCGGTGCTCGACGGCGAGACCCTTGCCCTCGACGACGACGGCCGCCCCCGCCCGTTCCAGGACACGATGAGCCGGTTCGGCACCGAGGAGCGGGTACCGGAGGTCCTGCTGTCGCCGTTCTTCTTCGACCTGCTCCACCTCGACGGCCGTGACCTGGTCGACGAGCCCACCGAGGTCCGGCTCGACGCGCTCGCCGGGCTGCTCGCCGCGGACACCCACGCCGCGCTGCGGATGCCGGGGGTGCGGCGGCCGTCGCCGGAACAGGCGGCCGCGGTCCTCTCCGAAGCGCTGTCGGCGGGGCACGAGGGCGTCGTGGTGAAGGACCTGGCCGCGCCGTACGCGGCCGGGCGGCGCGGCAGGGCCTGGCAGAAGGTGAAGCCGGTGCACACCCTGGACCTGGTGGTGCTGGGTGCCGAGTGGGGCTACGGCAGGCGTACCGGGTCGCTGTCGAACATCCACCTCGGTGCCCGGGACCCGGACGGCGGGGAGCCGGTGATGGTCGGCAAGACGTTCAAGGGGATGACCGACGAGCTGCTGGCCTGGCAGACCGCAACCTTCCCGGAGTACGAGACGGCGCGCGAGCCGGGCGTGGTGCACCTGCGGCCCGAGCTCGTCGTCGAGATCGCGCTCGACGGCGCGCAACGCAGCACCCGCTACCCGGGCGGGGTCGCGCTGCGCTTCGCCCGGGTGCTGCGCTACCGCCCGGACAAGACCCCGGCCGAGGCCGACTCGCTCGACGCGGTGCGGGCGCTGCTGTCGGGCTGAGCGGCCGCGGCGCCGTCGCGGGCCACCGGGACCGAGCCCGCCGGGTCGGCGCGCAGCACGCTGACGGCGAGGACCCGGCCGTCGTCGCCGGTCAGGGTGCGTTCGGCCCCCAGCAGCGGGGCACCGGCGGCGACGCCGAGCAGGGCCGCCGAGTCGGGGTCGGCGGGCACCGGGCCGGACCGTGTCCCGGCCCGCGCGGGACGCAGCCCGGCGTCGGCGAGCTGCCGGTCGAACGGGCCGGTCCCGGGCACCGCGAGGAGCAGCGCCGCGGCCTCGGTGGCCAGGTAGTGGGTCTCCAGCACCACGCCGCCACCGGCCGTCTCCGAGACGCACTCGGTGCGCAGGCATGGTGTGCCGACGGGGACGCCGAGCCAGTCGGCGAGCACGTCGGGCGCGGCGATCCCGGTGCGTTCGAGCCAGCGCGGGACCCGGGTGCCCGTGCCCGTGACGGCGGTCCGGCCGGGGTAGTGCGGGCGGGCGACGATCCGGTGCGCGGTCGGCCCGGGCCGCAGCAGCCCCTCCTCGCGGAGCAGCCCCAGCGCGGCACGGACGGCGCTGCGCGGTACACCGTGGCCGACCATCAGCTCGTCCTCGCCGGGGAGCAGGTCCCCGGTCCGTACGCGCCCGGCGACCG
>JAESFO010000954.1_pt1 | contig 10678 bp, 11 predicted proteins | sample 9269421 | NCBI WGS metagenome assembly JAESFO01 (sample SAMN14502839, study PRJNA617101) | algae metagenome | isolation source: Nostoc desertorum CM1-VF14 and co-occurring heterotrophs from rocky... | place: USA: Clark Mountains, San Bernardino, California | collected 2000-06-05 | reverse complement strand
CTGAACTGTTTTGGGAGCGATCGCGTTGCGGGTAGATTCATCGGTTAAAACTGCTCAAATGCTTACCATATATACATTTTATCAGTTTGAAGCTCCGCTTTTTTCTGAGTTTGTGAGAAATCCGGGAAAAGCTTACCCCTTGACAATACTTTTCGGATAAACCCAATAATCTCTCTCTTGGTCTGGGAAAAGGTAAATTTAAACCCTTTCCCTTTCCCCTTTCTCCTTTAACCGAAAAGTATTGTACCCCTTGATGACGAAACCCCGGCATGAATTAAGAAAGCAGTTGCAAACCGCTTAAACCACAAGCATTTCGGCTTTTCTTAGTGCCATTCGTCCCTATGATGCCGACTTAGTGGATTGGAGTACTAGGTTAGGCAGACATCCTGAACTACTTAACAGACAAGCGATACTTTTAAAACAACAGCAAGGTAAGTGCGCTTGGTGCGGATTACACTTTCTCTCAGGAAATGGTGCGGTCGCGCACCCTCCTTAAGGTATCAGGGAGGGGTGGTTAAAAGTGTACTTCATTTACTTGCAAAATGCTGTATATCAAAGCTCGTATCTCTATTCTCCTCAAAATAAAGGTTTTGCTTAAAATGAATTTTCACGAAGAAGATAATAAAAACCAACTAAATACTCACAAAACACATAATTTACAAACATATCTTTACACACCAACTTTAAATCACCAAGCTTTAAAAGATAGGAAAGTATTAAAATTACGTATACCAATTGTTAATATTATTGGCTCTCCCCTAACTGCTTTACCTCTAAATGATCAAATAAAAACAATTTTGGAATGGGCTAGTAATTATGAAAGTAAGGTTGTTTGCGTCGCTAATGTTCATATGCTTGTGGAAGCTTATTTGTGTTCAGAATTCTCCTTAGTATTAAAACACGCAGATTTAGTAACTCCTGATGGAATGCCCCTCGTTTGGATGATGAAATTAATGGGAGTAAACACACAAAATCGCGTAGCAGGGATGGACATTCTTTTATCTTTATTCCAGTTAGCTCCTCAGCGAAATGTTAGTGTTTTCTTTTTGGGTTCTCAAGAAGTAATTCTTCAGAAAATAAAAGTAAAATTAGAACAGGAATTTCCTCACTTGAAAATTGCAGGTATGGAACCGTTGCCCTTTCCTCCTTTAACGCCTACGAAGGATGAAGTTATTATTCAAAAGATTAATACAAGTGGAGCAGGCGTAGTTATAGTCTCATTAGGATGTCCTAAACAAGAGTACTGGATGGATCAACATAAGGGGAAAATTAAAGCAGTCATGATTGGGTTGGGAGGAGCATTTCCTGTCTTTGTTGGAATTCAGAAAAGAGCACCTTTTTGGATGCGTAATTTAGGATTAGAGTGGTTTTACAGATTAATACAAGAACCTCAAAGATTGTGGCGTAGATACTGGAATACGATTCCACTGTTTCTTTGGTTAGCCTTGAGGCAGTTCCTAAATTCAGTATTCTTAATCCGAAGGGTAAGGATTCAGGTCGAGCGTAGGCAATCACTAAACGACATTGATCTGCGGTAAAAAGCATTGTAACAGTGATAAGATGTCCGGCATGGGCTGAAAAGTAGTTTTTGAGTTGTAGTTGTGAGAGACAATAACTCTACTACGGCAGCCCTACCTCTCCATACTCTTTTTTTGGCGAAGGTATTGTTCATAAGAATCAATAAACTGACAACCACATTTGGCATAGATGTAATGCAAGTTTACCATTTTTGCGAATATGAGTTGATGCACATCTTGGATATTCCATAGCGATCACGCTAATTCATATTTCTATTCTGCAACGCCGAAATCTTATCTAGTTCATGTTCGCTTATTCGACCCTTATCTTGGCTTGTCAATATTTAGGTGATTTCTAGGAAAGAATTTACCAATAGGGGTAAAATGTACCCTTGATGCAAAAAAGCAGGAGCAAGCATTTGGATAAGTTAGCCACAGTAGGCACACCCAAATCATTAACAGTATCGCAAATAGAAGACTTGCGATTGGCAGCATCGAAAATGAATGGAGTAGAACGTCGGAGTTCTCAAGCACAGATGGCATTGAAATATTGCCAGGGAAGCGCAAGGCAGGCAGAAACGGTATTTGGTTGGGGCAGACAAAATATAGAGGTAGGATTGGCAGAAAAACGAACAGGGATAACCTGTGTAGGATTACAGTCAACCTTTAGCGGAGCAAAGCTTTGGGAGGAGAAACTTTGCAGTTGCGGCATTGTCACTGCAACAGCTTGCAGAATCTCATGCTCAACAAGACCCAACATTTAAAACGTCATTAGCCTATACCAGACTAACAGCAGCATCGGCATTGAAAGAACTAAAAGAGCTTGGATTTAGTCCAGAGCAATTGCCAGGAGCTAGTACAATGGCACAAGTATTGAACCGAATGGGCTATCGTCTTCGTTTAGTTGTAAAAGCCAAGCCTCAAAAAAAATACCACAAACAGATGACATCTTTAACAACATCAAAGACTTTCAAAATCTTGCAACAAGCGAATCAGTTAAGCGACTAAGCATGGACTTTGTTTTGCCACCGTAAATATTGGCGATTATTCGCGTGGAGGAAAAACTAGAGGAGATAATAAAGCTAGTGACCACGATATGGGATGCAAGGAAAAATACATTCCCTGTGGGATTGTAGACGAAGACAATGGGCAACTACATATTATCTTTGGTAGTTCCTATAAAACCAGCGATTTCATTGTTGATAATCTGATTCATTGGTGGAAAACAATTACACCAGAAGAAAGACAGGATACCGAACTAATACAAATTAAAGTTGATAACGGTTCTGAAAGTAGCGGAGTACGAACTCAATTCTTGAAAAGGATGGTTGAATTTGTCGATCAGATCCACAGACCGATTTAATTACTTTACTATCCTCCCTACCATAGTAAATATAATCCCATAGAGCGCTGTTGGGGCATTCTTGAACAGCATTGGAATGGAACCAAACTTGTTGATGTTGAAGTTATGCTTTCATGGGCTTCTAGCATGACTTGGAAAGAATTACATCCAATTTTGACTTTAAGCAACATTGTTTACCAAAAAGGGATTTCCCTAACTAAGAAAGCCGTGAAGCAAGTCGAGTCTAGATTGCAGAGAAATCCACTTCTGCCCAAATGGGATATCTTGATTCAACCACTTTAGCTGGTATTTTCTTTTTCAAAAATCACCTTAGATGCCCTGGTGTGATACCCATTCCTTCATTACTGCGGTGATTCGTCGCAAGTCATCCTCATTAATGATGTATGAGGGCATAGTGTACAGCCACTTGCTGTACGGGCGGAGCCACACTCCCCGTAAGAGAGCAAACTCCCTGAATCCCATGAGATTTGAAGGAGATTCAAACTCTAAGACTCCTATGGCTCCAAGCACTCGTGCGTCGCAAAGTGATGGCCCCTCTAATCCTTGGATTTCTTCTTTGAGTACTTGTTCAATAGCTTTAACTTTACTAAGGTAGTTTTCGGTTTCGATAAGGCTGATACTTGCCAACGCCACCGCGCAGGCGACTGCATTTCCCATGAAAGTCGGTCCGTGCATGAAAGCGAGTTCCGGATCGTCACCGAGGAAAGACTCGTAAACTTGAGTTGTAGCGATAGTTGCTGATAGCCCAAAGTATCCCCCAGTGAGCGCTTTACCAAGCACCATGATATCTGGGGTGACATTGGCAAGCTCCGCTGCGAATAAGGCTCCTGTTCGCCCGAAACCCGTCGCTATCTCGTCAAATATGAGTAGCACCCCGTGCTCATCACACAGTCTTCGGGCGTGGAACAAATACTCGGGAGGATAGAAGCGAAAGCCACCTGCTCCTTGAAATATCGGTTCCAGGATCAAAGCGGCAATCTGGTTCTTATTCGATTTCAGAAGTTTAGCGAGTTGACAAAGCGATACTTGGCATTCGTGAGACTCTATGTTAACCCCACCCGGTGCATCGACGAAATACTGAGGGAGTATGGCCCCTTTAAACAATCGATGCATCCCCTCGTCGTCGTCACTTACTGACATTGCCCCTGTCGTATCGCCATGATATCCCCGACGAAGCGCCACAAAACGGCTCTTCTGTGGTAGCCCTTTGTTGCGCCAGAACTGAATTGCCATCTTTAAAGCGACCTCTACGCCCACTGAGCCGCTGTCAGCAAAGAAAACATGATTGAGTCTTTCAGGAGTAATTCTAACTAACGTCTCGGCGAGATGAATAGCTGCATCGTGAACGAGACCCCCGAGCATAACATGAGCGAATTTTGCAAGCTGTTCTTGAACCGCCTTATTGAGGACAGGGTGATTATACCCATGAATAACACACCACCACGAAGAGATGCCGTCAATGAGCACCGTGCCATCATCGAGGTAGAGTTTGACCCCCTCTCCTCGAACTACTCTCAACGGGGGTGAAACGGTTTTCATTTGTGCGTACGGAAGCCAGAGCAAATGAACTTGTTTCATAATCAATATCTTAGCCAATTTGCGAGGGTTTAATGCCTGTAGAAACGGAATAAATACGCCCTAAAGAAGTAAGCTTGAAAAAAATTTGGGTTAATAAAATAGGCTCAGGCATTTCGGGAAGCATTTTTAAAATTTCATGGACATATTGAAAACCACGATAATGAGTCATTTTGGTCAAGAATGCCAGAGTCTGGATTAAGGAGACGAAAATCCGCGAGAAGATGATGGGATAAGTTGACCATAAAGAATGCTATAGGAATCCTATTTGATTTTTGAATAAACTCCGTACATCTGTAGAGTATCAAAACCAAAAGTTGTGTGTCTAATAAACCACTCAAACATCCACTTTAAATGAGAAAATGTTGTAACCAAAGCGCAAAAGCGTCTAACCCATCGTCAAGTTAACTTGGCGAGCCATCTGTAAAGCATTATTGTTACCAAAATGTCCATATAAGGCTAAGTAAGGGAAAGAAATTTAGCTAATAACTTAAATAGCGATTTAATCATTTCCTAAATTCGCATTAATTCGGAATTTAAAGTATTTTTCCATCCGTTTAAAGTATTTTTCCATCCGTTTTAGGAGATGATTTAAGCTCTCGCTAACCTATCTGTAAAATAGCTCTAGAACAAGACTATAATTTTATTTTTGTTTGCCTGGAAGTTTCTCACAAAACTTTATATGAATGGCTAGATTTTTTAGAAATAAATGGCGAAGTAAAAACTCTATAAAAGGAATATTGGCATAGGTCCATATAAACACCTGAACCCAAATCACTTATCTAAAAAAAATTTTAAATCATTAGCGGTGCTCATAGGTTGAGTAGGCTGATTTGCTGACGACGGGGCAAAGTTTTTATTGAGTAAAATTGCGATCGCCCGGGCATATTGTGGATCACTCTTAGTTCCAATTAAATCTGGATTAGAAGTCAACTTCTGCTCTTGTGCCTCTGTCAAGTCTACCTTGATGTCTGGGTCAATTCCTTTATGGTTAATATCTGTTCCCGCAGGAGTGTAGTAATGGGCAATGGTGACAGCCAAGCCGGAACCATCTGCAAGTTCATGAACTGACTGCACTAGGGCTTTACCAAAGGTTTGACCACCTACGACTACCGCCCGCTTATTATCCTTGAGTGCTCCTGTGAGGATTTCGCTAGCACTAGCTGAATTACCATCGACTAAAACCGCCAAAGGACGATTTGTTAGAGCAGTGCGATTGGCTTTAGTTTCTTCAATGCTGCCCACACGGTTTACTGTCTTGACAATTCCGCCGTCATCGTACCACATCCGGGCAATCTCAATGCTTGCCTGCAACAACCCACCAGGATTTCCTCGCAAATCCAAGACATAAAAATCGACTTTTTTGGTGTTTAAATGGCGGATGGCTCGTTGCATTTGTTCTGCAGCGTGAGCGCTAAATTCCCGCAAACGGATATAGCCAACGCGGCGATTTCCTTCTTGTCTGAGCGTATAACGTACCGTTGGCACTTCAATATTTGCTCTCGTCAGCTCCAAATCAAAGGTATTTACCTGCACCAAATCATTAAAGATATTTACCTCTCTCTGTCGCAGCTTTAATATGATGGGAGTATCGGCTTGGCCACGAATTAGCTTGGAGGCATCATCCACTTTCATTTTGAAAGTAGGTTTGCCATCAATTGCCAAAATTTCATCGCCTGGTTTGATCCCAGCTCTTAGTGCTGGAGAATTTTTTATGGTTTCGACAACAGTAAGCCGCTGAGTTTTTTCGTTGACTTCCATTCGAATGCCAATACCAGAGACTTCCCCAGATGTTTGGCTAGTCAGTGCTTCAAACTGTTTGGGGTCTATGAATCGAGTGTAAGGATCTCCCAACTTTTGTAAAGCTTCGCGGATGGCAGCATAAGCTTCTTCCCGAGAAAAATAGTCTTTACTCAACAGGCTTTGCCTGGTTGCTTGCCAATCTTGTTGATTAAATTTGCCATCAACATATTCATGATTCACCAGTTGCCATACTTGGTCAACTATCACTCTCGGATCGTCTTGTAGGGCTAGAGCGGCACGGACACCACAAGTCCAAACGGTGTTGAACAAAGACATAGTAGCAACAGTGGCGATCGCTCCACTAATCAAGGCTACTTGGAACGGCAAGTAACTTTTCGCAAATTGGTTCATGTATATTTAGCTGGATTAATTGTGCTATTGACCAACTGGTTGTGCTTTTGGAAGTAAGCGGTCACTTCTTGCTTCAGCCTTTACTAAAACTTTATGGGTAGCGAATCGAATCCTTTGAAGACTAGGCTGGTATGTCTAGGAATAGCTTGCTTATCGGGAGCGAACCTGAGATTCGGTAATCTCCTAAGTAATGTGGTGAAGCAAGTAGCTAACTCCATACGAGCTAAAACGACTCCCAGACAAAAGTGAATGCCTGGAGCAAACCCGAGGTGTTCGTTGGGTGATCGCGTAATATTGAAAACTTCTGGCGAGTCAAACTTCGCAGGATCATGATTTGCCGCCCCAAGCCCCAGTGCAATGACGCTACCTTTAAGGATATGCTTACCGCCAATCGTCAAGTCTTGTTTGGCAACCCGAAAGACAAAAGGAGCGGGGGTATCAAAACGAATTATTTCTTCCACTGCGGCATTTATCAAAGCCGGATTTTCTTGCAGTTTTCGCAGTTGTTCTGGATGATGCAGCAGTGCATTCACCCCATTGGGAATTAAGTCTGCGGTGGTCAAGTGAGCTGCATTTAAAATCAGCATACATTGAGGTGGGAGTTCCTCAAGATTAAGTCCCTGCTCTTGGTAGGCAACAGTCAGCAGGCTAATCATGTCTGTTCCGGGTTGCCTACGCCGTTCTTCAATCAGTTGCCTGATGAGTGCAGAAAAATGTGCGACTGCAAGGTCTGCCTTGCGTGCATATTCCTCAATGTTTGAACTGCCCGGCGCAGGCGCACCCCAAAATGTACCAATATCGATTGCCCATCGGCTCAGGTTGGCTCTTTGGGCTTCTGGCACGCCAAATATCTCAGAAATAATTAGCCCTGGTAATATTACTGATAAGTCGGAGACAACATCCATGCACCCATGACTTTGAACGTTATCCAACAAGCGGTCTGTGGTGTTCTGAATAATGGATTGCCAGCTTTCTATAGCACGTGTTGTAAATCCCTGATTGGCTAACTTCCGCAATTGGGTGTGATCCGGTATATCTTTCGCCATCATTGATTTGGAGATCACCTGAATAAAATTCTGGATCAAATTGACATCCAAATTTCCCAACTGATTGATAAACAATGCTGTTCGGTCCGCACTCAAACGCTCATCCCGTAGAGCCGCTTCAACATCTCTATAGCCTGTTAAAATCCAATATCCAAAAGATTGATTGTAGTGAACGGGATCTTCTTCACGCATTTGTTTGTAAAGTGGATAGGGATTAAGTGACGTTTCTGGTGCAAACAGATCGTAGGTTTGTTGATTTGCAATTGCTAGCATACTCTTCTGGTGTATATTCATTTGCTTAATCTCAATTAAAACCGACTTACTTAGAAGAAACTGCCCATTGTGAGATGCATCTGCTTCAGCACTTCGCGCCCCAACATCCATAGGGGCAGCCAAGCGTTTCTATGATTTCAAAATGGTTGTACCCCTCGCCTACCAATACCTGTATCGACTTGCCGTTTGCCTGCACGGCTGCTGCAAATTCACGCGACTGACGTATGAACTCCGGACTCTCAAGTGTGGCATAGGCGACAATCACCGGGGCGTTAAGCTGATCTAAATGGCGCTGCGGACTCAACGCCTGCTCCACTGCCTCGGTGAAAGCGTATGCTTTGATGGAACTGCTGGAGGAACGGGCAGAGTTATTAGAAAAAGTTGAAGTCATCTGGTTGACTCAGGCTATGACGGTGATAAGTTTGCGCTGGCTGTTTGGTTGATGATTCAAGCTCATGTTGAAGTCATGCGTCGTACTAATAAAGAGTTTGAAGTTTTACCCAAGCGTTGGGTAGTAGAAAGAACATTTGGTTGGTAAAACCTGTACCATCGTCTAAGTAAGGATTACGAACGTCTGACTGAAATGAGTGAGGCTGCCATATATGCCGTTATGACTCGAATTATGCTACGTCGTCTAGCCGTTTAAAGATTTACTTTATAAATGGTCTCTTATGTTTGAGATAATATTTAAGAGATGAACTAGCAGCAATAGTACCAAATACTAATATCCCCAAAATGGAATCAGGTTCAGGAATGGAAGTGCCATCAATCGCTATAGAAAATTTTACAGCACTACCCGCAGGGATTGTTCTAGCATCCGCAAAAACATACCCTCCTACAGGAGTCACCCCCCCACTGAAGGCTATTTTTTTCCCAAATTGAGATATCTCAATATTTTTATATATGTTAGAAACTGCATTGCCCCATACTGCATCTTCATTGGGATCAATTGCTAGAAAGAGGCTAGTTACATCGAAGTTTGAATCATTCTTGGATACAAAGGGGGACACATTAGTATTTGAGAGGATCTCTTGACCTGGGAAACAAATACCTACTTGGCTGCAAGTCCCAATGACGATATCAGATGGGTTGGGAATATACGAATCGTATTGAGGATTAATTATAGTAACAGCCAAACCCTTACTGCTAATGCTGCAAAAGTTTATCAGCGCTACCCCTGCAATTACTACTAGTTGTCTTAACTTCATGATTAATCTCCTAATAGAAGTAAAACTTGTGTAACGTTGTTCGTCGATATATTAGACTTTTCAATTCGACCATGACCTTTGTTTATCTGCTCGAAAGAAAGTTCCGGTGTAAAATTTGTTTTGACATCTTTGAATAAACTAGGTTAGTTCCCTTTTAAGGCAGCAATATAATCATTCCCACTGTTGATGATCAACTCACAAGTTTTTTTTGTGTATTAATAGCATCAAAGGCAAAAATTACCCCCCTGAGAGCCAGTTTCTCAATTAACTCAGGTAGTGCTTTTATTTAATTGGTTTTGGCATCAACTTCAAACGGTTCTAAAATCAATCCTTGCTTTACAAGGTAAGTACTAACCAATATAATTGCTGGGTAGAAATCAGAATGTGGATTATCATTTTCTACTCTTGTTTGAGCCTTTAAGGACTTTACAGTTTCTCAAGGCAGTGGTTTGATATCAAAGAAATTCGCAAGGCATACGGAATACTCGTCGTAATTTATTACACATAAATTACGACGGACTGTATTGTAAGAAGGAAGTCTATTCTTTGTGGGTTTCAAGAGGTCTATCAACTCCTCACGCTAGCTTGAAATCCAATCTCCAATTGCTAGAAATCCTTTATTGCCTGCGGTGATCGCCAATGTGAACAGCGCAAGACATAATGGTAGAGTATGTCGCTGTCCGGCACAGCGACGGGGGTCTTCTAGACCTGCAAAAGCTTTGATAATTTCGATTTCAAACACGGTAATAGATGCTTGAAGTAGAGCGAGCTGGTGCTGAATCTTACTATATTGCGTCTACATTTAGAATGAAATAACCCTCACAAACATCGCCTTCATCATGATCCAATTAGACACAATACAAGTTTTAGTCAATCAACATCGAGAACTTCGAACTAAACTTGAGTCTCAAGCTTTAAATACTGATTAGACAGCCAGGTATCGCTCATTAAAAAAGGGAGTCGCTTTCAAGATTTTGAAAAGAAACATTATTACTGCTAGAGGGACTCGTTAGAAAAAGATTATCTCCATTACTTACAAAAGAATCAACATTGTTTACAGATCCCAGTGAAAAAAGGTCTTCTGACCAAAGTGCAGTTTCAAGATTTTGAAAAGAAACATTATTACTGCTAGAGGGACTCGTTAGAAAAGGATTATCTCCATTACTTACAAAAGAATCAACATTGTCTACAGATCCCAGTGAAAAAAGGTCTTCTGACCAGAGCGCAGTAGGGTCGGGTGCGATCTCAAGCGCAAGCTCAGGATCAACAAAGTCAACCACAGGCTCAAGCTCAACAAAGTCAACCACAGGCTCAAGCTCAACAAAGTCAACCACAGGCTCAAGCTCAACAAAGTCAACCACAGGCTCAAGCTCAACAAAGTCAACCACAGGCTCAAGCTCAACAAAGTCAACCATAGGCTCAAGCTCAACAAAGTCAACCACAGGCTCAAGCTCAACAAAGTCAACCACAGGCTCAAGCTCAACAAAGTCAACCACAGGCTCAAGCTCAACAAAGTCAACCACAGGCTCAAGCTCAACAAAG
>JAESFO010000953.1_pt1 | contig 10709 bp, 10 predicted proteins | sample 9269421 | NCBI WGS metagenome assembly JAESFO01 (sample SAMN14502839, study PRJNA617101) | algae metagenome | isolation source: Nostoc desertorum CM1-VF14 and co-occurring heterotrophs from rocky... | place: USA: Clark Mountains, San Bernardino, California | collected 2000-06-05 | reverse complement strand
GCTGTTAAAATATATGAGTTATATATTAATAACGCCAGCGCTCTATTTGGGGCAAAGCGATCACTGCTTCACCGGCTTTTATACTGCTCTCATAATAGACGTCCGTTGGAAGATCTTGTTCAAAAAACGTTCAGCAATGCATTTGGCAATAAAGATCCACGGCTTGGGGATGTCAAAACTAATATCTGCATTCCGATATATGACTTGATGGAAGGGAGACCTTCTGTACTTAAAAATAAGTATCATCCTATCTTTGTGAGGGATTACCATATTCCGGCCTATAAAGCAGCATTAGCAACCAGTGCCGCTCCGACATTCTTTGACCCTTACACCACAGAATATGTGGATCTAAATGGCAATACACAATCATTCAGCCACAAGGTTGATGGCGGGGTTTTCGCGAATAATCCTACTCTTTTAGCCATCATTGAAGCTCAAAAGGCATTTAACCAAAACCTGTCTGATCTAAAAGTATTAAGCCTAGGAACAGGACATCACAAATTTGCCGACTGCTGTGAACGTAACTGTTGGGGAATTAGCTATTGGTTACAAAAAAATCGGATCATAGATCTTTTTATGCAAGGTCAATCTCAGCAGGTAGAAAACTTGATTAGCTTATTACATAAAGGAATAGGGCGACAGGAAAGTGATAATTTTACATATAAAAGGATTACTACTGAATTGGATAAAAGCTGCCTGGTTCAATTGGATGATCACTCCGAACGAAAATTAGCCAACCTGTCAGAGAAGGCGATGCAGGCTTTTCAAATTACCAGTCATGAAATATTAGAATCATTTTTTGAAAATTAAATTAAACAATATGGAACAATTTAGAGTTGGCGATTTTATTCGACTTACACAACCGGAAAAATGGGAAACAGGAAGAATGTTACACAGAGAAATCAATGCTTTTGAAATTAGTGATATCAGCGAAGAAGGGATAAAGCTTAAATATGGAAGCGATTGGATACCTGTTATAGAAATTGAACCTATTCCCATTGACGGAGCAAGTGACTTTCATATCTATTATGATCCAATTGTTGCCGCTAACATCGTTCCACAAAATACTGCCATAAAAGGGCGGACTCGTAACACAACTTATTATCTTGACAGATTTAAAGATTGTTTTTACGAGAAAAAAAGCTTTCGGCAGATCGTTGAAGAAAATGAATACAAATTTGTACATGAGGTGCAACACCTATTAAAAGATGACTTTCACTGTACTGGTCTTCGAATAAACGCAGTGTAAAACATGTTTACTGCCTGGTTAAAATATAAAACACCTCTGTTACCAACAGTCCTAAGGCATTGGGCTTTTTGTTTGCTTCTTTATTTTTTGCGTTTGAAAAATAAAGAAGTCGGCACACATAAAAGAAGCCACAGGAAAGATGTAGCTTCTTTGGAAGGGATCACCAGCGATTTTTATATATCTCCCTGATCAGACATAGAATAATAACTGTCTTTTGTAATAATAATATGATCGATCAACCGAATATCCATGAAAACGGACGCTGCCTGAATTTTAACCGTCAGGCTTCTGTCCGCTTCACTGGGCCTAACTGTCCCTGACGGATGGTTATGACAGATACAAATTTGTGTGGCATTTAATCTTAAGGCACCTACCATAATTAACTTAATATCCACTACAGTACTACTAATACCCCCTTGGGATAAAGGATAGATCGCCAATACTCTATTGCCTTTGTTCAGGTACATCACTTTACACTCTTCCAGCAATTCTATATTATCTGCGCTCCATACGCTGCGGAAGATGCTTGCCATTTGGCGAGAACAAATTACCTGAAGACGCTCGGAGGGCCTAATTTTAGACCTATATACTAATGCGACTTCTGCTACCGATTCATTTAATAAATTTTCATTTCTTTTCATAGTCATTCGTTTAATCATTGATCAATTAATAAATCCTTGCTCTTTGATATTTGCCATCCAACTGTTCGCAAATTCACTGTGTTGTTCTTGGAGTCCGGCTATTACTTCCATTTGGCCGAACGAAGTAAAGAGGATACTTTCCTGGCGTACTCCCAACCGGTCTAATTGATAGATATAGGGAAATACCCCCGGCAAAATGTTAACCCCATCATCTTTAAAGTGCAGGAAACACATTTCGGGATCGCGCATAAGTTCTCCATTTTGGGTAAAAATGTGCATGAGGCTGTAAGCCCTTGCCGTTCCAAATCCGCAGCTTAGTTCTCCTATGCATTCCACAGATAGGGAGGTGTAGCCATCAGAGTTCAGTTTTATATAATCTTTATGACCCAAGGTTTCAAGAAGTGCAGAAAATATTTTCAGAGCTTGTTCGTTTATAGATTTCATTGTTCAGAATTTTAATTGTTATTAATCTTAAGTAATCTTGTTCCAAGAACCGCTGTTGGTTATTCCAGTAGATTAAAAGGGCAAGTCACCTTTTTATTTCTACATCGTTTGAATGACCGGATTCCGTCGCATTCTCATTTTTTCTTCCCCTTCCGTGCAATTGGATATTTTGTACATGAAGAGTTAAACTAGCGCGGGAATCTCCTTCCATATTTTTCCATGCACGGACGCCAAGTCTGCCGTCGGCTTCTACGAGAACTCCTTTTTTTAAGATCTTTAGCAATGCCGGTTCCCAGCCAATAAGAACAATTGAAATAGTTGGTAACCTGTTTAACTTCTCCCGATCCTTTTACTTTAAAGCGATTGTTTTGTGCGATTGAAAAAACGACTAGTTGACGGCCGTCATTGGTCTGTTTAATTGCTGCGTTCGCTGTCAAACGTCCAAAAATTGATTGCATAATTGTAAAATTTTAGTAGTGAATGAAATAATTGTGTGATTGAAAAAGCTTTAGATTTTGAGGAGTAACCTCATTGTTATAGTACTGTGACTAGGTTTTTGAACTAAGTGAAATGCTGTAATGTCCCAGTTCTGAAAATTGTCCATGCACTGATAGAAGCCTTACAGGACTGGTTTCCGGCCTCTTGGAACTGCCATGAAAGGCATGTCAATTTCGCTTTGTGTTGTGTGTTCATCTTGTTTTTTTTGATTATTACCTAAAAGAAAAAAGGGAAAAAAAGAAAGTGATCTCTCAGTGCTTGATGTGGGGAAAAAGCACCAAAAGGAAAAGAAATAAATGAGAGGTCAATGAGAAGGGAGTATGCGCTTATGTCGGAAAGCTTTTGGTCAGTGATGAGTGCACTATCTTCGCTTTCGCTTTTGCACCCGATTTCTTGGGGTAATAACACCCCGGAGCAGTCTTTTTTGTTTAGCCCCAGTTCTATACTCTGGGACTGCTTTAAACGTATGTCTGGTTATTTCTAGCCAGGTAATCTAACAGCGAGATTATGAATATGAGATGCATAGGGCGGAAAAAATATATGAACGATGTTAATCTTCAATATATTTTTCATCTTTTGCCCAGGTATTAATAGAGGTTGATATGTAGCGTGGTATATTAGTTATTCGCTGTCCTGCTTTTATATTCTGATTAATATACCTATTCAGGGATGTTGCTTTCTCAATTAAAGCCACATATGCATTTTCATAAGCAACAATTCTTACTAAAAGATTGTATATAGATTTACAATTGTTTTCGTCAAAAGAAAAATGAGTGCGGAAAATATGTAGTAAATAATCTACTCTGGTATTGATTACATTCGGAGCCGCAGGCACAACAATTTTAAAATTCAACAAACTAACAGATTTGCCTCTTCGTATTTCAAAACCAGGTACATTGCAGTTAAACCAGGAATCTGAATTTCCTTCTAAATCTTTTTGTATGGGTATTAATACTCTTCTCTTAAACTCCTTGTACTCACGATACTCTCCCAAAGATATTCCCAGTTGAAGCTTTAATTCTTCAAAGGAAATTCTAAATCCTCCTTTTAGTTTCTAGCTCGAAAGAATAATATGCAACTTGTATGTGTATTTATTGGTTGTTTTCATAGCCACTTAATAAAGATATTTTGTGAAGTATCCAGGCCTGCCATTACCAGTCCGATCAATTTCAATAAGCTTCTTTGCTGCGTCTTTGAATATCTCTACATAAACAATGCTATTTCCGTTGATCCTTTTAGGATATTCGACCCTGGGAAACAAAGTAGCTATACAATAATATTCTTTGCTGATAGACGAGGGAAGTTGGATGCTTGCTTTCCCTAACTGCAAAGAGGCTTCATAAACTTCCTTATACTGGCAGGGTTCTGCAATATTCATTAAACGGATGGGGATTCTGATAAGATTAGTTTTGTTTGAAATGAAAAGGTTCAGCTGCGTCCAATCCTTTCCATTCATGCTAGCTAGTACCGCGTCCTGTAGTTCTTTGATCAGCGTAACCAGTATCCGTCCCCTTGCAAAAGTGTAAAGATTTTATAACGACCTTAGGTAATCCGTTTAGGCTGGTATAGCTCGGTACAGCCAGGTAGAATAACGTTGTTTAAAGTTTTTCTATTGTCCTAGCGATTACTATTATGGCGAGCTTTCATCAATTTATCAATTCAAAAGGGTCAAGAATTTCCTACCCTTTATTTCTATACACTGCATTTTGTAATTCGTGGAAAAATGGCAGCCTATTGGTAGACTATCCGTCTATTGTCACAGTGACTTTTTTATCAATAAACTCCAAAGTAATTTCATCATCCTGAGTGAATATAGTTGTCTCGTAGCCTAGCTTCTCAAATAAATTCTCTGTAATCTGAATTCCGACAATGTCGCGGACATGATCAGCAGCTTCCTTGTTTCCCAACTGATTTGAGTCTGAAATGTCCATGGCTATTATTACACCATACCTTTCCGGATCATATGCAAGGGCAATGAGATTACTTAAACGAAGTTCATTAGGTTTCACCTGAAGGCTAATCCCCGATTTTACAAACAAAAGAGCTTATCAATCCAATAAGTCCGATTACTTGCTAGCAAGATCTTGTCTCTTATTTAATTTCGGAGTTCAATACTCTGTTCTGTACAATGGTATACCCTCATTTTACTTTTTAAGTATCAATGTGGTCTAGTAATAAGAAAGTGAAAACCAAAGCCTAGAAAAGCCAGGAATTCACTCTCATTTTCTAAACCTCAATTGTTGTTCATTAATAATTTTTGAAAGATATCTTATTCCATTCTTATCTATCTGAGCGATACGAATAAAAACATTAGATTTATTGCCATCAAATATTTTATCTGTATTCTTACTACGAGGGACTAAGCACGATCGGCCGATTACAGCTGGAGTCATCACCATTGCTTTTTCCTCCGGCAACCAATTATAAAAGTAAGCCTATCGAACTACAGTGTCAACTTATTTCAAAAACAAGAGAGAAGTAAGACAAAAAAGCAGGGTTTTTAATAAAACCCTGCTTTTTTATTAACCAGGAAATTTACTGCATGTCCCACCAAATACGTCCTCTTGTATCTAATGGATCTGTTCCGTAAGATGCATCTTTAGATTTCATATCTGTTAGCGCTTTCTGGAAATTTTGCGAGTTTTGCGGAATCGCAGTAGGCAATACCGCCCGGCGCGGTATGGTTAAATTTACTGTCCCATTCCATAGATTTTCCAGGTAGGCAATGCCCGAACCATCGCCGATCTTTGAAATCTGGCCAACTCTAAAATCGGCAAACTGTGGATACCCCGTACGCTTCCACATAGCCCATGACTCCTCGGGCTGTAGCAAAAAATTAACCCAGGCTTGCGAATAGATGCTGGACAGCCCGGTGTAAGGAATACGCGTTAATAAAGATCCCAAAGTGACACCAGAAGCATTAGGTACTGCAGCGGCAACTGCCCGTGCCTTATAATCATCAAAAGACGCCGTAACACCATCCGCGTACCATTGAGCTGCAGACCTTCCGAAACTATTACCTCCCTTAGCTGCAATTTCTGCCATCATAAAACAAACCTCTGCATATCCCATAATCTGTGTGCGGGTTTTCAAAGTTGTAACGGCTGCAACAGGTTCATCAGTATGGAGTGCCACATCGTTGGCTCTATAAGCACCATTTTTAACAAATAAACGGCTTTGCAGATTAGACTGGAAACTTAAAGTAGTTGTTGCAGTCCCACTTCCCTGGGAATAGGTGAAAGTTTGGTTTTTTGCGGTACCCCACCAACCATAATCTGCGGATACTGATGCCGGAAACACGTGCTTTCCCTGAAAGCGGGACGCTAGTACTTCCGGTCTGTTCAGATCAGCCTGTGCCTTCGCATCACCACTGGCTTTTACGGTGTTGTAGCGCCCATAATTGGTTCCGAAATCATTCTCTCGAACCATAAAAACTATGCGCGGATCCTGTACTGATTTCAAATATTCAACAAATGGATACGCTGCAACATACTGCGTCACAATGCGGTTTAGCTCGTCTGGATTGCCTTCAAAATCCTGAGGATGATTATATCCAAACGATGTAGTGTTGCTTGATATAATATCTGCTCCGAAATTGCTGGCGATATCCGCTAATATGACAGAAAGATTTTGAGCATCTCTTTTTTCATAGCGTTGTGCAATTTTTATCCTTAAAGTATTAGCAAATTTAATCCAGTTAGCTTTTACGCCTCCATAATAAAAGTCGTTAGCAGCATAAGGTTTTTGAACAATAGAGTTGTTTTTAAGCACAGTAACTGCATCTTTGATCTGGGTATCAAATAACTTATAAAGATCATAATCATAGTCGTAGGCAGGCGCAGGATAAGTTAAATCAAAAGCCTCTTTGTATGCCATTGCTCCATAAACGTCTACTACTCTCCAGGCATTATATGTCAGCAGGATTTGGCTAATTGCCTTTAATTCAATGTAGCCATTTCGCAACGTCTCATCAGTCATACCATCTATTTTCTGAATAACCCTGGCCAAATCCCTTCCATATGCTTCGTAAAAACGCCCGTACAAAGGGTAGGATGGATTTCTAAAATCTGTAAGTGATGTATTGTTCGGATTATTGTAAGGAGCCCCAAGACCTTCACTGGTTGCCGCGTCGGCTACAAGATACTGCATATAAGTCATTGTGGTAGCATACTTGGCAGTATAATCATCCCGGTTCTGCTTCAGATAATTCATCGTTGCGCTTGTAAACAAAAACTCCGGTCTTGTATCATTTAAGGCGTTGGGATTTGTATTGGCTTTTATCAGATCCTTCTTGCACGACTGGGTAATACCTATCATTAAAATGCCGGCAAGTATGATATTAATATGTTTCATCAGTATGTTTTTTTAGAATTATAAGGAGATATTCAAAGTAGCAGCAAAATTCCTAACGAATGGCACAGCTCCATTGATAACCGGCATAAACGGGTTATTGCTCTGAATTGATTCCGGATTTTGACCTCCAACTAAAGTCCGGTATAAGTAAGCTAAATTTCGGCCGGAGAAGCTGACCCTCGCCCCTTTAAGATGTATTGGCTTCAGCCAATTGGATGGCAACTGATATCCCAGATTAATTTCCCTGAGCATGATCCATGAATTTTCAGAAACAGATCCATCATCGAAAGTTCCGCCCCATCCATACGTGCGAACGTGGTATATAGAGGATTTCCATGGAGCTACTAATCCTTTATCATATGCCTCTCTAAAAGTCATACCTGCAATACTCGTTCCTGATTTCAGCGGACTCATCTGACCTTCATCAAATACGGCATCGGGAATAGCTCCGTCATATCTAACTTGCCCATTATAGGAATCTGTTCTTTGTACACCACCATGTTCCTGGTCTCTAAAAGCAAGGCTATTAAGTAAGCTACCTCTTCCCATCCCATATTTATAGGCCTCAGAAAACACCATACCACCAAACCTGGAGTCTAGTTGTATATAGAGAGAAACGTTTTTATAGCTTAGTCGGGTATTAAAACCCGCAAGGAAATCAGGCATGATATTTCCAAGTGTTCTCCGTTGCTCTTCGCTTGAGCCATTTAATGACTCATATTGCCATGCATAGTCTTCAATACTGTATTTTACATCGGCATTAGCATCCGCAAGGTTGGGTGCAACCCGGATGATCGGCAATCCTGTTTTGGGGTCTTTTTTCCGTACTGAAGTCGCGGTCATTACACCAAAAGCGCCGCCTTCATATGCCCATACCTCCACACCGGATCCTCTATAAGAATCCATCAACTGGCGCTGTTTTATACCTGGATAAAACTCAATGATTTTGGAGCGATTTCTGGTGTACAACATTGTAACATCCCAGCTCCAATCTTTATTTCGAACAGGTGTAACATTCAACTCAATCTCTATCCCCTTATTTTGAATATTTCCGGCATTGATTAACATAGAAGAAAATCCTGTTTCAGGGGGATTCGGAATAGTCAATATCTGATTAAAAGTATTGGTCTTATACCAAGCTACATCCAGGTTAATTCTGTTTTTGAGAAATCCTAAATTAGTTCCTAGTTCCAGTGATCTCTTAATTTCAGGCTTCAGGTCAAGGTTAGGTAAAACACTTGCATTTTGCAAAGTTGCTGTCACCACAGATGTTCCGTTCTGATCAGCTACGGAAGACTGTATATAACTTCCAAAGCTAGTTGCATAAGGATTCGTTCCCGTACCAGCCCAGGCCAAAGACGCTCTTACTTTACCAAAAGACAGCCATTGAGGAATTGAGGACCTAAACATATCTGTGAAAACATACGACAGATTTGCAGAGGGGTAAAACACTGAAAAATTATTTTTTCCAGGCACACCTAAAGGATAAGTCAGTGTAGACAACCAATCATTTCTACCAGTAAGCTCCAGATTGAGATAATCCTTATAGTTGAAGTTTAAGATACCGCCCAATGCAACTACGCGTTCATTCGGTGTGCTGTATCCATAGCTACGCAAATTGGCATTATTTGCAATAGGATTAACCGAGTTGTTTAAAGTAAATACATTCGGAACAATCAGACCACCATCAGTTCTTGCTCCATAACTTTCCGAAATACCGTTTCCATACATTTCGTTGTAAAATCTAAAGTCAAAATCCAGGTCTTTAAGAATTTCATTCTTAAACATATGCGCCATAAATACAGCATTATATCCAGAAGAATAGTTACCGCCAACGGCATACGATCCCCCTGCTCCATAGGCGCCGGAACCTTTCTCTTTTGTTTCTGTAAAGATCTTATAAAAGTTAAGGTTTATTTTACCACTTACATCTATCCATGGAGCGATTTGGGCTTTCAGTAAAAAGTTACCCAAAATAGAATTTTCTTTTCTATCCTGATTTAAATAATCCATCCTATTGAAAGTACTGTTCAGACGACCGAAAGGATCAATGTTGCGACGCGAGCCATCTGCCAATTTTGAATTATCATAAAAAGCCTGTATATCGGCATTTCTGGGAAGCTCGTAATAAGTTAGAAATCCAATATTTTGTCCACTGGTAAAAAAGTCCCGGCTTTGGTTCCAAACATTATAGCCATGAGTAATAGCATAACTCACGCCGGTTTCCATAGAAAATACTTTATTTAGCTGGCCGCTCGCTCGCAGGTCAAAATTGTCTCTTGTAAGTCTGTTATTGGGAAGTTGCCCCTTATTATATAGATTAGAATATGAAAATCTAAAATTGAATTTTTCGCCGCCGCCACTTATTGCTATATTGTTATTGACATATTTTCCGTTCGTGTTAAAAGCCTTCCAGTTGTCAGGTTGTGGGGAGTAGGACTCCATTTTTGTCTGATCCCACACGGCCGGATGCATGCTGCCATCCATTTTCGGGCCCCAACTGGCCATATTCAACGAAGTTGTACCATCGGGTCTGAAATTACCTTCCCGTAAAGAAGGACTGCCCATACCATATATATTCTGCAAATCCATCCCGTTTCGATAAGCGTTCTGCACCTGGTATGTTGAATTATACTCTATTCCAAGACCTGAATTATATTTCCCTTTTTTGGATGTTATCACTATAGCACCATTAGCACCCCTTGAACCATAAATAGAAGTTGCAGCAGCTCCTTTTAATACGGTTATAGATTCATAATCATCAGGATTTAGGTTTTTTAACTGTGAACCCTGATCCGCTTCGGCATAATCTGTCGTATTGCTTTCTATAACAATACCATCGATAACGAAAATAGGTTGATTTCGATTTTTTGAACCCGGCGAAAAGGGTGAAGTTGCCCCTCTTATAAGTATATTAGGGGACGCCTGAATACCTGAAGATCCTACAACATTGATATCAACGCCAGCAACCTTACCTTGCAGTGCTGTGATTGGGTTAATAGTGTTGGTACGAGTAATTTCCTCGCCACTCACTTTTGAAATAGCATATCCAAGATTTTTGTTTCGTTTGGATATGCCTAAAGCTGTAACAACAACTCCTTCCATCTGATCTTCCAATTTAGACATTGTCACATCCAGTCTCTTAGTGTTCACAACTGTAACTTGTTTTGTAGAGAATCCAATAAGGCTGAATTCAAGAACCGTTTTGCCTTCTGGTACAACAATCGTAAAGTTTCCATTTGCATCTGAAACAGTCCCTGAAACACCTCCGGGAATTGTTACAGATACATTGACTAAAGGATTTTGCTGTTCATCTTTGACAATACCGGAAACCGATCTCTGCTGCGCCTGAGCTACTATGACACAAGAACTCATGAACAGAAGAAACAGCATTTTTAGAATTGTTTTTTTCATGCGCTTTTTAGTTGAATTATGGTTTTAAAAATTGGATACAAGGAGATGTATTTTTTATCGTCCGATTAGTGTGGGCAGTTTTTCGAAATTCGATGTGACCAGCGCAGCCG
>JAESFO010000952.1_pt1 | contig 10750 bp, 8 predicted proteins | sample 9269421 | NCBI WGS metagenome assembly JAESFO01 (sample SAMN14502839, study PRJNA617101) | algae metagenome | isolation source: Nostoc desertorum CM1-VF14 and co-occurring heterotrophs from rocky... | place: USA: Clark Mountains, San Bernardino, California | collected 2000-06-05 | reverse complement strand
GTAAGCAATGAACCCATATTGTACCCTATGCCTTTAAATCTTAGAATAGAAGAAATAGATGAAAAGGTTGACGGGTTTCAAAGACCGGACGGAGAGCCATTTGTAAAATACAAAGTCGGTTTAATTATCGATGACAAAGTAAAATACCATCCATTCCCCGCTGGAACCATTAAAAATATTGGAAACGGCATTGCTAAACATGTTACCGTGCAATGGAACTACAATAAGGACAAAGTGGCAAATTATATAGGAAGTAGATACATTTACTTTAAGGACGATATTGTAGGCCCATATCCTACACATAGTTATGTAAAGCCAGAAGATGTAGCCAATATAAATCTCCCAATTCTTATGTGGGGAATCTATGCAAAACTATTTGCTACAAAAGATTTACAATTTCTTCTAGGTGAAGGAGATCCCGAGTTAACATTATTTATAGAATACCTGGATCGTTTTAATAACATTCATAGAAAGAAGTTCACTGCTACTATAAGTCCACTACCAATGGATAATATTGTTAGGGTGACATTCAATGAAACTAAGAAATAAGATTTGATTTATGTCTACCTTTCTCTCAGCCGAATGGCGCAAATTGGCAATGGCTAATTATGCGATTGACCCGGATATCCTAAAGTCATTTGTTCCGTATAAAACAGAATTGGACACCTGGAATCAAACCTGTTATGTGAGCCTGGTGGGCTTCATGTTTCTACAAACCAAATTGCTGGGCATGAAAATACCCGGACATGTAAATTTTGAAGAGGTGAACCTTCGCTTTTATGTACGGTACAAAGAGGGCAATAACTGGAAACGCGGCGTTGTATTCATTAAAGAGATTGTTCCCAAAACTATGATCGCCTGGGTGGCCAATAACGTGTATGGCGAAAACTATGAAGCGCTCCCTATGCGCCATAACTGGCAGCTCGGCGCTGACAAGCAGGTAGTCAGCTACGGATGGAAAAAGCAACGATGGCATGAGATGATCATTCGTGCCAGCTCAACACCACAGAACATTACAGCAGGGAGCGAAGCCGAATTTATAACTGAACATTACTGGGGCTACACTCAAACAGGACTGTCAAAAACAGGCGAATATGAAGTGCAACATCCCCGCTGGCAAACCTACGAAGTAACTGATTATACGATTAGTGTTGACTTTGAATTGTCGTACGGGCCTGTGTTTGGATTTCTGAATGATAAGCACCCACAATCCGTTTTACTGGCGGAAGGATCGGCAATAAAAGTATTAAAAGGCAGTACCATTAAACTAAGTTGAGGATCAAGAGTGGTGATCGTTGCTGACGCTCTTTAAGGTCTTTTTAGTTTTTTTCCAGGCTATAAATAATTCCTCATTGCTTTTTAATGCCTGGTATAACCGCTCCCCCGGTGCCTTCTGCAGCCATATTTTTTGCTGTATTTTTTTTATATGTTCAGGCGTATCCTGCATTATATTAAGTTAAATGTCTGGAGATTCATTTGAGTTATCCATTTATTTACATAGTATTTATCCAAACTTTCAGAACTCCATAACTGTTTGATATCCTCCATCTGAATAGCTGATTGTATCTCCTGGATCCAAATAAGTTTAGACAAAAGTAAATCTTCAACGCTTACAATATCTACTAATTTATCCATAAAAGAAACTGTAATACGCCTATTGAATTCCTCCTGCCGAAATGCACTATCCTTTAAAATTACAAAATCTGCTTTATAGCCGCTTTCAAAATCTATAATATTAAACAAACTTTTGTGTAGGATGGCATCCTTGATAGAGTCTATATCGCAGTAGAAACCGTCTTTAAATGATTCTACAAAGGGTTGCACATCACCTTCTTGCAAGAAAATCACGAAATCAAAATCCCTTGTCGCCCTAGGAACAACATATACACTCATAGCAACACTTCCAGATAACATATAAGGAATGTTATTTTCAGTAAGTGTATCGACTATTTTATGGAAAAATGATATCAATTGTGTAATAACTTATTTCTCGTTGCCGTTGATTGAGCAAAAATACAAACTAAAAAATTTTATAAGTATCTTTGTCGTACTCATGGGGTGCCTTAATATTACGGGCTGAGATCATACCCAATAACCTGATCCGGGTAATGCCGGCGTAGGGAATAGATTGTACCGTTTCTATTATACTTCCGTGGGTTTTAATATGCATTGTTATGAACGGGAGTGAATGGTTTCAACTTTTTTTACAGCAACTAAAAGCCGTACCGGTTCTGGAATGGCTGGGTGTAAGTTTTGGCGTGGCTGAAGTGCTGTTGGCGCGCGCCAATAAGATATGGTTGTATCCCTGCGGTATTGTTTCTGTTGTCATATCTACCTATATCTTTTTCCATTCGGGATTGTATGCCGAAAGCGCCTTAAATATGTACTACCTGGTTATGAGTATATATGGCTGGTGGTGGTGGCAAAGAAGAAAAGATCATGAAGCACCTCCCGTTACCCGTGCAACCAAAGTAGAATGGTTTAAAACGGTGGGCATTGTTGTAATTGCATTTGCGATCTTATACACTGTATTAACAAAATTTACCGATTCAACGGTACCTGTATTTGATTCCTGGGTGAGTGCTACCGCCTGGGCTGGGATGTGGTTGCTGGCAAAAAGAAAAATAGAGAACTGGATACTACTGAACATCAGTAATGCATTTGCTATTCCGTTATTGTTTTATAAAGGATTGCCCCTCTACGCCCTTTTAACCCTTTTCCTTTTCATTATTGCGGTATTAGGTTATATCGACTGGAACAAAACCATTAAAAAGAATGAACAAAAAACAGCCCTTAGCTTTGAATAAAGAGCGAATTGATGTATTAAGAAGATTGTGCAAAGAAGCCGAAAAGAAAGGATATTTATCTAATGCTGTTTTAAAGATCGTCTACGAAGAAAAATGGTTTAAACTTTTTTTACCCAAGGCTTATGACGGGCTGGAACTGGATCTCCCTGAAGCATTAAGATATGAAGAGCAACTGGCTTATATTGACGGCAGCCTGGGATGGACCATAACATTGTGCGCAGGCGCGAATCTTTTTGCAGGCTATATACACAACAAGAAAGCTACCTCTATTTTCTCCTCTCCCAAAGTATGTTTTGGTGGCAGCGGCGCAGTAAGCGGGGTAGCTGCAAAAGTTAAAGATGGATACATTGTAAACGGGTTCTGGCGGTATGCTACCGGCGCACCCCATCTTACTCATTTTACCGCAAACTGTACTATTGAAGAAAACGGACAGCCATTGTTAAATGAAGACAACAGCCCGGTAGTAAGATCATTCTTCTTCAATAAAAAAGATGTTATCATCCACGAAGACTGGGACGCTATGGGCCTCATTGCCACCGCAGGACATAGCTTCAGTGTTAAAAACCTCAAAGTACCTTTCGGACAGAGCTTTGTTATTGATGCCGCTCACGCAAGTTTAAAGAACAGCATTTACCAATACCCGTTTATGCCGCTGGCTGAATCTACCATTGCCGTTAACACATTGGGTATGACGCGGCGCTTCATAGAACTGGCTCTCGAAATCGTTCAAAAGAGACAATCAAAAATAGGTGAGGCAGCTTATACTATTGCGACAGAGCGTATTCATTCAGAACAACAAAAAATAGACCGGCTGGCAGAGCTGCTTTATCAATGGGTTCAAATATCCTGTAACGAACTTACTTCCAAAGGGCAGCCTTCCAAAAAAAGTATCAACAGGATCTCAGATAAAAGCCGGGACCTGGTGCATCATTGTAGAACTGCGGTAACAGCCATTTACCCTTACTGCGGGCTTGCAGCTACGAACCCCTCTTCCGATATCAACAGGGTGTTCAGAGACATCTTTACAGGTAGCCAACACGGGCTGCTTACATTTAAACGCTAAAAGCTCTTGGCCAGTTTTTTAATATCGCCCGCAATACGGCTGATAAACAGGAACTGGTCTACAACAGGCTTAAATTCTACCAGCACTTTGCGGGTCTCGGTTTCAACGAGGCCCTGTTGCAGTTCAAGCCTTCGTTTAGATACCAGTTCATCCAATTCCTCCTTTAATTCTATGGGGGCGTGATGCTGAGCTTCAGTAACTTCTTTGTGCTCTATGTGCAATAATGCTTCATTGAGCTCCGCCGTAATATCATCTTTAATAGCATGAAAATCTTCGTCGCCATACTTATTCTTAAAGCCCCTGGCAAAGCCGGCCAGCGATACAATATGTGAATTCAAAGTGTAAATCAATACCACCATTTGGTGGATCTTTTTAAGATCGCCCTGTTTACTTTTTGGCTCGTTCATCATGCGGGTAAAACCGCCGGATAAATTGGCCTGCTCGATAAATGCTTCCTTCCTGCTCAGCTTATACTCCAGGTCGTTCAGGGCTCCCGTAGCAAAAGTGGCAGCCACTGTTTCAAAATATTTTTCCGATGTTTTTAATGCACTGGTTATATAGGTATTCAACTGCGTTTTTTCCCAGGAAGGCACCAAAACATAAGCAGCTATAAAAGCAATAATCGATCCCACCGTAGTATCAATTAACCGGCTTTTGAATATCTCGTAAAAGTTATGGCTATTGAGCAGGTAAAAAAAGATCATGATAAACGCTGTCATGAAAATCACACTTACCAGGTACTTGGTGCGCATAAAGCTATAGGTGATGATCATCAAAAAGATCATGGCGGCAAACTTGCCATTTTGCGTTGGGATAAGATATAATAGCGCTAACCCGCCCAATGCTCCCACAAAAGTTCCTATCAGCCTTTGGTAATTTCTCTGGCGGGTAACACTATAGGTAGGTTTTAAAATAACGATGATCGTAAGCAACACCCAGTAACTATATTGCAGCTCCAGCAAATTAGCTACCCCATAACCCAGTATGCAAGCCAGCGTTACCCGGATGGCATGCCTGAAGCTATTGGATTTTAAAGAAAAGTTCTCTTTGAGTATTTCGATATCCAGGTCTGTTTTGGTTACAAAATACTCATAATTGCCAGACAGCTTATATTCCTTGATCTTCTTACGATCATAACGGGTATAGTGGTGCAGGGTGTAAATACGTAATGTAATTTCTTCTACTGATTGAAGCAATTTACGCATATTTACCAGTGAGTCGAAGGTTTCGGGATTCCGGTATTGATTGGCAAATTCCTCAAACCTGTTTTGTAATAGCTTTAGCTCATTATTAAGCTTCCGGGTAGCCCGGGGCGGACGCCCACTTTGCACGGCCAGGCCTATCTGGTGTAACTCATCTACTATTACATAAATCATTCGCTGAAAATCGCTTAAAATGCCACTATCATCGAAGCGCTTATGCATTGCCTCGTAATTATAAAAGGTGGCAGATGATTTTTCGAACAGATCAATCGATTCTGTGAAGATGATCAGGAGCGTACGGCCCGTAACGGTGGACTCTTTTACAATATTGCGGCTCTTGAAAAGCATTTCGCGCAGCAAGGTTTGCTTATCCTGTATCTGCTGCTGCTCTTCCATCAGCATCTTATAGATCTTATCGTAATCAGCATTCTTATCATAAAAAAGCGCCCGGGTGCCAAAATAATCACCGATAGCAATAATATTATCACCCAATGCCTGCTGGATGATCTTATAAGGTCGCACGCCGAATAATGCCAAACTAAGCATAGTATACCAAAGTCCCCCCGCAACCAGGAATAGCCCGTGAATAAGCACGTCTGCTCCTTCGGCACGCATATCAAGAGTTAAGATCATAATAAGGATACCTGCGAAACCAATAGCATTAACCCGCGCGCCATAAGCGCCAATAAAACTCAGGGAAAAACAGAATATAGTGAGTCCTATTCCCAGTAAAAGGGGATGGTGATTGATATAACCGGTTATTACCGATGAAAGAAAAATAAGCGCCACCGTTGCCAGCATACCATTGCGTCGCTGGTGTATTGGACCGGGTATATCCGAAGCACTAACGGCCATTGCGCCGAGAGAAAGTATCAACCCTATTTCAAGCTTACCAAAATAGCTGAACACGATTGCCGGCAACGTAATACCAATGGTAATACGAATGGCTTCATTAAAATAGTAGCTGCTTACAAATTGTTTATATTCCTTTATATAGTCCACAACACAAAATTACCGGGTAGTTTAGAAAGGCTGATTGATCATCACCTGTTTTTTAACCGGGCACCAATACCAGCCTCTTCAGGCACTTCAATCACCCCGTTTTCTTTGTATATCATTCCCCCTTCAACAGGATCTTCACTGAACATTAGTGCTGTATCAAAATCAAAATAAATGATCTGATCGCTCGATAGAGCCAGGTGCGCAAAAGCTGTCATAGCAATACGTGACTCCAGGAAAGCTCCGATCTGGATCTTAATATTATGGGTTTCAGCCAGCCTGATCATCTTTAGGGCTTTAAAAATGCCTCCGCTTTTACCTAATTTGATATTGATCAAATCACATGCCTTCAAGTCAATCAACCTTTGCACATCATTGTGATCGCAGCAGGTCTCATCGCTCATAATACGAACAGGACTTTGCCTGCGTATTTCGGGCAATTGCATAAAAGCCCAGCGGGGCAACGGCTCTTCACAGTGCTGTATATTAAAGGGTGCCAAAGCTTTTAATGTAGTAATGGCTTCCTCAAATCCCCAACCCTGGTTGGCATCTACCCTTAAAGGAATTTCGTATCCCACTGCTTCACGTATAGCCCTGATCCGCTCTACATCACTGGCACCACCCTTCCCTATTTTTACTTTGATAACCGGGAAACCTGCCTGCTTTATTTTTAACGCATCCGCGGCCATCTTTGTTGCATCGCCAACACTTACTGTATAGTCTGTCTCAATTACTTTGCTTTTCGATCCACCCAGGTATTGATACAAAGGCTGACCGGCTACCTGCGCAGCAATATCGTATAACGCCATGTCAAATGCGCTCTTGACGCTGTTGTTACCATAGATAATACTATCCAATTCATTCACACGATCCTCAATTTGTAAGGCATCTTTCCCTATCCATATCTTCTCAAAATATTTTGCTACTACAAGGGCAGTATCCGCACTTTCACCGTTAATACTCATAAACGGGCTGCATTCTCCCCAGCCGGTAATACCTGTTTCGGTATGAACTACTACTACCACATTATCGGCGCTATAAATCGGTCCTAATGATATAATAAATGGCTCTTTTAAAGGAACAGATAGTTTGTGCAGTTCTATTTTCGTGATCAGTGCTTTATCCATACGCTAAACTTACATGAAATTTTTTATTCGAAACAACAGACCTGCTAAAATGCAGATATCTCCAGTTTTTTCACCGCAAAGAAATGAGCGCGCAGAGATTTACGCTGAGGCATCACTGTTTCTGTTATAGTTGAACCTGATCTCTGCGTTACCTTCGCCTCTCCCGTTCTCCCGGGGTTAACCCACATTCTAAAAACACGATGCCCCATAAAACAAAAGACAGGCCGAAGCCTGTCCTTTCTCCAAAAGAGTACGAAAAATTAAACTATTTAACGAGTTTCAGTTCTTTGATGATATTGGAAGCACCACCTAATTTATCAATACACCATAACACATAGCGTATATCAACATTAATGGTTCTGTTCAGATCTTTATCAAAAGCCAGTTTATGGCTTAAAGCCTCATAGTTACCATCGAAAGCCAAACCGATCAGCTCTCCATTAGCATTGATCACCGGAGAACCGGAGTTACCGCCGGTGATATCGTTGGAAGAGATAAAACCGATCACCAGGTCTTTACGAACCGGGTCTGCATACTGACCAAAATCTTTCTTCTTTATCAATTCGATCTGTTTTGCAGGAAGGTCAAATTCGTAATCACCTGCCACATATTTCTCAAGCAAACCTTTCGATGTAGTAACGTAATCATACGAAACAGCATCTTTCGGTTGGTAAGGTTTTACCTGTCCATAGCTTACGCGCATTGTAAATGTTGCATCGGGATACATCATCTTTGCTTTAGCAGCATCCATCTCTAATACACCCTTCAGGTATATTCTTCCATAGTCATTGTTTTTAACAGTGAATTGCTGATACGCCGGATCAAAACGGGAACGATAGTTATCAATAAATGCGGCAGCATGTTTAACCGCCGGGTCATTATTGATCTGCTCTGCATTACCAGAGTTTACCAATGCAGCCCATTTAACATCATCAAATACGGCCGTATTTTTAAATACGTCAGCTGCGTATTTTTTGTAAGTAGTCATGTCATCCAGCGAGCCATACTTCTGTTGTAAAGCTTCAAAAAAGCCTTTAGGCTGCTGGTCTTTTTCTACATTATCATAAAACATTTTAGTGGATGCGGCCAGTATGTTTTCATCAGAAGGCCTGTCCTCGGCTTCCAGGAAAGCAGCCCTGCGGGTATTGAGCTGTTTTTTTGCCTCGTCTGTTCCTGCATTTTTGGCGGTAGCAGCCATTCTTGCACTTGCAGCAAAAGCCGCTAAGGGAGAACCTAAAATACCTTCATTCAGGTACACTCTTTCTTCAGCATAAGGTTTCCAGTCCTCATATGCTTTTGCCCAGTCTGCAAAAAGATTCTGGTATTCAGGCTTGCCTTTTGCCCAGGCATTAAACTTCTCTTCTGCCGCTTTCTTCTGGCCATAAATATCATATTTCAGCAATTGCTTGGTTTCTCCATCAAAAAACTTCCAGTAGTTGGCAATACCAGCATAGCTGGAAGCCAGTTTCAGTTTTGTTGCCGGATCTTTTTTCATTTCCTCAAACATGTATTTCAACCGCATGTCACGGGCCTTAACCAAGGTAGGGTTATTTACATCTGTAGCCAGCTTAATACCGTAAGAAGACTCATAGCGATTGGTACCGCCAGGATATCCCCAGATCATCGCAAAGTCATTTTCTTTCACCCCTTTTAGCGAAACCGGTAAAAACCATTTCGGTTTTAAAGGCACATTTGCCGCATCATAAGTAGCGGGCTTATTGTCTTTGTTCGCATATACACGGAAAATAGAATAGTCACCTGTATGCCGGGGCCACTCCCAGTTATCAGTATCGCCACCAAATTTACCTACACTCTCCGGAGGTGTGCCAACCAGGCGAATGTCCTTATATATTTCGTAAACAAAAGCCAGGTACTGGTTGCCTTTAAACATGGGGCTAACGCGGCACTCGATGCTTTTATCTGCATCGCTGAATCTTTTATTGATGGCCATAACTACTTCCATTTGCTTGTTGGCCCGCTCGGCGCCCGACAATTTTCCAAGTGCAGCCGTCACCTCTTTAGTAACGTCTTCTATACGCACCAGGAACTGGACCGTTAATGCCGTTTTAATTTCCTCGGCCTTGTTTTTTGCATAAAAGCCATCGCGCAGGTAGTTGTGATCTACTGTACTTGCCGCAGCAATAGAACCATAACCACAATGGTGGTTGGTAAAGATCAACCCTTCTGCACTTACTATTTCACCCGTACATCCGCCGCCGAAAATGATGATCGCATCTTTCAACGAGCTTTTATTAACGCTATATAATTGCTCCTTAGTCAGCTTCAGGCCTTTTTTCACCATGTCGTTATACACCTGCTGCCCTAATAAATGGGGCAACCACATGCCTTCATCTGCGAAGGATTTAAAAACCGTTGCTATCAGCAACAGCACCACCACAAGAGATCTTTTAAACATTATCATATAATTTGAATTGAATAGAAAACGCGTGTACATTATAAAATAGCGCATCAAACTTACAAAGAAAACGAAATGATCGGTTTAACCCCAACCGCTCATCAAATATCCCCGTTTGAATACAATTTCACAATCAGGGCCTTTTGCTGCATTTATTTCACCTAAAATGATTTATTTTTATAGGGCTACCAACCCTTTTACCTTATGATTAAGAAAATATTTAATTTTTTGGCGGCTGCGTCAATAATAAGCCTTGTGCTTTATTCATGTAGTAAGAAAGACGTGATCGATAACGCACTACTACCTTGCACCTCCAATACAGCCCCGGCCAATGGCAGCAGTGTAAGCACACCCACTGTAACACTTAGCTGGAAGGCGGTAAGCGGCGCTACCTCCTATGACATCTATATAGGAACTTCACCCTCTGCAATTAACCTGGTCGCTCCCGACGTTTCGGGCTCTTCTTATAATTATACTTTGCCTTCAGGCGCTAATGCTACTTACCATTGGTACGTAGTTCCTAAAGCCAATAATAAAGAAGCTACCGGATGCGCTTCATCTGTCACTTCTTTTACCTATGGCACCGCTCCTGCAACGACGACCAATATTAGTCCGGCTAACGGGGCAACTACTTTAACGAACAGCATAACGTTACAATGGAAGCATGCAAATGGCGCTACGGCCTACGACCTGTTTTTAGGCACCAGCGCTGCTACGGCAACCGTTATTGCCAGCAATCTAACCGATAGCTTCTATGTGTATAACCTCCCGGCTGGTACTTTATCCAATAACTATTATTGGTATGTGCAGCCTAAAAACAGCCTGGGTAACGCACAAAATCCTGCAACAACGGCCACTTCGTTTAAATACCATTTAATAACACCACCTCCGGCAATGGGCTTTATGGTGATCCAGTACTTTCCTAGTTACAGGAGTGTAACGGAATACCCTGACAGGATGTTCAAAATGTGCAATGTGGTCAATTATGCATTTGCGCCCATCAATGCATCATCTACAGTAGATGTGCCGGCTTCCGCTACATTCAATGCACTGTACACGAAGGCTAAAACCAATGGGGCCAAAGTGTTCCTGTCTGTTAATGCCACAGCTGCTAATTTTATCCTGCTAGAGATGCT
>JAESFO010000951.1_pt1 | contig 10753 bp, 11 predicted proteins | sample 9269421 | NCBI WGS metagenome assembly JAESFO01 (sample SAMN14502839, study PRJNA617101) | algae metagenome | isolation source: Nostoc desertorum CM1-VF14 and co-occurring heterotrophs from rocky... | place: USA: Clark Mountains, San Bernardino, California | collected 2000-06-05 | reverse complement strand
CTCGGCGCGGTCCTCGGCGGCATCGCCATGGGCTACGGCGCGCGTCTCGCGGGCGGCTGCAACATCGGTGCCTACTTCTCCGGCATCGCCTCGTTCAGCCTGCACGGCTGGATCTGGGCCGTCGTCGCACTCGGCGGCACCTGGGTCGGGCTGCGGCTGCGGCCGCTGTTCGGCCTGACCAACCCCAAGCCTGCCGACTCGCTCTGCTGAGCCGGCCGGACGCTCCCCCCCACGAGAGAGGTTCACACGATGACCGCACGTACCACCGTCCGCGCGCTGGCCGCCGTCGCCGGCGCGGGGGCGCTGGCCACCCTGGCCGGCGGCCTCGCGCACGCCGACGAGGGCCACCACGGCAGCCGCCACGGCCACGGCGATGCGCACTACGACGGCTCCGTCTGGCACTACGACGGCGAGGCCCACCCCTCCGACTCGGCCGACCTCAACGAGTCCGCAGGCGACCGCGCGGACGGCAACACCCCGGTGTACCTGCTGAAGGACGTCCCGGCGGCGGTGGCGCCCGAGGACCCGCTGAAGCCGGTCGACCTGACCGCGCCCGCGTTCGGCGTGCTGGACGGCCTGAGCTGAGACCCGCCCCGGGCTGCTGTGCACAGGGCCGCCCGGGCCGAGCCGGCCGCCCCGCCCGGACCGCGGGTCCGGGCGGGCCGGTCGTGCGCCGGGGTGGGTCAGTCCTCCTGCAGGACGGCCTGCACGTCGAGGTCGATCCGCAGCGTCCGGCCGACGGCCAGGACCCCGGCCAGCACCGACTGGTTCCAGTCGATCGCGAACTCGTCGCGGGAGATCTCGGTGGTGGCGGTGAACGCCGCCCGGGTGCCACCCCACAGGTCGGGGCCGGTGCCGCCGTAGGTCATGTGCAGGTCGACGGGGGCCTTGACGCCCTTGAGCGCCAGCATCCCGTGCACCGTCCAGCGGGTGGCGTCGACGCGGGTCAGGCCGTCGCCCTCATAGCCGATGGCCGGGTGGGCCCCGACGTCGAGGAAGTCCGCGGTCCGCAGGTGGGTGTCGCGGTCGGGGTCGTCGGAGTCCACCGAGCCCGCGTCGATCGACACGCTCACCGAGCTGGCCTCGAACGGGTCGGCCACCCGCAGGTCGCCGGAGAACCGGCGCAGCCTGCCGTGGATGCGGCTCATCCCGAGGTGTAGCGCGGTGGCCCGGATGCTGGAGTGCTGCGGGTCGATCCGCCACAGGCCGGGGGTGGGCAGCACCGCGCCGCCCGCCCGGGCGAGCTCGACGCGGCCCAGGTCGGTGCCGTCCCCGGCCAGTGAGACCGCCCGCGCGGACGGCTCGTACCCCGCCGCGGCGACGACGACCGTGTGCGGCCCCGCGGCCAGCTCCGCCACCGCGAACCCGCCGTCGGCCCGGCTGGCCGCCCGGCCCCGCTGCACGCCGGTGGCGTCCATGACGGTGACCGTCGCGCCGGTCACCGGCCAGCCGTCGGGGGTGCTCAGCCGTCCGTAGAGCTCAGCCACGTCCCTGCTCCGTCCTCGTCGGGTCGCCGATCCGGTCGTCGGTCGGGTCCGGGGCGCCGAAGCGCACCTCGACCGGTGTGGTCGCGCCGCGCGCCACCTGCACCGCGACGACGACCGGCGCCCAGCCGCTCGCCGTCAGCTCGTGCCGTCCGGGCGGGAGCCCGTGCAGCTCGTAGCTGCCGTCCCGGCCGGTGGTGGTCTCGGCGACGGTGCGCCCGTCGCTGTCACCGATCACGATCCGCGCCCCGGGGACCGGGCGGCCGTCGCCGCTGCGCGCGACGCCGGCGATCCCGGCCAGGGCCGGGAACCGCAGCTCCACCGGCGGCCCGGCCGGGTCGGCGTCGACCGTGCGGGCCAGCGGCCCGTGCCCGGGTGCGGTCGCGGTGAGGGTGTGCGGGCCGGTGCCGGGGGTGTCGGCCAGGAACCGGCCCGCCGGGTCGGTCGGCGTGTGCGCGACGACCTCGCCCGCGGTGTCGATCAGCGTGACGGCGGCGCCCCCGACCGGGCGGCCCGCGGCGTCGGTCAGCGTGCCCCGCACCGTGCCGCCGCCGGCGACGGTCACGTCGTGCCGCGCGGGGGAGGCGACGACGGCGACCAGCCCGGCGTCGGGCCCGGCGCCGTCGGTGCGGGTCACCACCAGGTAGGTCCCGCCGGTGGTCAGGGCCACGGCGTAGGTGCCGTCGCCGCCGCTGACGGCCCGCCCGTGCTGGCGTCCGTCGAGGTCGGTGACGGTGACGGTCGCGCCCGGCACGGGGGTGCCGGACCGCCCCCGCACGGTGCCGACGACCGCAGGTCCGTCCCGTTCCGGTGTCACGTCGCGACCTCCCAGGTTAGTTGCGCATCGCAACGATAACCCTCCCGGGTGGACGGTGCGTCACCCGCACCGGTGTCGGCGGCCGGTGATCGTGTCGTGCCGCATCCCGGGACTTGCGTCACGTGTAACCAGTGGTAACGTTACCGGCGGTTACAGCACCTGACGTCGTTGTCTGCGAGGAGTCGCCATGACCGCCACCGTTCCGGAGCACGGGCTCGAGGCCGGGGACGTCCGGCACGCCGCCGACCGGCACGACACCGCCGAGCGTCTCCTGCGCTCGTCCGCGGAGCTGTCGTTCGACCCGTCCACCCAGGTGGACTGGGAGACCCCGCTGAACCTCGACGACCACGGCATGAGCCCGGAGTGGAGCAGCCTCTACGGCACCGACTACTGGGCGGAGCTGTCCGAGGCGAAGCGCAAGGAGCTGACCCGCCACGAGGCCGCCTCGGTCGCCTCCACCGGCATCTGGTTCGAGATGATCCTGCAGCAGCTGGTCCTGCGGGACTTCTACGCCAAGGACCCGACCGACCCGTCGTTCCAGTGGGCCCTGACCGAGATCGCCGACGAGTGCCGGCACTCGATCATGTTCGCCCGCGGCTCGGCGAAGCTCGGGGCCCCCGCGTACGTCCCGAAGCGCTCCACGGTCGCGCTCGGCCGCTTCTGCGCCGCCACCTGGCGGGGCGAGGCCGCCTACGCCTCCATCCTGGTCGCCGAGGAGGTCCTCGACGTCATGCAGCGCGACTGGATGCGCGACGAGCGGGTCGCCCCGTTCGTGCGGACCATCTCCAACATCCACGTGGTGGAGGAGTCGCGGCACATGAAGTTCGCCCGCGAGGAGACCAAGGAGAACCTGCGCGGCGCCGGCCCCGTCCGTCGACACTGGCAGGCGCTGGCCGTCGCGATGGCCGCGTACTTCATCGTGACCAGCATGTGGAACGAGAAGGTCTACGCCAACGTCGGTCTCGACACCCGGCGCGCCCTGCGCGAGGCGGCCGCCAACGAGCACCACAAGGCGCTGCTGCGCTCCTCCTGCGCCGGGCTCATGGAGTTCCTGGGATCCTCCGGCCTGCTGACCAGGCCCGCGCTGTACTTCTACCGTCGCGCGAACCTGATCTGACCCGGAGCCGGCCGTGCCCTTCGCGATCACCCAGACCTGCTGCACCGACGCGTCCTGCGTCGCGGCCTGCCCGGTCAACTGCATCCACCCGACGCCCGACGAGGCGGACTTCGCCACGACCGACATGCTCTACATCGACCCGCGGTCGTGCATCGACTGCGGGGCGTGTGCCGACGCCTGCCCGGTCGACGCGATCTTCCCGGTGGAGAGGCTGAGCGCGTCGCTCGCCGGGTACGCCGAGGTCAACGCGGACTACTACGAGGGCAAGCCGGTCGCCGGGAAGCTGGAGGGCGACTCACCGCTGTTCCACGAGTGGTACCCGCTGACGTTCACACGGTCGCTGCCCGCGGACATGGCCCCGCTCGACGTCGCCGTCGTCGGGACCGGGCCCGCCGGGATGTACGCCGCCCAGGACCTGCTCCTGCACACGTCGTCGACGGTCACGCTCTACGACCGGCTCGACGTCGCGGGCGGGCTGGTGCGGTTCGGGGTCGCGCCCGACCACCCGTCGACGAAGGGGATCGGGGAGTCCTTCGCCCGCTTCCACACCCACCCGCGGGTGCGGATGCGCCTGGGCACCGAGGTCGGCCGCGACGTCACCGCCGACGAGCTCGCGCAGCGCCACGACGCCGTCATCTGGGCCGTCGGGGCGCCCGTGCCGCGCGACCTGGGCCTGCCGGGGGAGGGGCGAGTCGGCAGCATCGCCGCCGACACCGTCGTAGGCTGGTACAACGGCCACCCCGACGTGCCGCGTGACGCCGTCGACACCGCGGTGGGTCGGGTCGTCGTGGTCGGCACCGGCAACGTCGCGATCGACGTCGCCCGGGTCCTCACCGCGCCCGCCGCGGACCTGGAGGGCACCCCGATCGACCCCGCCGCGCTGGCCGCCCTGCGCACCGGTGCGATCACCGAGGTCGTGCTGCTCGCCCGCCGTGGCCCGGAGGCGGTCGCCGCGACCGCGCCGGAGCTGCGCGAGCTGCTGGGCCGCAGCACGGTCGAGGTCGTGGTCGACGAACACGACCCCCGCATCGCCGAGTCCCTCGACGGCCCCGCCGCGTCCCCGTCGCACGCACTGCTGCGCGGCGCCCGCCGGGAGAAGATCGACTGGTCGGTGCCCGCGGAGCGCCCGCGGGTGGTGTTCCGGTTCCACTCGGCGCCCGAACGGGTCGACGGCACCACCCGGGCCCGCGGGGTGCACACCGCCGACGGGACCGACATCCCGGCCGACCTGGTCGTGCGCGCCGTCGGGCACCGCGGCCGCCCGGTCGCCGGCCTGCCCTTCGACGACGACCGCGGCGTCGTCCCGCACGACGCGGGCCGTGTCGATGGCCGTCCCGGCCACTACGTCGTCGGCTGGATCAAGCGGGGCCCGTCCGGGGGGATCGGCACCAACCGCACCTGCGCGGCCGAGACCGTCGGGTCCCTGCTCGACGATGCCGTCGCCGGCCGGCTCCCGTCGCGCCGCCCGGCCTCGCGCCTGGGCGCCATCACCCGGCGGCTCCGCCGGAGCTGACCGCCCCTGGTCAGCGGCTCAGGTCCAGCAATGACAGCGCGCCGCGCAGCACGTCGTCGATCCGCGCGAGCGGGACGGTGCGGCGCCACCCGTCGAGCCCGCCGCGCACCATGATCCGCCCGGGGGTCAGGTCGATCCCGTGCAGCCGCAGCGCACCGGGCAGCCCGGGCAGCTCGACCCGGCCCGAGCGGATCGCCGCCAGCGGGCTGCGGTCGACCATCGCCCGCACCGAGCGACGGGTGTCCGCCGACCGGGGTGGCCCCATCCACCGCCCGGCGACGGTCAGACCGGTGACCTTCCAGGACAGGGTGTGTCCGTCCACCGACACGGCGAGGTCGGCGGCCCCGAGCCCGGGACGGCGACGTAGCCGGGCGCGGGCGACGCCGTCGGCGTCGACACCCACCTCGACCTGCGGCAGGTGCTCCCGCAGGCGCCCGGCGACCCAGTCCGGGTCGAGCTCGGCCTCGATCCCCACCGGACCGGCCACCAGTTCCGGCGCGAGGCCGGGGCGCAGCCGCACGTCTGCGGCGGTCACGGTGAGTCCGCGCAGCGCGAGGCCGGGCCGGACGACGTCGCGCGCGGCCAGGGTGACCGTGGCGAACCGCCCGGTCGTCAGCGCCCGGGCACCGAGCCCCGACGACGCGACGGCCGTCGGCACCAGCCGTACCTCCGACCCGCGGGAACGCAGCGTCGTCGGGCGTCCGACGTAGCGCAGCCGCGCGGCCTCCAGCAGCGCGCGCAACAGCAGCGCCGACCCGGGCGCCGTGCCCGCGTCCAGCAGGGCCGACGCCGCGGAGACCCCGGCCGGCGTCTCGACTGCCATGGCGCTGGAGGCTCCCTCGGACGGTGGACGGGGTCGGTCCGAGCCTCGCAGGCCCGGCGGCGACCCGCCCGGGCCGCGGCCGTGGTGTGCGACGACCCGCACGGCGTGGTCGGCCGGTGGCGCGACGGCGGTCGCGCGGTGCCGGTGCACCGGCACCGCCGGCCGTGCCCGGTCGTCCGGTCGCGGACGGCGGGCCGCACCGGCGGAGCGCGGGGGATCGTCGTCCTGCCGCTGTCCCGCAAGGCCTTCCGAGTCCCGGGAATGGCCTCATCGGGTTGTTTACGGGTGCTCGTGAGAGTGACCGACGGGCTCCGGTCTGGACAGGTGCACAGGTGGTGTCGGCACCGTCTGTCATGGCAGTGATGCGCTCTCCGGTCCCGGAGACCGACGTGATCGCCGGCCGCTACATCCTGGCGACCCACGTCGGTATCGGGTCGACGGCGACGGTGTACCGGGCGTGGGACCCGCACGAGGACCGGGTGGTCGCGGTCAAGCTGTTCCTCGACCGCTACGACGCCGATGGCGTGGACCGGCAGTGCCGTGAGCTGCGGACCATGGCCCACTTGGACCACCCGGGCCTGGTGCGGCTGCTGGGCGGGGGCGTCGACCGCGGCCGGCCCTTCCTGGTGGCCGAGCTCGTCGAGGGGGAGACGCTCGCGGCCCGGCTGGCCCGTGGCCCGCTGCCCGTCGAGCGGGCCGTCGCGATCGGCGCCGACATCGCGTCGGGGCTCGCGCACCTGCACAGCCGTGGGGTGGTGCACCGCGACGTGAAGCCCGCCAACATCCTGCTCTGTTCCGACACCGGCCGGGCGCGGCTCACCGACTTCGGCATCGCCCGCGTGCTGGGCCACTCCGTGCTGACCCGGACCGACGCCGTCCTGGGCACCGCGGCCTACCTCGCGCCCGAGCAGGTCGCCGGTGAGACCGTCGGGCCCGCCGCGGACGTGCACGCCCTCGGCCTGGTCCTGCTCGAGGCACTCACCGGGGAGCGGGAGTACCCGGGGACCACGGTGGAGTCCGCCGTCGCCCGGCTGCACCGGCCACCACGTGTCCCGGACGAGCTGCCGGCCCGGCTGTACCGGGCGTTGTCCGACTCGACCCGCCGGCACCCGGGGGACCGGCCGGCCGCCGCCGACCTCGCCCTCCGCCTCCGGCACCCCCGACGACCGCCGGGACTTCGGGGAGACGACGGCTCCGGACCGTCGTAGCCTGCGCGGGTGCCGGACATCACCACCTTGATCCTCGACGACCACGCCTGGTTCCGCCGACAGTTCGCCGCGCTGGACGAGCTCCAGGCCCGCGACTCCGACCCCCGTGAGCTCGCCCGCCTCTGGGAGCCGCTCGCCGCGCGCCTCGACGTGCACGCCCTCGCCGAGGAGAAGATCTTCTACCCGCAGCTCCTCGCGCACGGGGAGGACCCGGAGGACGAGACGCTCGACGCCATCGGGGACCACAACGAGATCCGCGACGGCGTCGCGCAGGCCGAGCGCAGCCCGGTCGGCAGCGGCCAGTGGTGGGAGGGCGTGTGGGCCGCCCGCCGCGCCAACGACGAGCACATGGGCGAGGAGGAGAACGAGGGCCTCGCCAACTTCCGCCTGAACGCCACCACCGGCCTGCGCGAGTCGCTCGGCCGGCAGTTCGCCGAGTTCCTCGACGCCCACCCCACCACCGCGGGCCTCGACAACTCCGACAAGGACCCCGAGGCCTACGTCGACGAGGTCCAGGCCGAGATCGACCCGTCCGACCCGACCCGTGACGGGCTCGGCATCGGCAGCCTGAAGGGGAAGTAGCCGTGGCCGTGCACGACCACCTCCTGCGGGAGAAGGCACCCATCCCCACGACCGCGTGGAAGGCCGTCGACGACGAGGCGCGCGAGCGCCTGACCCCGCTCCTGGCCGGGCGACGCCTCGCCGACTGGACCGGGACCGCGGGCTGGCAGACGTCGTCGGTCGACCTCGGTCGCTCGCAGCGGCTCGACGGGCCGCCGCCGGGCGTGGCCGTCGACGGCATCACGGCCCGCCTGCGCCGGGTGCAGCCGCTCGCCGAGTTCCGGGTCCCGTTCACGGTGTCCCGCGACGAGATCGACGACCTGCAGCGCGGCGCGCAGGACCCGGAGTTCGACGACCTCGCCCGCGCCGCCCGCGCGGCCGCCGCGATCGAGAACCGCGCGATCTTCCACGGCTGGCCGGAGGCCGGCTTCGCGGGCATCGCGGACGTCTCGCCCTACGACACCGTGGCCCTGGGCGACAACCCCGACACCTACCCCGGCGCCGTCGCCCGTGCGGTGGACCAGCTGCGCCGCAACGGCATCGAGGGCCCCTACGCGATGGCGATCGCGCCCGAGGGCTACACCCGCATCGTGGAGACCTCCGAGCACGGCGGCTATCCGCTGTTCGAGCACCTGAGCCGCATCCTCGGCGGGCAGATCCTGCGCGCCCACGGCCTCGACGGGGCCGTGGTCGTCAGCCAGCGCGGCGGGGACTTCCTGCTCGACGTCGGCCAGGACCTGGCGATCGGCTACTCCGACCACGACGCCCGCGAGGTGCATCTCTACCTGGAGGAGAGCTTCACCTTCCGCGCCGTCGAGCCGGACGCGAGCGTGCGCCTGCGCTGACCCGCGGACCCCCACCGGCCGTGCCCCGTCGTGATCCGGCGGGGCACAGTCGTGTGCGGAAACTGTGCCCCCGGCAGGACTCGAACCTGCGACCTAGAGATTAGAAGGCTCTTGCTCTATCCAGCTGAGCTACGAGGGCCGGCCGCCCCGGACCTCGTCCGGTGCGCTCCCACCGTAGCGAGGAGGGCAAGCGATCACGGCTGCGGCACCGCCGTCGCGAACCACCCGATCCGGCCCGTGTGCTGGACGGAGTGCCATCCGACCGGTTGAAGCACACGCCGAACGGGCCTCGCCTGCGACGCTGACGGACCGTGACGTCCATACTGTCCCCATGGTGCTGGGACTGCGATCCGCGATCGGGTCGGATGTGGGCCGTCGCCGGACGTCGAACCAGGACTCCGGAGCGACGACCGGCCGACTGCTGATCGTGGCCGACGGGATGGGCGGTCACGCCCACGGCGAGATCGCGAGTGCGACGACGGTGTCGGTGTTCACCGAGCTGGAGGCCCGCCTCCCGCAGGACCTCAGCGACATCGACCTCGCCGCCGAGCTGACCGAGGCGCTCAACGACGCCACGGATCGGCTGGCCCGCCGCGCCGCGGACGAGCCGGAGATGCGGGGGATGGGCACGACCGTCGTCTCGCTGCTCCTCACCGGTGACCAACTCGCGCTCGCCCACATCGGCGACTCGCGCATCTACCTGCTGCGGAATGGCGAGCTGAGCCGTCTCACGCACGACCACACGATGGTCCAGCAGCTCGTCGACCAGGGCCAGATCACCCTCGAGGAGGCGGCGCACCACCCGCGCCGCTCCGTCCTGATGCGTGCGCTGAGCACCGACCATGCGCCGGACCCGGACCTCGACCGTGTCGACATCCTCGCCGGGGACCGCTATCTGCTCTGCTCGGACGGGGTCACCGCGGTGCTCGACGACGAGGCCCTGCACCGCGAGCTCGCCTCCGGCGCCGAGCCCGACCAGGTCGTCACCCAGCTGATCGCACTCGCCAACGAGGGCGGCGGGCCCGACAACATCACCGCGATCGTCGCCGACGTCGTGGAGATCGACGACGTCGACGCCCCGGGTCAGGACCTGCGGATCGCCGGGGCCGTCGCCGAGATCGCCACCGCGGACTGACCTTCAACGCCGGGCCACCACCCGGCGCAGCCGCACCGTGCGGACCGCCGAACGGTGCGCGGCGAGCTCCGCCCGGGCCCGCTCCGGCAGATCGGGCGGATAGACGCCGGCCGCGCACAGCTCGTCCGCCCCCTTCGACGGCTCGACCCCGTCGAGGGTGAAGTCGAGACGGTCGTCGGCGAGTACGGCGAAGTCCGCGGCGGCCGCGAGCCACTCCGGGTGTTCGACGGCCGACCGGTGCCGCCACGCGTCACGCACCGCCTTCCGCAGCGCGCCCCCACCCCAGCCGAACGACCGGGGCGCCGGCACCAGGACCGAGATGAGCCCGTGAGGGGCGAGTACCCGCCGCAGCTCCGCGAAGAGACCGTCGATGTCCCGTAGGTGTGGGAGCAGCATCGGCACGGCGACGCGGTCCACCGACCGCGTCCGCAGCGGGAGCGCCACGGGCGACGACGTGATCCACAGGGGCTCGCTGTCCCCCGCCTCCACCACCAGCCGCCCGGCGACGACGGTCGCCCGGACCCGGCTCGTCGCACCCGGGGTACGGCACCAGGCCGCCGCGGTGAGCTCCGCGCCGGCACGCAGCCGGTGCAGGACGGGCGGGAGGACGTCTCCGTCGGGGTGCACGCGCCGAGTCTCGCGTGCCGACGGACGGCTCCCACGGGGCACCACGACGAATGGCTAACTGCGGACGACGATCGTGATCACCTGCCCCGGCCGGTCCCCGTCGGGGACGAGCCCCCGCCTGCCGACCGCTCGTCGCGTCCGGACGCCGCGGCGGACGGTCGAAAAAAATCTTGAAATCAGTTGGCGGGCAGGCGGGCGCGGGACGAACGACGGGTGGAGTGCCGGTTCCGGCCCCCGTCGTGAGCTTCCACTTGCGCGATCGGCGCTGGTCAACCAGTATCCGGAGTGAGCTCGTCAGGGCGACCGTTCGTCGCTCGACAGGGTCGGGCTCGACCGTGGTGCTGTGCGGCCCGGAGACGGGTTCGCCCAGGTCAGCGCGGGTTTTCGACCCCGGTTTGACGTGCCCGAATGCCATGCCGTAACTTTCTTCCTGTCAGCGAGTGAGCCGGACAGAACGGGCCCTGAGAGGCCCGGTCAACAGGCCCCGCGGACAGTGACCCCCGGTGGTTCATCGAGTTTCTCGGTGTGGTTGTCTTGGTGGGTCAAGGCGATCCGTCTTCAGGATCCCGCTTCCTTGTCAGGGGGTTGGGTGAGTGCGGTGCGGGTGTCTTTTGAGAACTCAA
>JAESFO010000950.1_pt1 | contig 10764 bp, 12 predicted proteins | sample 9269421 | NCBI WGS metagenome assembly JAESFO01 (sample SAMN14502839, study PRJNA617101) | algae metagenome | isolation source: Nostoc desertorum CM1-VF14 and co-occurring heterotrophs from rocky... | place: USA: Clark Mountains, San Bernardino, California | collected 2000-06-05 | reverse complement strand
CACCGGGGGTACGGCGGCCCGCCCCGCCGCCGGTGCCGCCGCTCCGGTCGCGGCCGTCCCCCCGGCTCCCGCTCCGGTGGCTCCGGGCCCGGCTCCGGTTCCGGCGCCGACGACCCCGGTGAAGCCGACCACCCCGGCGCCGACGACCCCGGCGAAGGAGGGCTCGACCAGCACCCCGCCGGTCACCACGCCGCCGGTCACCACCCCGCCCGCCACCGACCCGACCACCCCGGTCCCGGACCCGACGACCACGGCCCCCGCGCCGACGTCGACCACCCCGGCCGCGGGTGCGGTTGCGGTTGCGTGATCTTCCTGTGGGACAGGGAATCGGTCACCGATCACCCTCTGCGCTGCGACGACAGCGCCGAGTGACCCCCACCCCGTCCCGCCCGGACCCCGGGGCGGGATGATTCGGACCGCCGGGCCGGCGTGGACACGGGAGCCCCCACGCCGGCTCGGCCCCATGCACCATGCGATACGGCCGTGCCCGAAGGTGTGACCACCACCGCGTCGCGTCGCCCCTGTCCACCCCCTCCGACGTGGTAAAACACTGGTCGTCCCGGTTCGGGCACGGTGTGAGAGGGGCGCGTGGTGACGCGGTTGGCGGGGGCGGTCATCGGCATGGCGGCGGGTGCATTGGTGCTCGCATATGTCGTGGTGGGCTGGCCCATCCTGGTGGTCGGAGGGCCGCTGCTGGTGGGGGTGGCCCTCACGGTCGGCATCCTTGTCCTCACCGAGCGCCCGCGGGCCCTGCTGGCGCAGCGCCGTGCGACCCAGGGCGGCACGTCCCCCTGGCAGGCCGCCGCCGGTACACGTGACGAGCAGCCCGGCAGCGGGCTGATGAGCGGCTTCTTCGAGATGCCCGCGGCGCTGCCCGAGCGGCGGCCCGCTCCGTCGGACGCCCGCCCGGCCGGCACCCGGTAGCGGTACGTCACAATCGGCCGGTGTCGATCACCCCGCATGCCGCCCGTGCCCTGACCCGGGCTCGCCCGTGCTGATCGGCATGCTCTTCGCGGTGTTCGCGATGCTCTGCAGCACCGTCGCCGCCATCCTCCAGGCCGACGCGGCCGACCAGGGCGGGCGCACCAGCGCCGTCCTGGCCCGCCCCCGGTTCCTCGGCGGGATCGCGATGGACATCGTCACCTGGCTCTGCATGGTCGTCGCGCTGCAGTTCATCCCCATCTTCGCGGTGCAGGCGACGCTCGCCGGGGCCATCGCGATGACCGCCCTGTACGCCCGCTACTTCCGCGGCGAGTGGCTGCGGCCGGTGCACCGGCTCGCCATCGGCGCCAGCATGCTCGGGCTCGCGTTCGTCGCCGGCAGCGCGGGGACCGAGCGCAAGCAGGCCCTGACCGGCCACGGTACGACCGTCGCCGTCCTGATCGCGGCGCTCGTCGCGATCATGGGGGTGACGCTGGCGATCGCGAACTCGACCAAGCCGTGGCCGTCGGCGGTGCTCGCCGGGCTCGGGCTGGGCGGCGGCTCGGTCTGCATCCGCGCGATGCACGTCTCCGACGGTGTGGACCTGGGGAGCCTGCTGCGCGAGCCGCTCGTGTACATCCTGGTCGGGATGGCCCTGACCGGCCTGTACAACTACGCCCGCGCGCTGCAGCTCGGCGACGTCTCCACGGTCACCGCGCTGTACATGGTCACCCAGGTCGTCGTGCCCGGTCTGGTCGGCATCACCCTGCTCGACGACACCGTCCGCCCCGGTCTGTGGTGGCTGCTGCTGCTCGGGCTGGCACTCGTCGTCTACGGCACCTCGATCCTGGCGCGGCGCCGTCCGGAGAAGCGGACTCCCCCGCGGGTGGCCTAGTTTCGGGCCATGCCCTCCTTCGAGCGCCCCAGTGTGACCCTGCACTACGAGGAGCACGGCACGGGGTTCCCGGTCCTGCTGCTGGCGCCGGGCGGCATGAACTCGACGATCGCGGCCTGGGGCAACGCCCCCTGGGACCCGGTCACCCACCTCGCGCAGCGGTACCGCGTCATCGCGATGGACCAGCGCAACGCCGGGTCCTCGGTCGCCGAGGTCCACGGCAGCGACGGCTGGGACACCTACACCGCCGACCAGCTCGCCCTGCTCGACCACCTCGGCGTCGACGAGTGCGCGGTGCTCGGCATGTGCATCGGCGGCGCCTTCATCGCGAACCTGCTGGTCACCGCGCCGCAACGCGTCCGGGCCGCGGTCGCGCTGCAGCCCATCGGCCGCGCCGACAACCAGCACCTGTTCGAGGGGAAGTTCGACGAGTGGCGCGCCGGGATCGAGGCCGACCACCCCGGGGTCCCCGACGACGACTGGGCCGCGTTCCGCACGAACATGTGGGGCGGCGGCGGGATGCTGTACTCCGTTCCCGACGAGGCGCTCGCCCACGTCGCGACGCCGTGGCTGGTGCTGATGGGGATCGACGACTTCCACCCGGAACCCGTGTCGCGCCGTCTCGCCGGGCTCGCGCCGGGCGCGGAGCTGGTCGAGCAGTGGAAGGTCGAGCCGCACGTCGCCGACGGCCGGGCCGCCGTCGACCGGTTCCTCGCGGCCCACCTGGTCTGATTCCTCCACGACGGGCAGCGCCCGCCGCGGGCACCATGGCCCCATGCCGAGCTGGGACGACGTGGTGCGGATCGGGTCCGGGCTGCCGGAGGTCGAGGAGTCGACCTGGTACCGGACGCCGTCGTTGAAGGTCCGTGGCACGGGCTTCGCCCGGCTGCGCACCGAGGCCGAGGGCGGGCTGGTGCTGATGTGCTCGCTCGAGGAGAAGGAGGCGCTGCTCGCGTCGGGCGACCCGGCGTACTTCACGACCCCGCACTACGACGGCCACGGCTCGATCCTCGTCGACCTCGACCGGGTCGACGCGGAGCAGCTCGCTGAGCTCGTCGAGGAGGCGTGGCGGCGGAAGGCCCCGCCGTCGGTCGTGCGCCGGCGTGACGGCTGAGCCACCATCGTCGTCGTGCGCTACGTGGTGATCGGGGCAGGGGCCGTCGGCGGGACGATCGCGGCGCGACTCCACGCGGCCGGGCGGGAGGTCGTGGTCGTCGCCCGGGGCGCGCACCTCGACGCGATCCGCGAGCGCGGGCTGCGCCTCGACACCCCGGACGGGTCGACCACCCATCCGGTGGAGGCCGTGGGCACGGTCGGCGAGGCCCGGCCCACCCCCGACGACGTCGCTATCCTCGCCGTGAAGTCGCAGGACACCCCGCCGCCACTGGCCGCGCTGCTCGAGGCGGCCCCCGGTATGACCGTGGTGTGCGCGCAGAACGGCGTCGCCAACGAGCGGCTCGCCGCCCGCCGCACGGACCGGGCGCAGGCGATGCTGGTGATCCTGCCCGCCGAGCACTACGAGCCGGGGGTGGTCGTCGCGTCGTCGTCGCCGGCCCCCGGCGTGCTCGACGTCGGCCGGTTCCCCTCCGGTGTCGACGCCACCACGGAGGCGATCGTCGCCGACCTCACCGCGGCAGGATTCTCCTCCCGCGCCGACCCGGACGTGATGGCCGCGAAGTACGGAAAGCTGCTCACGAACCTGGCCAACGCCGTCGACGCGGTCTGCGGGCTCGACGACCCCGACGCGCCCCGCCTCGTCGAGGCCGTGACCGCGGAGGGCCGCGCCGTCCTGGACGCGGCCGGGATCACCGCCCGGACCGGCGACGACGACCGCGTCCGCCGGGAGGGCACCATCACCGAGCGGCCGGTCGCAGGGGCGACGCGACGGGGCTCGTCGTCGTGGCAGAGCCTGCAGCGCGGGACCGGCTCCATCGAGGCCCGCTACCTCAACGGCGAGATCGTGGCCCTGGGCGCGGCGCACCGGATCGCGACCCCGGTCAACACCGAGCTGATGCGGGTGGCCGAGGAGATGGCCGCGGCCGGGGAGCAGCCGGCGTCGCGGTCCGGTGCGGACCTGCTGTGACGGCCTACCCGCTCGACGTGGCGCGCCCGGCGTTCCTCGCCGCGCTCGACGGGCTGTCCGCGTTGCTCGACCACGTCGACGACACCGACCTGCACGCCCGCAGCCGCTGTCACGGCTGGCTCGCCGCGGACGTCCTCGCGCACCTGCACCTGGGCCTGGTCGAGATGCTCGCCGGGTTCCCCGCCCGCACCGACCGGCCCGCCGACGCCGACCTCGCGACCTACTGGACCGCTCCGCCGCCCGGGCCCGAGCAGCCGGGCTGGGCGCACGAGCGCTTCGCCCGCGCCGTCGCCGCGGCCTACGCCCGCCCGACCGGGCAGATCGTCCACGTCGCGATGACGCTGCGCGGCCTGCGCCGGCTCGTCGCGGACCTGGACGGGCCGTACCGGCTGGAGTTCCAGGGGCACGTCCTCGACGTCGGGGACTTCGTCGGCACCTGGGTCGTCGAGGTCGTGGTGCACCACCTGGACATGACCGTCGCGTTGCCGCACGCACCGGCCCCGCCCGCGTCGGGGCTCGCGGTGGTGCGGGAGACGGTGACCCGGCTGGCCGGTCCCGACGTCGTCGCGGGGTGGGGGGACGACACCGCCCTCGCACTCGCCGCCACCGGGCGGGAGCCGGGGATGACGCCCGTCCTGGGTTGGTAGGTGATGCTGACGGGCCCGTCCTCCAGCTGGGCGCGGGAGAACGGCACGCCGCCGGCCGCGCCGCTGCCCACGGCGATCCGGTAGAAGTCGTCCCGGGCGGCGACGTCGTCGATCGAGAACGAGAATGTGCACGTCGAGGAGTAGCCCGACCAGCTCGTCCCCGCGCCGGACGTCCTGTCGCCGAGGACGCCCGCGCCGACGATCTCGCCGTTCGCATCGGTGAGCGTCACGGGTGTACCGCCCGCGCCGGCGGCGCCTGCGGCACGTGCGGTGGCGGCCCACCCCACCACGGCTGCTCCGGCCCGATGGTTCCCCGCTCGACGGTGCTGGTCATGTCCCCACGTCCCCGCGACGGCGGGCCCTCGGTGCGCCCACGACGCCCTCCTGTCGGGCCGGTGGGCTGCTCCGTTTCGCCCCGTCATCACAAGAGATGAAGTGCGCCGTTCGGACCAAGATCATCGATAACGACAGGGTGTCGCGTGCGATGAGCAGGCAACACGGTCGGACGGATCCGGCCGCCGTCGTCGGGGAGGGTCGTCATGGTGAAGCGGTGCCGGTGCGGGGCGGAGCTGCTGGGCTCGCTGCACTTCTGCGTGGGGTGCGGACGGCCGCGGGCGCAGGCGCTCGTTCCCCGGCCGCGGACCGGGGCGGTGCCGGTCGGCGCCGGGGCCCGGGCGCCGCAGGGACGGACCGCCGTGCAGCACCCGCCCGCCGACCGGTACCGCCCCGCCGACCGGTACCGCCCCGCCGACCGGTACCGCCCCGCCGACCGGTACCGCCCCGCCGCGCCGGCGTCGGCCCCGTCGGCCTGGGCCGGCCCGCAGCCGACCGGCCACGTGCCGGGCTGGAGCGCCCCGGCCGGGTGGGGTCCGGTGGCGCCCGCCCCGTCACGGACGCCGTGGGTCGTCGCCTCGCTGGTGCTGGTGACGCTGCTGCTGGCGGGGGCGGCGCTGCTCGTCCTGCGCCCCGACCTGCTCCCCGGCACCGCGCCCACCGTGACCCCGGCGGCCGCGCCGGTGCCGGTGGTGGTCGCCCCGGCCGCGGCACCGGTCGTGATCCCGCCGACCACCTACGTGCCGGGCTACAGCCCGTCGCCGACGACGTCGCTCACCGAGCAGGCCGCCGCCGACAGCCCGCGCGTCGCCGCCACGGCCGGCTACTGGGTCCCGCAGCTGTCCTCCAAACGCGCCGGCACCAGCGACGGCGGCATCACCTACGACGAGCAGGGCATCCTCGACCACTACCGCGGCCTCGCCGCGCAGTACCCGGGCGCCGCGCTGGTCTGGTCCGGCAACTGGCCGGTCTTCCGCAACAGCGACTACTGGGTCGTGGTCGTCGCCCAGCCCTTCACCACCGCGGCCGGCGCGAACGCCTGGTGCGACGCCCAGGGCTTCGGCTCCGACGACTGCTTCGCCAAGAAGATCTCCTGGAGCGACGGCCCGCAGGGATCGACGGTGCACCGGTGAGCGCGCCGTACGCGCCGCGTCAGCGGACGCCGCTGCCGGCCGGGCCCGTCCTGTTGCCGTGGCGGGCGTGGACGCTGCCCGTCGTCGGACGCCCGTGACCGGAATCCACTCGGCCCCGCCCGCGTCCGCGCCTACCGTCGACCCATGACCTCCGACGCGCACGGCACCGAGATCCGTACCCTCGCCGAGCTGCAGGGGATCACCGGGCAGCCCATCGCGCCCGCGCTGGCGAAGGAACGCGACCACCTCGTGGACGTGCACCGCGCCTGGCTGGCGGCGTCCCGGTTCCTGCTGCTGGCGACGTCGGGCCGCGACGGCACCTGCGACGTCTCGCCGAAGGGTGACCCGGCCGGTTTCGTGCACGTCGTCGACAACCGCACGGTCGCGATCCCCGAGCGCCCCGGCAACGGCCGCGTCGACGGCTGGCGCAACGTCCTGGAGAACCCGCACGTCGGCGTGATCCTCCTGGTGCCGGGCCGCAACGACACGCTGCGCATCAACGGCCGGGCCCGGCTCGTCCGGGACGCGCCGTACTTCGACGAGCTCGCCGTGAAGGGCCGCCGGCCGCTGCTCGCCTGCGAGGTCGCGATCGACCAGATCTACTTCCACTGTCCCAAGGCGTTCCTGCGCTCCGAGCTGTGGGTGACGACGAGCTGGCCCGAGCCGGACGCGCTGCCCTCCACCGCGCAGCTCGCCAAGCGGCTCGCCCGTCCCGACGAGCCACTGGAGGAGATCGAGGAGTACTACGGTGCCGGCTACGCGGCTCGGCTCTACTGAGGGTCGCGCAGGTTACATCGAAACCGCAGGTCAGACCCTGCACAATGGGGAGACGTGACACCCCCCGTGCCGCCGCTGCGGCGGTCCCTGCGTGCCCTGCTGTCCGCCGTCCTCACCGCGCTCGCGATCCCGGTCGTGCTCGCGGCGGGTGCTGCGCTGCCACCTGCCGCGGTGGTCGTGGGGATCGTGCTGGCGGTGGTCGTCGCCGGGGTGGCCCGCACGCTGTCCTGGGTGGCCGGGGAGCCGATCGGCGAGCGGGCGACGGCGCTGGCCGTGGCCAGCGGCCTCGGCGCGGGCTCCGCGGCGATCGCGCTGGGCGTGGTCGCGGTGTTCGCCGGCCCCGCGGTGCTGGTGCTCGTCCCGTTGCTCACCGGGGCCGGGGTCGCGACCTGGTGGGTCGCCCGCCGGGACGTACCGCCCGCGCTCTGACGCCATGATCACCGGTTGTGGAGTCCTGAGTGCACTCCACGGCCCCTGCGCTCCACAAACGGTGATCATGAGCGCACGGCGACTGCCACGCGCCACCGGTCGCGGACCGTCGTCGCACGGAATGGCACGAGGGACTGTTCCCGGAGACGACGAAGGCCCAGGCTCGGGCGGGAAACCTGCCGCTGACCTGGGCCTTCGTGTTCTGAGCGGATGACGGGAATCGAACCCGCGTATTCAGCTTGGGAAGCTGATGTTCTACCATTGAACTACATCCGCATGGCGTGAGATCACCCTAGCACCACGATCCGCGTACCTGTCACGGACCTCCCCTGCCCGGTCGTCGCACGATCCGACCACCGGGCGCGCGTGTCTCGACCCGGCCGCCCGGTCCGCGCACACTCGTCACCGTCGGTCAGACCTCGGCCGGAAGGCGACTGCGATGACGGTGTTCGACCCGACGTCGGGCGACGTGTCCGGGTTCCCCCCGGACCACGAGCACGACGTCCTGCTCATCGCCGGCAGCCGTCCCGAGGTCGCCCGGCTCGCCCCGGTCGCCGGGGCCGTCGCGGCAGCGGACCGCATCCGTGGGATCACCGTCGCCACCGGGCCGGACCCGATGTCCGTCCACGAGGCGTTCGAGGCACTCGGTGTCCCCACCGACATCACGATCCTGCTGCCGCTGGAGACCGGGCCCGGCATGGCCGACGTCGCCGCAGCGCTGTTCACCCGGCTCGACCAGCTGCTCGTCGACCAGGACCCGTCCGCGGTGCTGGTGCACGGTGGTGGGCTGGCGGCCGAGGTCGCGGCGACGGTCGCGTTCTGGCGGCGGATCCCGATCGTGCACATGCAGGCCGGCATGGGTACCGACGACCTGTTGTGCCCGTTCCCGCAGGAGGCGCACCGGCGGGTCATCGGCCAGCTCGCGTCGCTGTTCCTCACCACCAGCGGCTCCGCGCTGGGCAGTCCGCTCGGCCCGAACGTGCTGACGATCGGCGACACGATCAACTCGCTGCCCGGCCCCCGGCACCAGGGCTGTGTCGACGCGCTGGAGCGGATGCACGACCAGCACCGCAGGCTGATCGTCGTCGACCTGGCGAGGGCCTCGTCGTCGCCGGTCCTGCGTGGGATCGCGGACCTGCTGGAGCGGTACCCGCGGATCGAGATCGTGCTGTTCGGCGCACTCGCCGCGGGGGAGGCGGCGCAGTCGCTCGGGACCCACCCGCGGGTGACGGTCGTGGCCGAGCCGGCGCTGCCCGACCAGCTGGCCGTGCTCACCGCGGCGACCGTCCTGGTCAGCGACGACCACGAGCTCGTCGTCGACGCACCGGGTCTCGGTACCCTCGCGGTCCTGGTCGACGGGCCGAACGTGCCGCAGCCCGGCGACTCGATCCGCAGCATCGCCGCGCACGACGCGGCCGCCGCCGTGGCGCAGGTGCTCGACGGCGACCACGGGCGCCGCGCCGCCGCGTCGGACGGGTTCGAGGCCGCCCGCGCAGAGCAGGCCGTCGCCTGGATGTTCGGGCTGACCCGCTCGCCGCAGCTGCCCGACGACCTCGGCGGCGGCGGCCGGCACAGCCCCGGTGAGGTGGAGTCGGACTCCGAGGAGTCCTCCGAGGCGTGACCGGGGGCCCTGGATAGGGTGTCGGCGTGCTGCTCTCCGACGGTGACCTGCGCAAGGACATCGAGTCCGGCCGGCTCGTGCTCGACCCGTGGGACGTCGAGATGCTCCAGCCGTCCAGTGTCGACGTCCGGCTGGACCGGTACTTCCGCGTCTTCCAGAACTCGCGCTACACCCACATCGACCCCGCCCAGCAGCAGGACGAGCTGACGACCCCGGTGGAGACGCCGGACGGCGAGTCGTTCGTGCTGCACCCCGGCGAGTTCGTGCTGGGCTCCACGTTCGAGCGCGTCGGGCTGCCCGACGACCTGGCCGGACGCCTGGAGGGCAAGAGTTCGCTCGGCCGTCTGGGTCTGCTGACCCACTCCACCGCCGGGTTCATCGATCCGGGCTTCACCGGCCACATCACCCTCGAGCTGTCCAACGTGGCGAACCTGCCGATCACCCTGTGGCCGGGGATGAAGATCGGGCAGCTGTGCCTCTTCCGGCTGTCCAGTCCGGCCGAACGGCCCTACGGCACCGAGGGCGTCGGGTCGCGCTACCAGGGGCAGCGGGGCCCGACGCCGTCGCGCGCGTTCCGCAACTTCCACCGCACCGACACCCGGCGGGCCTGAGCTCGTCGCGCCGTCGGGGGTGACGGCGTCGCTACCCTGGGCGGTGATGGACGCCGACCGCAGCTCCCCGGACCCGTGGGCCACCGGCCGCCGTCGGAGTGGCCGCCCCGACCGCGGCGTCCGCCGCGCCACCCCGCCCCGGTACGACGACGCCGCTCCCGACCCGATCGGGCGTGGCGTCCCCGCCTCCGGCACACCCGCGCCCGGCGCCGCCGGCGAGACCGCGGCCGGTGAGGGCACGGGCCGTTCCGAGCCCGCCACCCCGCCGGACCCCGGTACCGAGCTCGTCGTGTCCCCCGTGGCCCCCCCGGAACCCGACCCCGGCTCACGCGCCCTCACCCGCCGGCCCGCACCCGCCCCCGCGGACCCGCCACAGGCGGACCGCGGGACGGCGGACCGGGACCCCTGGGCCCCGTGGCGCCGCCTGCGCCCCCGCACCGTCCGCGGTGCCACCGCGCTCGGTCTCGCGGGTGCCGCGATCCTGCTCCTGCCCTTCCTCGACGACCCGGGCCGCTGGTGGGTCCCGGTCGGCCTCGGGTTCGGCACCCTGGTCCTGCTGGCCCTGCTGCGGCTGGACCGGCTGCTTCAGGGGTGGGCACCGCACGTCGCCGGGGTCGTGCTCGTCGCGGCCCTGGTGAACGGCACCCGGGAGAACCCGTGGGCGTGGGCGCTGGCCCTGTCGGTGGGGGTGATCGTCGCCGGAGCGCTGCTGCTGCCGCGCTGGACGGTGCTCGCCGCCGGCGTGGTGCTCCTGGTGGTGTCCGGGGTCGGCTACTCGTTCCGCTCGGCCGAGATCCGGCAGGACCAGGCCCGCGTCGACGCGCAGGCCGGCGCGCAGTTCCGCACCGACCTCGGCGTCGCCCGCCCGCAGCTCGCGCTCGTCTCGCTGGACACCGGGGTCGCCTCGCCGAACCCGGCCCGCGTCTGCCGGCTCGTCCAACCCGCCGCGCTCGACCAGCTCCGCGCCGCGACGGGTGCGGCGGGCTGCGAGGACGCCGTCGCCGTCCTGCACGGGCGGATGCCCGCCGGGGCACAGGTCACCGTCCCGGACCGGCGTCCGGACCCGGAGGTGGCGGTCGGCGCCACCACCACCGTCGACGCCTGCCGCTCCGCCTGGGGGGCCGCCGCGCCGCAGCTGGGCCGGGTCGTGCTCACCCGGACCACGCCGTCGACGTTCCAGGTCAGCTCCTTCACCCCCTGCTGACCCCCGTTCCCACGACGACGGCCGGGCACCCCGCGGGGTGCCCGGCCGTCGTGCGTGCGTGCGGTCAGTTATCGTTCGAGCGCTGTTGCTCGGCCTGCTCCGGCGACGAC
>JAESFO010000949.1_pt1 | contig 10783 bp, 7 predicted proteins | sample 9269421 | NCBI WGS metagenome assembly JAESFO01 (sample SAMN14502839, study PRJNA617101) | algae metagenome | isolation source: Nostoc desertorum CM1-VF14 and co-occurring heterotrophs from rocky... | place: USA: Clark Mountains, San Bernardino, California | collected 2000-06-05 | reverse complement strand
CGAGCTTCTGCGCGCCGGCGTAGTGGCCGTCGCGCAGGTGCGGGGGCACCCCGCCGACCCTGCCGGAGCGGACGTCGGCCATCGCGGCGTCGATCGCGGTGATCACCGCGTTCGACTTGGGTGCGGTCGCCAGGTGCACCGTGACCTGGGCGAGCGCGATCCGCGCCTCCGGCATCCCGACGAGCTGCACGACCTGGGCGGCCGCGGTCGCGGCGGGCAGCGCGGTCGGGTCGGCCAGCCCGACGTCCTCCGAGGCGTGGATCATCAGCCGGCGCGCGATGAACCGGGCGTCCTCCCCCGCGACGAGCATCCGGGCCAGGTAGTGCAGGGCGGCGTCGGGGTCGGAGCCGCGGATGGACTTGATGAACGCGCTGATGACGTCGTAGTGCTGGTCGCCCGCGCGGTCGTAGCGCACGGCGACCTCGGTGACGGCGCGCTCGACGGCGGCGAGGTCGATCACCGGGTCGCCGCCGGCGCCGAGGACACCGTCGGCGGCCGCCTCCAGCGCGGTGAGCGCGCGACGCCCGTCGCCAGCGGAGAGCCGGACCAGTGCCTGTTCGCCGTCCTCGGCGAGCGCGACGGTCGCGTTCAAGCCCCGTTCGGAGGTGACGGCGCGCCGGAGCAGGGTGCGCACGTCGTCCTCCCCGAGGGACTGCAGCTGCAGCACCAGGGAGCGGGACAGCAGCGGGGACACGACGGAGAACGACGGGTTCTCGGTGGTCGCGGCGACGAGCAGGACGAGCCGGTCCTCGACCGCGCCGAGCAGGGCGTCCTGCTGGGTACGGGAGAAGCGGTGCACCTCGTCGATGAACAGCACCGTGGTGGTGCCGCTGCGGTCGCGACGCCGGCGGGCCTCGGAGATGACGGCCCGCAGCTCCTTCACCCCGGCCGAGAGCGCCGACAGGGCGACGAAATGCCGCTCCGCTCCCCCGGCGCCGGCCATCAGCCGGGCGAGGGTGGTCTTGCCGGTGCCGGGCGGGCCGTAGAGCAGCACCGACGCCGCGGCGCCGCCGTCGAGCAGGCGGCGCAGCGGCGCACCGGGTGCGAGCAGGTCGGCCTGGCCGACGACCTCGTCGAGGGTGCGCGGGCGCATCCGCGCGGCGAGCGGCGCGTCGGGGCGGACGGCGTCGCCGTCACCGGTGTCGCGCTCGTCGCCCCCGGGGTCGATGTCGAACAGGCCGTCGGTGCTCATCGCATCCAGCCTGCCAGGACACCGGCCCCGGGTGGACGGGCGGCTCAGGCGCGGTCGATCTCGTCGGCGAGGACGGGGGTGTGCACCGGGTTGTGCTCGTGGAAGCGGCACTCGGCGTAGGTGACGATCATCGCGGCGACGCCGGCGATCTGCACCGGCAGCTGCAGCAGGGTCCCCACGACCTGGCCCAGGACGGGGCTGAGGAACGTCAGCGGCGCGACGACGACCAGCGAGATCACCAGCGAGTACACGATCGCGATCAGGAAGAACACCACGAGCCGGCCGAACACGGGGAAGAACCGGGGGTTGACCAGCGTGAACGTGCGGCCGATCCCGGCCCGCTCGATCACGACGACCCCGATCAGCGCGCCGGTGAACACCACGCCCAGGTAGATCGCCGGGATGATCAGCAGGAAGAAGCCGATGACGAACAGCAGTCCGGCCAGCAGCGACCAGCCGATCACCGGGAGCGCGCGGTTCTTCGCGAACGCGATGACCTGGTCCTGGCTCCACGGGCGCTGGGCCGCGTCGCGCACGACGACGAACACCGACGCCGCGTAGCCGAGCGCGGACAGCACGACCGCGATCACGGCCAGGACCAGGGTGGTCAGGCCGAGGCCCGCCACGAACCCCGTGCTGAGGTCGAGGTCGACGGGGTCGAACGACGACCGCGTGCCCCCGTCGAGGAGGTAGCTGATGCCGCTGAGGACCGCGGTCGGGATCAGCACGATCAGGTTGATGATGAGCAGCGGCTTCCCGCTGCGCTGCAGCACGCCGACGATCTTGGAGAACCAGTCGCCGAAGGAGAACGGCACCAGCGGGTCCGGGGAGGTGCCGCTGGGCGGGGCACCTCCGGAGGGGTAGGCGGGCCGGCCGTAGCCGCCCTGCGGGTACTGGCCGCCGTACTGCTGGCCGGCCGGGTACTGCTGCCCGGCCCCGGGGTACTGGCCGGGATACGGGGCTCCGTACTGCTGCTGGCCGCCGTACTGGCCTGCGCCGGGGTACTGGCCGGGGTACTGCTGCTGGCCGTAGGACTGGCCGGGGTACTGCTGCCCCGGGTCCTGCCCGTACGGGGCCTGGCCGTACTGCTGGCCGTACTGCGGGCCGGGGTCCTGCCCGTACGGGGCCTGGCCGTACTGCGGGCCGTCCTGCGGGCCGGGGTCCTGCGCGTACGGCCGGCCGTACTGCTGCCCGGGGTCCTGGCCGTACTGCGGGCCGTGCTGGGACGGGGCGGCGGTGCCGTGCTGTCCCGGCTCCTGCGCGCCGGTGGCGGCGTCGTCCTGCCCGGCCTGCTGCCCGCCGGGGTACGGCGTGCCCGGCTGGTCACCGCTCCCGGCCGCCTGCCCGGACTCCTGGGCGCCGCCGGGCGTCGCGGCTCCCCCGGGACCGGCCTGCGGGTCCTCGCCCCGCGGCGGTTCGTTGCTGCTCATGCGCGCGGACCCTAGTTGCGGGCGGGGTGCGGCGGTGCCGAATTCACCGGCTCGCCCCCGATTCGTGACCGACGCGTACGCAGCGTGATCGTCGCCGACCCCGGATCGTCGCCGGAACGCAACGCCGCGGACGCGCGGTGTCACCGGCGCGCAACAGAGCCCGTGCACGCTCACGGGGCATGGACACGATCCCGAGTTGCCCGCTCTGCTCCCGTCCGCGCACCCCCGCCGACGTCCGCGGACTCGCCTGGAGCAGCCACCACGGCCCGACCGGCACGGTGTACGTGTGCGGTCCGTGCACGCGCGTCCAGCTCGTCGACCTCGAGTGCGGGCTGCTCGACCCGGCACGCGGCGGTGTCGCTCCGGACGTCGCGGCCCCGCTGCCGCACGCGGCCTGACCGGTCGGACGGGGCGGGCCACCACCGACCCGCCCGGCCCGCGGCACGGCGACGGGCGGTCGTCGTAGGGTCACGCCGTGCGCGAGATCCTCGAGTTGCTCGAACGTGACGCGTCGTTGAGCCACGACACCGTCGCCACCATGCTGGGTCTGCCCCGGGACGAGGTCGACGCCCGGATCGCGGAGTGGGAACGCTCCGGGGTGATCCGCAGGCACAAGGCCGTCGTGGACTGGGCCCGGTACGAGGACGGCGGCAACGGCCACTCCGGCGCCGGCCGCGCCGGGGCGCAGGTGACGGCGTTCATCGACGTGTCGGTGGCCCCGGCCCGCGGGGTCGGGTTCGACGACGTCGCCGCCCGCATCTCCCGCTTCGACGAGGTCCGCGACTGCTACCTCGTCTCCGGTGGGCACGACCTGCGCTGCACGGTCGTCGGCCCGGACATCCGCGCGGTCAGCGACTTCGTGTCCCAGAAGCTGTCCACGATCGACCGGGTCCGTTCGACCGCCACGCACTTCGTGCTGGCCACGCACAAGCGCGACGGCGACTCCTTCGCCGAGCCGGAGCCCGACCACCGGCTGCCGGTGACCCCGTGAAGGCGCTCAACGCGACGATCTCGGCGATCCCGCCGTCGGGGATCCGGCGGTTCTTCGACATCGCCGCCGAGATGGACGACGTCATCTCCCTCGGTGTCGGTGAGCCCGACTTCGTGACGCCGTGGCGGATCCGCGAGGCCGGGATCTACGCCCTGGAGCGCGGCTACACCACCTACACCGGGAACGCGGGCCTGCCGAAGCTGCGGGAGCTGGTGTGCGCGGACCTGGCGTCGCGCTACGACGCCCACTACGACCCCGCCACCGAGTGCCTGGTCACGACCGGGGTGTCCGAGGGCCTGGACCTGGCGTTCCGGGTGCTGCTGAACCCGGGCGAGGAGGTCATCGTCCCGGAGCCCTGCTACGTCGCCTACCAGCCGTGCGTGGCGTTCGCCGGTGGGGTGCCGGTCGGGGTGCCGACCCGCGCCGAGGACGGGTTCGCGATCGACATCGCCGCGGTCGAGGCCGCGGTGACGCCGCGGACGAAGGCGATCCTGATCGGCTCGCCGGCCAACCCGACCGGCGCGGTGCAGCCGCCCGAGGTGCTGCGCGAGCTCGTCGCGCTGGCCGAGCGGCACGACCTGTACCTGCTCTCCGACGAGATCTACGACCGCCTCACCTATACCGGCGCCCACACCTGTCTGGGCGCGGTCCCGGGTGCCCGGGAGCGGACAGTGGTCCTGGGCGGGTTCTCCAAGGCCCAGGCGATGACGGGGTGGCGGGTCGGCTGGCTCGCCGCGCCGGAGCCGATCGCGGAGCTGTGTCTGCGGGTGCACCAGTACACGATGCTGTGCGCGCCGCACATCTCGCAGATCGCCGCTGTGGAGGCGCTGACCAGCGCGGAGGGCGACGTCGCGGAGATGGTGGCCGACTACGACCGTCGCCGCCGGGTGTTCGTGAAGGGCCTCCGCGAGGCCGGGCTGGACTGCCCGGAGCCGGCGGGCGCGTTCTACGCGTTCCCCTCGATCCGCGCCTCCGGGCTGGACTCGGAGACCTTCGCCGAGCGGCTGCTGCGGGAGGAGTCGGTCGCGGTCGTCCCGGGCAGCGTGTTCGGGCCCTCCGGCGAGGGGCACATCCGCTGCTCGTACGCGACGGCGCTGCCGCAGCTGGAGCAGGCCGTGGAGCGGATCGGGAACTTCCTGCGACGCCTGTGACCGGGCCGCCGAGGTCAGGCGGGCACCTTCCGCGCCCGCGCCCCCTCCACGAGCCCCCGCACCATCACCGGCCCGAGGTCCCGGGACCGCCGCACGAGCCACGGCACCCCCTGCACCACCAGCCACGCCCCCCGTTGCCAGGCCGTCACCTCCCGCCCGCCGGCGGCGTCGAGCCCGATCTCCCCCGGCACCGCGAACCCGGCGGCGCCGAGCAGCGCGGCGAAACCACGCGCCAGCAACCGGTGCCCCAGCTCGGACGGGTGCAACCGGTCCACGCTCCACGCCGCCGGGTCGTAGCTGCCTGCGGTGTCGAGGTCGAGGATCCCGACGGCGGACCGCCCCGTCGCGGCGACGGCGTCGGCCACCGCCCCGTCGACGGCCCCGTTCAGGGCCGCGATCCGGGTGGCGAGCGCCCGCTGCAACAGCCCCGGCAGCGGCCAGACGCGGGTGTGGTCGTGGAAGCGGAGCAGCAGCACGGTCGCACCGGCCCGCAGCAGCAGCTCCAGCGACTCGGCGCAGTCCCGCCGGATCGCGGCCGGGTCGAAGTCCGAGCGCAGGGTGTCGTTCATCCCGGCGCACAGCACGACGACGTCGGGCCCCGACGCCGCGGCCGCTGGCACCTGCCCGTGCCGGGCGTCGGCCATCCGCGCCCCGGTCCGGGCGTGGTTGTCCAGCCGGACCGAGCCGGGGTGGGCGGGATCGTCGAGGGCGTCGCGCAGCAACGGGCCGAACCCACGCCAGCCTCCGCCGGGCAGGGGGTCACCCAGCCCGACGGCGGTGGAGTCGCCCAGCAGGACGAGGTGCCGGACGGGCCGCCCGGTCGCGTGCGGTACGGCGACGGGGCGGACGGGGCGGAGGACCGGATCGACGACGGACGGGCGCGCGGTCATCGGGGACACGCCGACACGATCACCGCCGCAGCCACCGTTTCCGTGTGCAACCGGTGACGGGTCCCGTACCGCCGTGGGAACTCTCGGGGCGGGTCCCTACCACTCGCCCCCGCGGAAGGCGGGGAACAGCGGCAGCGTCGACGACGCGTCCGGGAAACGGGTGTCGAGCGCGGTCACCACGGCCTCGGCCAGCGCGGCCGTGCCGGGCCGGGCGGTCGCCTCCGCGGTGACACCGAGGCCCCGCCAGTAGTGCCGCAGCGCCGTGGACATCCGCGGGGACCGGCCGGCGTCGGGACCGATCGGGCCGTCGCGCTCGGGCACCCGCGGCAGCAGCTGCCAGGTCGACCACCACACCCACAGCACCTGGGCGTCGGCGAGGCGCGACTCCAGCAGCTCGGGGTCGTCCAGCTCGGGCCACACCGGCGCGACCTCGGCCCGCCAGGCGTCGAGCATGGCGTCGGCGACGGCGTCGGGCAGGGCGAAGCTCGACGAGCAGCCGGGGAACGGCACCCGCACGTAGGCGGCGTCGAGGACGACGTCGCGAAAGCAGCCCCACTCGAAGTCGACGAACCGCACCCCTCGGCTGGTGACCAGGTTGTTGTCCGGGCAGGTGTCGGACGGGCTGAACGCGCGGAACCCGGTGCCGCCGAGCAGGCGCACCCCGCCCTGGGCCTCGAACAGCGCCATCTCCGGCACCTCGACGCCGAGGATCTCGACCAGCAGCTCCGGCAGACCGGCCAGCGCGGCGCGGGCCTGGTCGGCGACCGGGTCCCGGCGGGCCTTCTCCCCCAGCCGGCGCAGCAGCGCCCCGAAGTCACCTTCCCGCCCGGCGGTCGCGGCCTGCATCCGGCCCAGGCCGCGGGCCCAGCCGAGCAGGCAGGTCCGGGCGGCCTGGGCGTCCGGGGCGAACAGCTTGTCGGCCAGGGTCAGGCTGCGGCCGAGGTCCTCCAGTACGAGCAGCCGCTGCTCCGGGTCGTGCGCGATGATCACCGGGCTGGGCCGGACGTCGCTGGGCAGCGCGGTGAACAGCTGGCAGGACGCGACCTCGTAGCGGAACGGGTCCGACGCCAGGTCCGTGCCGTCCTCGGGCGGAGCGTAGTGCTTCACGACGACGCTGCGCCGGTCGGAGAACGGGTTCTTCGCCATCCGGGCCCGGGCGACGACGGAGCGGCCGCTGCCGCCGAGGTCCTCGGGCTCGAACAGCTCGACCTCCGAGCCCGCCCGCCGCGACAGCAACCGCGCGGCCCCGGCCACCGCCGCGACCGCGCCGGGAGTCGACTGCGGATCGGTCATCGAAGGGGACCCTACCCTTCGGAGAGCGTGCGGTCCGCGCCCCGACGACGCGATCCGCGACGGGCGAGCACCAGCACCGCGGCCGCCGCACCGATGGCGCCCACCAGGTCGGCCCCCACGTCGGCCTCGACCAGGTCACCGGCCGGGTGCACCGCCAACCCGGGGTGGACCACCAGGTGGCCCACCCCGGGTTGGGCGTCGAGGACGCTGCGGACCTTCGACCGTCCGCCCGGGTGGGCAGACCACCCGCAGGTGCAGCGCCTACGCGGCCGGGCCGGGCTTCTCCGGGGCACCACCGCCGGTCTCCCCGGGGCGGCCGGGCGCCGACCCGCCGGGCGCGGGCGCCGTCGGCTTCGCGTCGACGCCCGCCTCCTTGCGCTGCGCGGCGGTGATCGGCGCGGGGGCCTGGGTGAGCGGGTCGAACCCGCCGCCGGTCTTCGGGAACGCGATGACCTCGCGGATCGAGTCGACGCCGGCGAGCAGCGCGGTGATCCGGTCCCAGCCGAACGCGATCCCGCCGTGCGGCGGCGGACCGAACGAGAAGGCGTCGAGCAGGAAGCCGAACTTCTCCTGTGCCTCCTCCGCGGACAGGCCCATGATCTCGAAGACCCGCTTCTGCACGTCGGCCGAGTGGATACGGATCGAGCCGCCGCCGATCTCGTTGCCGTTGCAGACGATGTCGTAGGCGTAGGCCAGGGCGTTGCCCGGGTCCTTCTCGAAGGTGTCGATCCACTCCGGGGTCGGAGAGGTGAACGCGTGGTGCAGCGCGGTCCACGCACCGCCGCCGACGGCGACGTCGTCGGTGTCGGCGGCCGACTCGAACAGCGGCGCGTCGACGATCCAGACGAACGACCAGGCCGAGGAGTCGATCGCACCGGTCCGCCGGGCGATCTCGCCCCGGGCCGCGCCCAGCAGCGCGCGGGCCTCGGTGGGCTTGCCGGCGGCGAAGAAGATGCAGTCGCCGGGGTGCGCGCCGACGGCCTCGGCCAGACCGGACCGCTCGGCCTCGGACAGGTTCTTGACCACGGGGCCGCGCTCGTCGACCTGCCCGTCCTCACCGATCAGCACGTAGGCCAGGCCGCGGGCGCCGCGCTGCTTGGCCCACTCCTGCCAGCCGTCGAGCACCTTGCGGGGCTGCGACGCCCCGCCCGGCATGACGACGGCGCCGACGTAGGGGTTCTGGAAGACCCGGAACCCGGTTCCCGCGAAGTACGACGTGAGCTCGGTGAGCTCGATGTCGAAGCGCAGGTCGGGCTTGTCCGAGCCGTAGCGGGCCATCGCCTCGGCGTAGGGCATCCGGCGGATCGGGGTCTCGATCTCGTACCCGACGAGGCGCCACAGCGCGGTGAGGACCTTCTCGGCGAGTGCGATGACGTCGTCCTGCTCGACGAAGCTCATCTCGATGTCGAGCTGGGTGAACTCCGGCTGGCGGTCGGCGCGGAAGTCCTCGTCGCGGTAGCAGCGCGCGATCTGGTAGTACCGCTCCAGTCCGCCGACCATGAGCAGCTGTTTGAACAGCTGCGGGCTCTGCGGCAGCGCGTACCAGGAGCCGGGGCGCAGCCGCGCCGGGACGACGAAGTCGCGCGCGCCCTCGGGGGTGGACCGGGTCAGGGTCGGCGTCTCGACCTCGATGAAGTCCTCCGCGGCCAGCACGTCGCGGGCGGCCTTGTTCACGTCGCTGCGCAGCTTCATCGCCGCGGCGGGCCCGGAACGACGCAGGTCGAGGTAACGGTGGGAGAGCCGGATCTCCTCGCCGACGCCGCCGGTGTGCTCGTCGATCGGGAACGGCAGCGGCGCCGACTCCGACAGGACGGTCAGCTCGGTGACCGTGACCTCGATGTCGCCGGTCGGCAGGTCGGAGTTCTCGTTGCCCGCGGGCCGGCGGACGACCTCGCCGACGACCTGGATGCAGAACTCGGAGCGCAGCCGGTGGGCCCGCTCGGCCATCTCGCCCTCGCGGAACACGACCTGGGCCGATCCGGAGCGGTCCCGCAGGTCGATGAAGATCACGCCGCCGTGATCGCGGCGGCGGGCCACCCATCCGGCGAGGGTCACGGTCTGGCCGGCGTTCTCGGCACGCAGCGTGCCGACGGGGTGGGTTCGCATCACGGCGGTCAAGGCTATCGGCATCCCCCGGGCCGTCTGCCACCAGGTTTCCGGCGGGTTCTCAGAGCAGGCTCAGCTGCCCGTCCCCGGGCTCCGCAGCCCGCGGCGACGCGACCGGCTGCCCGGTCCACCCCGGGTCGCGCGGGTTCGACTCGGGCCGGTCCAGGCCGTGCCGGGCCAGCAGCGGGGCGACCCGCCGGGCCAGGGTCCCGCAGTTGTCCCGGGTGGCGTAGGCCCCGCCGCGGTAGAGCCGCTCGTAGCGCGGCAGCAGCGCGGGGTGGGTCCGCCCCAGCCAGGCCAGGAACCACTCCCGGGCCCCGGGACGCAGGTGCAGCGCGAGCACCGTGGCCCGGCTCGCCCCGGCGGCGGCGATCTCCGCCAGCAGGGCGTCGAGGGCCTCGGTGGAGTCGGTCAGCCACGGCAGCACCGGGGCCACCATGACCCCGCAGGGCAGGCCGGCGTCGGTGATCCGCCGGACGAGGTCGAGGCGGGCCCGCGGGCTCGGGGTGCCCGGCTCGAGGTGCGACTGCAGCTCCCGGTCCAGCAGCGCGATCGACACCCCGGTGCCGACGCGGACGTCGGCGTTCGCGGCCGCGAGCTGCGGCAGGTCCCGGCCCAGCACGGTGCCCTTGGTGAGGACGGAGAACGGCGTGCCGGAGCGGGCCAGCGCGGTGATCACCCCGGGCATCAGCCGGTAGCGGCCCTCCGCCCGCTGGTAGGGGTCGGTGTTGGTGCCCATCGCGACGTGCTCGCGCCGCCACGACGGCCGGGCCAGCTCCCGCTCCAGCACCCGCGCGACGTTCACCTTGACCACGATCTGGGAGTCGAAGTCCGCGCCCGCGTCGAGGTCGAGGTAGGTGTGGGTGTTGCGGGCGAAGCAGTTGTGGCTGACCACCCCGGCGGCGACGAAGTCCCCCGTACCGGTGGTGATGTCGACCATCGGGCGGAGGGTGCCGGTGTCGCGGACCGCCACGACCCGCGGCGCTCGCCCGGGCGGCTCCTCGACACGGGCACCGCCGACGTCGCGCACCCGGGCCACGGCCGGGTCGGTCACCGCGACCAGCCGCAGCTGCTCGGCGACCCCGCCCAGCACCCGCAGCGCCCGCACCCCGGGCCGGGCCGACGGCTCGGAGGCCACGCGGAACCCGAGCCGGCGCAGCGCGTCGACGCAGGCCCGGGCGAGCTCCTCGTCGCCGGGCACGATCCGCAGCACCCCGGCGGAGACCTCACCACAGGCGTCGACGATCCCGCCGACGAAACCGGCCGTCCAGCCGCGGGCGGGCCGCTGCGGCCAGGCCGCCGGCGACGGGGCGGGCGCCGCGAGCATCCCGGCGGCCACGGGCGCCGGCCGCGCGGTCAGCAGGTGGTGGGCGCGGGCGAGCGCCTCCAGCTCGACCCAGCCGGTCGGGAACGGCTCGGCCCGCACCCGGCCGCGCACCGCGTCGGCCCGGACCAACCCGCAGAGCCAGCCCTCGGCGTATCCGTCGGGCCGGGCCCCGCCCGGGACCGCGGCGGCACCGGGCCCGACCAGCGCCGTCCCCGGGCCCAGGTGCGGCCGGTCCGCGGAGGCCCGGCAGCGCCCCGGGCGCACGTGCGCCCAGCCGGAGGTGGTGAGGAAGCGGTGCTCGGCGGAGGTGACGAGCCGCGTGCCGTCGTCGAGGGTCACCTCCTGGGCGCGGCGCCGCGTCGACCAGCGCGCGAGCACCGGGGTGCGGACGAAGCGGCGCCGA
>JAESFO010000948.1_pt1 | contig 10802 bp, 8 predicted proteins | sample 9269421 | NCBI WGS metagenome assembly JAESFO01 (sample SAMN14502839, study PRJNA617101) | algae metagenome | isolation source: Nostoc desertorum CM1-VF14 and co-occurring heterotrophs from rocky... | place: USA: Clark Mountains, San Bernardino, California | collected 2000-06-05 | reverse complement strand
GATGCACCACTTGTCGCCGGTGTTGTGGTGCGTGGCGCGGCGGATGCGGTAGAGCGCCGGGTCGCGCATGTTGATGTTGGGGCTCGCCATGTCGATCTTGGCGCGCAGGGTGGCGGCGCCGTCGGCGAGCTGGCCGTCGCGCATCTCGCGAAAGCGCGCGAGATTCTCCTCCGGCGTGCGGGTGCGGTAGGGGCTGTCGGTGCCGGGCTTGCCGAAATCGCCGCGGTTGGCGCGCACCTCCTCGGCCGACTGCTCGTCGACATAGGCCAGGCCGGCGCCGATCAGGTATTCGGCCGCGCGGTACATGAAGTCGAAGTAGTCGCTCGCGAAGTACTCGTGCGGCTGCATCACGCCGGGTGCGCTCGGGCGGTCGGCCAGGTAGGTCTCGTAGCCGAGCCATTCCACGGCGTCGCGGATCGAATCGACGTATTCCTGCTCTTCCTTCTCGGGGTTGGTGTCGTCGAAGCGCAGGTGGCAGACGCCGCCGTACTCGCGCGCGAGCTCGAAATTCAGCCAGATGCTCTTGGCGTGGCCGATGTGCAGGTAGCCGTTGGGCTCGGGCGGAAAGCGCAGGCGGACCCGGGCCGGATCGCTCATGCCATGGGCGTGGTGCTCGGCATCGCCCGGGGCCCCGCCCCAGCGGCGGCCGGCGTAGGCGCCCTGGGCGAGGTCGTTTTCGATCACGTGGCGCAGGAAATTGCTGGGTGCGGCGGGTGTTTTTGCGACGTCTTTGTCGGTCGGGGAGGTCATCGACGCATTCTAATTAGGGGACTCTTCAGGTTACCTTTGGCAACGCTCTTCACAATGTGGCGGGCAACCACTTTGCATTTGGCGCGTTCAATACGTACATGGGCAGCGAATGCCCACCCTACAAGGAGTCCAACATCATGAGCGTCACCCGTTCTACCTTCTTCAAGTGGGCCGCCGCAGGCGTCGTCGCCGCCGGTGCCCTGTTCGCGGCCACCTCGGCCAGCGCTCGCGGCGACGTGAGCTGGTCCATCGGCGTCGGCGTTCCCGGCGTTCCCGGCGTGTCGGTGGGCGTGGGCGCCCCGGCCTATTACCCGGCGCCGGTCTACGCGCCGCCGGCCCCGGTCTACTACGCGCCGCCCCCGGTCTACTACCGTCCGGCCCCGGTGTACTACGCGCCGCCGGCCTACTACGGCCCGCGCTACTACGGTCGCGGTTACTACCGCGGCCATGGCCACTGGCGCTGAAATGCCACGGTAGACGTGAGCAAATGAAAAAGCCGGTTCCTCGGAGCCGGCTTTTTCTTTGGGCGACGCACCGGCCCGGATTTCACATGGCGCGAAAAAGATGGGCGTAGAGCCGGCTGACCGGAATCCGCTCGGGCCGCCCGCGCAGGTCGAGGGCGAGCTTGCCGGCCTCGTCGCGGTGCACCGCCTCGATGGCCGAGGCGCGCACGACGACCGCGCGGTGCACCTGCCAGAAGGTCTGCGCATCGAGCTGCGGCAGCAACTGCTTGAGCGGCGTGCGGATCAGGTATTCATGGTCCGCGGTCAGCACCCGCAGGTACTTGTCGGCGGCCTCGAAATACAGCACCTCGTCGATCGGCACCATGCGCACGGTGCTGCCGCCGGCATCGCTGGCGGCGATCATGCGCAGCGGCGCGGCCGAGGGTTCGGGCAGCGGCGCGCCGGCGCCACCCGCCGCCGCCAGCACCTCGCGCCAGCGCGCGAGCGTGCGGTCCAGCGCCTCGTCGGGCGGCGCTTCGGCCGTCGGCCGCGCGGCCAGCGCCTGCTTGAGCCGCGCCACCGTCTTGCGCAACCGATCGGGCTGCACCGGCTTCAGCACATAGTCGATCGCCTGGGCTTCGAAGGCGCGGGCCGCGTACTCGTCGTAGGCGGTCACGAAGACCAGCTGCGGCATCGGTGCCTCGTCCGCGGGCCAGGCATCGGCCAGCTCGGTGGCGGCGCCCAGGCCGTCGAGGCCCGGCATGCGGATGTCGAAGAACAGCACCTGCGGCAGCAGCCGCAGCGCCTCGCGCACGGCGCTGCGGCCGTCGCCCGCGATGGCGGCGATCTTCAGCTCGGGCCAGGCGGCGGCCAGTTCGGCCTTCAGCGCCTGCGCGAGCAGCGGTTCGTCCTCGGCGATCAGCGCGGTGGGGGAGGTGGCAGTGTTCATGGCGTGGGGGAGGCGGCCGGCGCATCGCCGGTGGAGGAAGCCTGCAGCGGAAAGCGCAAGGTGGCGCGGGTGCCCGTGTGCTCGCCGGGCGCGAGCGTCAGGGCGGCGCGCGGCCCATAGACCGTGGTCAGCCGCTCGCGCACCTGTTCGAGGCCGAAGCCGCCGCCGTCGCGCGACGTCGACGGCGACGGCGACGCGGCATCGAGCCCGACGCCGGTGTCGCTGAGTTCGATCACCAGCAGCTCGCCCTCGCGGCGCGCGCGCACCGCGATCTCGCCGCCCTCGACCTTGGGCTCGAGGCCGTGGCGGATGCTGTTCTCCACCAGCGGCTGCAGCAGCAGCGGCGGCACCGGCACCTCGCGCAGCTCGGCCGGCAGCTCGAGCGTGTAGCGCAACCGCTCGCCCATGCGCACCGACATCAGCTCGAGGTAGTCGGCCAGCCGGTCGAACTCGGCCCCCAGCGGGTGCGCGAGCGTGCGCGAGCCGCTGAGGGTGACGCGCAGGTAGCTGTTGAGCCGGTCGAGCATGGCCACGGCGCGCGGCGGATCGAGCGTGATCAGCACCCGCAGGTTGGCCAGCGTGTTGAACAGCATGTGCGGCTCGAGCTGGGTTTCGAGCAGCTTGAGCCGTGCCTCGGTCGCATCGCGCCTGGCTTTTTCGATCTGGCCCTGCAGGTGCTTGCTCTTGCCGAGGCTGTAGAAGAAGAAGCAGGCGCCGGCGGTGGCGACCAGCGTGATGGTGAGCGTGGTCGCCAGCTTGTGGCCGCGGTAGTCGAGGAAGTCGAGCAAGGGGGCGCCGCTCCAGGCGTCGCCGATCAGGTTGCCGAGCAGGAAGCCGGCGGTCACGCCGAAGCCGATCAGCGCGATGCTCTGCGGGCCATGCGGCCAGAGCACTTCGCGGTGGCCGCTCATCAGCAGCCGGCCGCCGTCGATGCACAGCCAGCTGATCAGGCCGATCGACATCGAATAGACCATGTGGTTGACCCAGCTGCGGCCGCTCGAGATGCTGAGCGCGGCCGCGATCAGGCAGCAGAAGACGGCGGTGATCAGCCCGTGCCGCAGCAGGTCGCGCAGGTTCTCGGTGCCGAACCTGGGGCGGGCGGCGGCAGGGGCCTGGCTCAACGGCGCTCCCCGGCGGCCAGCGCGCGGCGCTCGCGTTCGACCAGGCGCTCGTAGAAGTCGCCGCCCGGCGCGATGAACCAGATCACGGCGCCGTGCACCAGCAGCCCCAGGCCCCAGCCCATCAGCGGATAGACGGCCCAGGTGTGGCCCTTCGAGGCCGACAGCACGACCAGCCCGAGGTTGACCAGCACGTAGACGAAGGCATGGATGTACCAACCCATCTTGGCGCCGGCGCGGCGGCGGGCGCGCTTCTCGAGCTCCGCGGGAGAGGGGGACGAGGACATGTTCATGACGGCTCCTTGATCTGGACGGGAATGAAATCGGGGGCGGGGACGGGCGCCGGGGCTTGCACGGCCGCGCGCCGGCGCAGCTCCTCGGTGGTCTCGCCGGGCCCGTCGGGGTTCCAGCCCGGCGGCTTCACGAGGTAGCCGACGAAGGCGCGCACCGAGCGGGCCGAGGCCAGGTCCTCGAACAGCGCGCGCCATTGGCCGAACTCGATCTTGAGCAGGTTGTACGAGGTGATCGGCTTCACGAGGCCATAGCGGCAGGGCAGGTCGGCGCGTTCCGGGATGTAGGTGCCGAACAGGCGGTCGAACACGATCAGCACGCCGCCGTAGTTGCCGTCCAGGTACTCGAGGTTCGAGGCATGGTGCACGCGGTGCGCCGAGGGCGTGTTGAGCACCCATTCGAGCGGCCCGAGCTTCGGGATCCAGGTGGCGTGGATCCAGAACTGGTAGAGCAGGTTCAGGGTCAGCATGATCAGCACCACGCGCGGCGGCATGCCCAGCAGCGGCGCCAGCATGAAGAAGGCCAGCGTGCCGGTGAGCTTGCCGGTCCAGCCGAAGCGGTAGGCGGCCGACAGGTTCAGCTCGTTGGGCGAGTGGTGGATCGCATGGGTGCACCAGAACCAGCGCACCCGGTGCGCGGCGCGGTGGTACCAGTAGTAGCAGAACTCCTGGCCGATGAAGCAGGCGGCCCAGCCGCTCCAGTGGTCCATCGGCAGGGTGATGAGGCGGTGCGCGTAGAGCCAGTCCATGGCGCCGACCCAGAAGGCCAGCGGCAGCAGCCAGCGCAGCGGGTATTCGCGCACCAGGAAGTCGAACACCGAGATGCCGGCCGCCTTCCAGTCGTAGCCGCGCCAGCCGTTGCGCCACGAGAGTACGAGCGCTTCGGCCAGCGAGGCGATCAGCACCACGGACACCGAGATCTTGAGGATCAGCACGAGGACGGACATGGCGCTTCCTGCAGGCGGATGGGGAGGGAATGGACGGCGGCGATCTTAGGCGGCGCCGGCCCGGCTGGCCATGGCGTCGGTGGCGATCGCCAGCTTCCACAGGCGCAGGGCGCGGGCCGCGAAGACGCCGCTGAAGGCGCCGTACAGCACGGGGATCGCGACCGCGAACACGCTGTCGTGCCGCAGCTCGGGGTGCATGGCCAGCGCCACGCCCACCACGTACTTGGTGAAGAAGATGCCCATCATCAGCGCCAGCGGCACCGCGCTGCCGGCCAGGTGGAAGCGGCGCGCGGCGGCCTCGTAGCGGGTGCTCGCGGGCAGCGGGCGCCGCAGCACCAGCGCGATCATCACGGCCGCGGCGGCCGCCCAGCCGAGCAGGGCGCCTAGCGAATCGCCGAAGGCCGAGGCCACGCCCATCAGCGACAGCGCGCCCATCGCGATCGGCATCAGCGTGATGCGCGTCAGGCCCACGCTGCCCGACAGCAGCTGCTTGCCGCCGAACCAGACCAGCAGCGCGAAGACGGCGAACACCCACTTGGGCGTATGGAGGAGGATCTGGATCAGCATGGAAAGACTCCTGGATCGGTTGAAGGGTTGAAAGGCGGATGAAGGGTTCGGGAGAAAGGATGGAGGCCCGGTGGCGTTGGAGCGGACTGTGCCGGCCCGCTCGCGGGACTGCCACGGTGTTGCGATGAAATGCGGGGCCGGCGGCGCGAAGTGCCTGCCGGCGGCGCGAAATGCGCGCGGCTTCGAGCGACGCCGGAACGGCACGCCGTCCTGCGGCAAGCGGGGGTCCGCGAGCTTTACCGCCCGTTTACGGCACAGCAAACTCTGCATACACCTTTTGGCGCTGTACTCTAGGCCGCACCCGATCAGGCTCTCTTCTCTCTCCCATGGATCCCCAAACGCCTCCCGAACCCCTGCCGGCCACCGTGTCGCCCACGCATCCCCAGGTCCGTCGCCGCCGCTGGTTCGGCAGCCTGATCGCGCTGATCCTGCTCGTGGCGCTGGGCGGTGGCGCCTGGTACCTGGTGCAGCGCTCGAAGACGCCGGCGGCCGGTCCCGGCGCCGGGCCTGGCGGGCCGGGCGGCCCGGGCGGGCGGCCCGGAGGCGGGCGAGGCGGCGGTGCCGCCTCCAGCACCGTCGGCATCGCGACCGCGCGGCAGGCCGACATCCCGATCCAGCTCGAGGCGCTCGGCACCGTCACGCCGCTGGCCAATGTCACGGTGCAGCCGCAGGTCTCGGGCGTGCTCACGCAGGTGCTGTTCCAGGAAGGGCAGATGGTCAAGAAGGGCGACGTGCTCGCCACCATCGACCCGCAGCCCTACCAGAACGCGCTGGCCCAGGCCACCGGCGCGCGCCAGCGCGACGAGGCGCAGCTCGCCGCGGCGCGCGTCACCCTGCAGCGCTACCAGACCCTGCTGGGCCAGGACTCGATCGCGCGCCAGGACGTCGACACCCAGAGCGCGCTGGTCAAGCAGCTCGAGGGCACGGTCGCGATCGACCGCGCCAACGAGAACAGCGCGCGGCTGAACCTGGCCTGGACCCGCATCGCGGCGCCGGTCGGCGGCCGCATCGGCCTGCGGCCGGTGGACGTGGGCAACTACGTCTCGACCGGCACCAGCGGCGGCGTGGCCGTCATCACCCAGATGGCGCCGATCGACGTGGTGTTCTCGGTGCCGCAGGACCGCGTGCCCGAGGTCCAGCAGCGACTGGCCGCCGGCGCCAGGCTGCCCGCCACCGCCTTCGACCGCGCGCGCGTCAAGCAGCTCGCCACCGGCAGTTTCTCCACGCTCGACAACCTGGTCGACACCCAGACCGGCACCGTCAAGGCCAAGGCGCGCTTCGCCAATGCCGACGGCGCGCTGTTCCCGAACCAGTTCGTCAACCTGCGCCTGCTGCTGCGCACCGTGACCAGCGCCGTGGTGGTGCCGGTGACGGCGATGCGCAACGGCCCGAACGGCGACTATGTCTATGTGCTGAACGCCGACAACACGGTGTCGCAGCGCGTGGTGACGCGTGGCGAATCGAGCGTCGACAACATCGCCGTGACCGCCGGCCTGAATGCCGGCGAGGTGGTCGTGACCGAGGGCGGCGACCGCCTGAAGGACGGCGCGCGCGTGCAGACCCAGGCCGACCGGCCCGCGGTCGCGCCCGGTGCCTCCGCCAATGGCCAGCACCGTGGCGGACGGCGCCAGCGCGACGGCGCGCAGGGCGGGCAAGGTGGACAGGCCCCGGCCGGCGGCGCCGCGTCGTCCGCCGCGCCCGCGCCGGGCACGGCACCCGCTGCGCCAGCGGCGGCACCGGCAACGGCCCCCGCGGCCGCACCCACCACCGGCGCCCAGCCGGCCGCACCCGCCGGCGCACCGTCCGCCGCGGCCCCCAAGCTCCCCACCGCCGAGCAGCGCCAGCGCATGCTCGACGCGGCCAAGGACGACCCCGAGCAGCTCGAACGCCGCAAGCGCTTCCTCGAGCAGCTCGACCGCGGCGACCCGGCCGCGCTCGAGCGCTGGCAGCGCATGGCCGAGCGCCAGGGCCAGGGCGGCCAGGGCGAGGGCCGCCGCCAGGCGCCGCAAGGCCAATGACGCACCGGCCCTCCGCCTCGGCATCTCCCGCCGCGCCGCCCGCAGCGCCCTCGACGACGAATTGAATCCATGAGCCCTTCACGCCCGTTCATCCTGCGGCCGGTGGCGACCTCGCTGCTGATGGTCGCCATCGTGCTGGCCGGCCTGGTGGCGTTCCGCTTCCTGCCGCTGTCGGCGCTGCCGCAGGTCGACTACCCGACGATCCAGGTCCAGACACTCTACCCGGGCGCCAGCCCCGAGGTGATGAGCAACACTGTCACCGCGCCGCTCGAACGCCAGTTCGGCCAGATGTCGGGGCTCGACCGCATGAGCTCCACCAGCGCGGCGGGCGTGTCGATCATCACGCTGCAGTTCACGCTGGGCCAGACGCTCGACGTCGCCGAGCAGGAAGTGCAGGCCGCGATCAACGCCGGCGGCTCGCTGCTGCCGGCCGACCTGCCGGCGCCGCCGGTCTACGCCAAGGTCAACCCGGCCGACGCGCCGGTGCTCACGCTGGCGATCACCTCCGACACCCTGCCGCTGACCGAGGTGCAGAACCTCGTCAACACGCGACTGGCGCAGAAGATCAGCCAGGTCTCGGGCGTGGGGCTGGTGTCGCTCAGCGGCGGCCAGCGGCCCGCGGTGCGCATCCAGGCCAACACCCAGGCACTGGCGGCCAACGGCATCGGCCTCGACGCGCTGCGCACCGCGATCAGCGCGGCCAACTCCAATGGCGCCAAGGGCAGCTTCGACGGCCCCAAGCGCGCCTACACCATCAACTCGAACGACCAGCTGCTCACGGTCGACGACTACAAGAACCTGATCGTCTCGTACAAGAACGGCGCGCCGATCCGCATGGTCGACGTGGCGCGCGTGGTCAACAGCGCCGAGAACAACCAGCTCGGCGCCTGGGCCGGCACCAAGACGAACGGCGATGCCGAAGGCACGCTCACGCCCGCGATCATCCTCAACGTGCAGCGCCAGCCCGGCGCCAACGTGATCGCCACCGTCAACGCCATCAAGGCGCAACTGCCCGAGCTTCAGGCGGGCATGCCCGCGGGCCTGAAGGTCGAGGTGCTGAGCGACCGCACGGCCGGCATCCGCGCCTCGGTCGAGCACGTGCAGATGGAGCTGGTGCTCGCCGTCGTGCTGGTGGTGCTGGTGATCTTCGCCTTCCTCGGCAGCCTGCGCGCCACCGTCATCGCCAGCATCGCGGTGCCGATCTCGCTGATCGGCACCTTCGGCCTGATGTACCTGCTGGGCTACAGCCTCAACAACCTGAGCCTGATGGCGCTGACCATCGCCACCGGCTTCGTGGTGGACGACGCGATCGTGATGATCGAGAACATCGCGCGCTACATCGAGGAGGGCGAGAAGCCGCTGCAGGCCGCGTTCAAGGGCGCCACCCAGATCGGCTTCACCATCATCTCGCTGACGGTCTCGCTGATCGCGGTGCTGATCCCGCTGCTGTTCATGGGCGACGTGGTCGGGCGGCTGTTCCGCGAGTTCGCGGTCACGCTGGCGATCACGATCCTGATCTCGGCCGTGGTGTCGCTCACGCTGGTGCCGATGATGTCGGCGCGCTGGCTCAGGCACGAAGCGAAGAAGGATCCCGCCAACCACGGCATCGCCGCGCGCGCGCAGCGTTTCTTCGACGGCGTGATGACGCGCTACGACCGCTCGCTGCACTGGGTCATCGACCACCAGGCGCTCACGCTGCTGGTCGCGCTGCTCACGCTGCTGCTGACGGTGGCGCTCTACCTCTCGATTCCCAAGGGCCTGTTCCCGACCCAGGACACGGGCCAGCTGCAGGCACGCATCGAGGCCGCGCAGGACGTCTCGTTCGACCGCATGTCGCAGCTGCAGCAACAGGCCGCGCGCGCCGTGCTGGCCGACCCCGACGTCGAGAACCTCAGTTCCTTCGTCGGCGTCGACGCCGCCAACAACACCATGCTGCACACCGGCAGCATGCTGATCAACCTGCGCCGCGGCCACGACAACCAGCAGGCTGTGATGGACCGCCTGCGCGAGCGCGTGCGCGGCGTGGCCGGCGTGACGCTCTACCTGCAGCCCACGCAGGACCTGACCATCGACGCCGAGACCGGCCCCACGCAGTACCGCGCCTCGCTCGAGGGCGTGGACAGCGCCGCCATCACCGGCTGGATGCAGCAGCTGGTGGCGAAGCTGCAGGCCGAGCATGGCGACAAGGTGCGCAACGTCAGCAGCGATGCGGGCGCGCAGGGGCTGGCGGCCTTCGTCAACGTGAACCGCGACACCGCGGCGCGGCTGTCGATCACCGCGAGCACGGTCGACGACGCGCTCTACAGCGCCTTCGGCCAGCGCATCGTCTCGACCATCTTCACCGAGACCAACCAGTACCGCGTGATCCTCGAGGCGCAGCCCGGCATGGTGAACACGCCGCAGACGCTGGGGCAGCTGAGCCTGATCGCCGGCTCGGGCAGCTCGACGCCGCTGTCGGCCATCGCGGACATCAGCGAGCAGCAGGCGCCGCTGCAGATCACGCACGTGGCGCAGTACCCGGCGAGCACGCTGAACTTCGATACCGCGCCGGGGGTGGCGCTGGGGTCGGCGGTCGACACGATCCGCGCGACGGCGAAGGAGATCGGGTTGCCGAAGAGCATCACGATGACCTTTCTCGGTGCCTCCGGGGCTTACGAGAAGTCGCTGTCGAACCAGCTGTGGCTGATCCTGGCGGCGGTGGTGTGCGTGTACATCGTGCTGGGGGTGCTGTACGAGAGCTACGTGCATCCGCTGACGATTCTGTCGACCCTGCCATCCGCTGGGGTGGGAGCGCTGCTGGCGTTGATGGTGACGGGCAACGACCTGGGGGTGATCGGGATCATCGGGATCATCCTGCTGATCGGGATCGTGAAGAAGAACGCGATCATGATGATCGACTTCGCGATCGATGCGGAGCGCACGGAGGGCAAGTCTCCCCGGGAAGCGATTCATCAGGCGGCGTTGTTGCGGTTTCGGCCTATCTTGATGACTACGCTGGCTGCCTTGTTTGCTGCCGTGCCTTTGATGTTCAGCTTTGGGGATGGTGCTGAGTTGCGGCGTCCCTTGGGGTTGGCTATTTTTGGGGGGTTGATCGTTAGTCAGTTGCTGACTCTGTTCACTACGCCTGTTATTTATTTGGCGTTTGATCGGTTGGGTGGGGCGCGGCGGTCGGGGGTGGTTGAGGAGGAGGCGGTTTGAGGCTTCTTTCTCGTCAGGCTGCAGTGTGTTCTTCGGTTGCTTTCCCTGCGGGCGCCGTTGGCCGGGATTTCGCCCCGGCAGGCGAGTCACTTTCTTTTGTCTCGCCAAAAGAAAGTAACCAAAGAAAAGGCGACCCCACTGTCTGTGTCCCTCCGCTTCGCTACGGGCAACCTGCGGTGCTCGGGGAAAGCGGGGGTCCGCAGAACTCGCTGCGCTGCGCTCCGCTCAGACAGCTGCGGCCCTTATCCCGCTTTCCCCTGCGCTCCTCGGCACAGCCAGAGGGGAGCGATCCGGGCCATCGCTGCGCTCGGCCCAGCATGCCGAACAGGCCTTCGCTTCGCTCGGCCGGAGTGAAAGACCCAGGGCCTGCCCATCCCTACACCCCACACAAGGACGCGCCATGGCGCGTTGACCCTGATCCCCTCTGGCTGCGCCGAGGAGCGCAGCGTTTCGCGGATCAGGGCTCGCAGCTGTTTGAGCGAAGCGAGTTCTGCGAGACCCCGCGAAACGCGAGCACCGCAG
>JAESFO010000947.1_pt1 | contig 10805 bp, 6 predicted proteins | sample 9269421 | NCBI WGS metagenome assembly JAESFO01 (sample SAMN14502839, study PRJNA617101) | algae metagenome | isolation source: Nostoc desertorum CM1-VF14 and co-occurring heterotrophs from rocky... | place: USA: Clark Mountains, San Bernardino, California | collected 2000-06-05 | reverse complement strand
TATTGTGGCCAATCGGATTGGTTATAGCGGCAAAACCAATGTGTCGGACAGCAATAGCTATAAGCGCATGGCGGATTTCTGCCGGAAAATGGAACAAAAATTTAGGCTGCAACAGGTGTTAAGCCCCCGGCGTTTTTTACCAAAAGACCAGCAACTACTACCAAGGAATGACCAGCGAAGGGATCATATTAAAGCACAGTTGCGGCAAATGTTACATTCATCAAAAACAATGGCAAGCTTTCAACAGAAAGTAAGGGAGCAAGGTTTTGAAATTATTAAAGGTCGGGGTATTTCTTTTGTTGATAAAGACGGCGTTAAAATAAAAGGCAGCGATATGGGGCTTTCTTTAAACACCATTGAGAAAATATTACAGAAAAAACAAACTCAATACATCACTCAGGGCCGGCCAGAAGGAAGGAAAGAAAGCCCGGAAAACGGGCGCTCAAGTATCTGGCGACTTACCGTTCCTTTTTCACCATACAAGAGAAATCCGCAGGAAAGCGATTTTATTAGTGCATTTATACAATCAGTAAAACAAGCGGCAGAAAATATCACCAATCTGGCAGCCGATTTATATAAAGTACAGTATCCATCACCAGAGGACTATGCTACGTCACAAATAGAGCGGGAATACTATCGGAATATTAGAAAAAAGAAAAAAAGAGGCTACCGGCTATAGGCCTATTGCATTATAAAACAAGCCCAAGAGGCTTAAATCTGAAGCCAGGAAAATACAGAAAGCAACGAGCCATTGATGAAGATTCATACTTATACTGAGAGTGTGTGCGAAGAATAACAGCACTATTCTTCGCGTTTTTTGCGTATAAAAATTGCTAATGCGGAGAATATTTGATATATTCGTTGCACAAAATGCGTAGAATGTACATCTATCAATTGATCCAATGGCCTCATTTTCAATGGAACACGGGAGAAATAGCTTCTGTGCTGGCAGGCGTACGCCATCAACAGGGCCGGCTATTGGGACGAATGGAAAACCTGGGGTTTAACCTGCGGGAGGAGGCTACTCTGCAAACCCTTACATTAGATGTGCTCAAATCCAGTGAAATAGAGGGTGAAGTATTAGATGCCGAACAGGTACGCTCTTCTGTAGCCCGGCGTTTGGGAATGAATATAGCCGGTTTAGTTCCTGCCGATCGTAATGTGGAGGGCGTTGTGGAAATGATGCTGGATGCTACCCAGCAATATCAGGAGGCACTTACTGAAGACCGGCTTTTTGGCTGGCAGGCCTCTTTGTTCCCAGCAGGGCGCAGTGGTATGCACCGGATCGTAACCGGCCAATGGCGGGATAACCTGCCTGATGATCCCATGCAGGTTGTGTCTGGCCCTATGGGGCGGGAGACCGTGCATTTCCAGGCACCGGATGCAGACCAGGTTCCGACTGAAATGAAAGCATTCCTGGATTGGTTTAATGCTCCGGATAAAACAGACCCGGTATTAAGGGCAGCTATTGCCCATTTATGGTTTGTGACGATACACCCGTTTGATGATGGTAATGGCCGTATAGCCCGGGCCATAACGGATATGCAACTGGCTCGTGCAGATGAAACGCGGCAGCGGTTTTACAGCATGTCTACCCAAATCCGCGCTGAACGTAAAGCCTATTATGATATACTGGAGGCAACCCAAAAAGGCCGGATGGATATAACCCAATGGATCTATTGGTTCCTGGGCTGTTTGGAACGATCCATAGAGGCAGCAGGCACTACGTTAGCCGGGGTAATGAAGAAGGCAACCTTTTGGAAACAGCCGGCCACGCATACTTTAAACGACCGGCAAAAGCTGATGCTGAATAAATTGCTAGATGGATTTACCGGTAAGCTCACCTCCTCCAAATGGGCAAAAATTGCCAAAACCTCACAAGACACGGCTATACGGGATATCCAGGACCTGATAAACCGGCAACTGTTGGTGAAAGAGCCAGCAGGTGGCAGAAGTACAAGCTATCTGTTAAATGATGCTTTGTTTTAAAGGAACCGTTTTTTGTTCAAGTGGTGGAATCAAAAGTTGTAACGACCTGTGTATAACTTGCACTATCCGTTTTTAATAGAACTAAGTATTTTAGCAGAAAGAAAATCTTGAATATTTTGAAAAGGATTGCATAAGTTCAAAAATGCCACACATTAAAAAATTAACTGAGGACCTAAGATCATTTTTTCAATCATATGAAAAAGGGCCGTTTACACAAAATGTCGATCCTGATGATTTAATAGAAGCCGAATTAAATTGGGGATTACACTTTTTGTATGCTCAGATATGGCGACATTCGACCTTAGCAAAGAACTCCTCTATTAGTATTTCTACACTGACTGAGATTTATAACGATTACAACAAAAAAACAGGCTTTTCTTGTGATCTTGATAAGTTATTTCAACGTAAGTGGCTAAGATTTATTAATTATAAAGTCAAGGTTGCAAGCACCATCATGTCGATTTCAAAAAGTTGGGATAATTTCTTGGAAAATGAGCAACAGATTCGATTCATTTTCTGGACAAAAGAACATACATCCAATGGCAGTTTTTCAATTGACGAGTTTGGTCAACTTGCGAGTAAATTTTCAGAAACATACAATTGTGAGATCAACATTAAGGACTTAATAAAAGCCAATTTAATTTCTCAAAATGGAGAAAGGATTACCGCCCAAAACTATAATTATTATGAGCCGTTTCTACTGTATAAAAATGATCTGAGCTTCATAAAGTATTTCCTTGAAACGATTTCCGCAAACGTAAAATCAATAATTGGGGAAAACCATTTAGACCAAATATTCAAAGAGCATCAGGAGCGATTTCCTCAAATCCCACCAATTAACTTTTTTTTAGAAAAGGGGTTTTTTAGAAATGAAGGAAATCTATATAGCATAAATTACCATCTAGGACTATATCCTTTCCCCAGTAGCCTACAGGAAAAAGCCGGGTTACTATTTTGGAGACACCTTTGCAGCGACGCTACATTTGAGACAGATCAGGAGAGAATTACGATTTGGTACGAAAAAGTTATAGCTTCCTTGGATTGGTGTAGTATAAGGATTTTTCCCCCTAAAGAAAAAGACCGGTTCTTGAATGCCGCATTAGAACTATTACTGAATGACCCCGATTTTGGTTCTGGTGAAGCCGAATTGGATAAATTGTTTTTAGATCAAAGGCACGGGAGGGAGAACTTAGCTCTCACCCTTTCTCCCTATAGAAGGACACTTGCATTTCCCGATGAAGAAGAAATTTTTAAACAATATGTTGCTTTGGAGGAACTGAACGATTATCAGCAAGGATTATTAGATAGTCAGTCTTTGATCACCGAGTTAAATTATTTTATTCAGGAGATTGTCTTGTTCGATTCGGAAAGTGCCTATTGTAGAATAATTGCTCTATTGGAAAAATGGAAGGAGAAACCATATCTCTTTTGGGAAACGGCAAATAATATTTTGAAATCTCGTCCATCAGTAATCCCATTTCTACTGACAAAAAGCAATACAATATCATTCGGTTTTAGGCTTTTAGAAAAGTATAATCCTCCTGTAGTTTTCAGATCGCCAGAACTAAGGCCTAATGAAACTATTTTAAAAAAGGGTTTTAACATTGTGTGTCTTTTTTTAAAGAGCTCCATTAATATAGGCGATAGGAAACAGGCGCGCATAATTTTGCAATGCCTATATGGCCCTACCTTAGAGAAATTTAAAATCATTAGGCCTGATTCAGTCAAACATCGTGAGCAAAAAGTGACTGCCATAAGAATATCTGACTCTCTGCGTCAGATATTATGCGAATCTATAACTTTAGGAAGGCCCAATCATATTAACACGGATAGTAATAGCTCCTGGTGTACGTCATTATTACCATATTTTATGGAAAGAGGTGAATCCATAGATTATGAATATATCCCCTCATATGTGGGACTTTCGTTGCCCTTTTATCGACTTGATTTTTATATATGGCTGAGTAGTCTATTTGTATCCGCAAAGAAAAATGGCTCAATTGATGAATCGGTAATAGACAGAATCTGGCAAGATTTCCTAGATGCGTATTTAAACTGTATCAACACAAGATCAGTGCAGATATGGACTGATAAGAAGGAGCAATTTATGCCAGAGATCCCAACTTGGATTCATGAAAAACAAAACATTGCAATTATAGACTGGGCCACGGCGTTGCCTAGTTTGGAGGAATACAAGCTGTTGACTGATTTTCTTACCCCCCGAGAACTTTACATAAAAAAGACGGATCATTTGTCCGATAAATTCAACCGGTTTACGGCATACAAAATTCGAACCCATTTGAGTCTTCTCTTGGTAGCCTATAGTCAGTTGTATAAGAAGGCATCTGCCAGGTTAGGTTTTGAGCCGCTTCACAAATCGGTTCTAAGCCTTATAGAGAATAGTATAACAAATTTTGTAACCAAATATTGTGTAAACAAACCAGAAATAGGTAGAATTGATATCTTTAGCGAACATTTCGAGAAAAGTTTTTGGAGTGACGCAGACGAGGAATTGCTTCCATTAGTGAGCTCGACTCTCAACCGTTTTTCCAATGAAAATAGGGAGAAAATAGTAGCTGAACTTCTAAAGGAAAATCAAGTTGTCCGGGCTCTTACACTTTTGGATGGCCTAACATCGGAGAAAGATAAAGAAATACTTTATCAGCTACTGAAGGCTCAGGATATTGAAAGTTTTTTTTTAACAGTAAAGTCGCGGGATGAGGCCGTGTTTGTTTTAACCAAACTTGCTAGTAACAATGAATTTGTTTTGAAGGCGAGAGATGCATTGCAAATTTGGAGGGCATCTCTGATTAGGGGTGGACATACTGAAGTGAATCGGCATGCTATTCTATGCTTTCGAACCGAACTATTGCTGGCCTATCATAACCTTAACGAAGAAGAGGTTGCTAGAATTGAGCCTCCTGAATTATTGGAGGATCATACGGAATGGAGAGCGTTTAATGCCAACGAGGACAAATCATTTTATATCGGCTTGATTTTATTCCAACGAGGGAAAGGTCAAGAAGCGTATCAAATATTTAATTCATTGCTGGAAAAAGCCCAAAATGATCGTCCAGTTTTAGCTTTGAATCGATTCGCATCAGGCCTAAAATGGGCTGAAAAAATTGAAAAAGTAAAGGACCGGAAGGCAAAGTATGGCGAAGTATTAAAAGAATGGGATGAATTTGAAAGGGAACTTTCTAAGGAGTTTGATATTAGTTTTTTAGAGGATAATATTTACCTTAATAAATTAGAAGCTTATAGTGTTTTAGAAATGCACAGTGCATTCGATTCTTTATTTGATAAACTGGAGGAACCGCTTCAATTGCGTTCCCACTTTCTTGAACTTAGAATTAAAAATTTAGTTGCTCGAAATATGCAGCAGCACGCCGAGATGTTGCTGTCAACAGCTGAAGAATTTCATCGGTTGGCCGATGGTAATTTGCCTGAAGTCATTATCGCATTGAGAAGGTTAACTGATACAGATGAGTCACTAAAAAAGATGCAGGAACAATACAGGAGAATAATATCAAAACCTGCTGAAGATTTGATAAAAATTATTCCTCCAAATATAAGTAAATACTACTCTCTTTATGAATACTTGCTGGATGAGTTGGTATCGTCTGCTGGAGACATGCTGGACTACATTAATAGCATTTCTGAAATTACAAGTGAAGATAAGTTTTCAGACTTAATGACTCTTGCATTTCGAAACAGAATTGCTCCGTTGGGTTGGAAAACTGGCCCAGCAAGGGGTGGCTATCCAGAATCAGCGAAACAGAACCTGGGCTTAATTGATTGTGCTATTTACTCCAATAAGGATCGATTGGCTATTTGTGAGGCCTTCCAGCTTAGTGGTACGAACTTACATGTTGAGCAAACCCATAATTTCAAGATTTTCAATTATGATCCTGCCAGAAAAGCGGCGTTTATCATTATATATTATAACGGACCTGGAGGGAAATTTGATAAATACTGGAATACTTATTTGAATGATATCGCTGAGAGAATAAAGTTTCCAAAAAACTTTGAACTAAGTGAGAAAGGAATATGTGATCTTTCGGAAAGGTTTGGTACGAATTCGATTAAAGCAGCTAGATCTGATCATGAAAGCCAGGTAACTATCTTTCATATTTTCATTAATATAAACTACAGAGTCGAATTGAATGCACAATGAAGAATGAATTCCAAAAGTATGGCTATTGGTGGTTGTCGAGTAATCCGGAAAAAAGAATTGCGGGAATTCTTTCTTTTATACCTCATGAACGTCCTAAGTTAAAATTATTAGGGAGTTTTGATGATGGAAAAGACGTGTGGGAGGACGTTTTCAATTTGGCCAATAGTACTTTGCCCCCAATTATTTACGGTAAAGATTCTAATGCAAAGGCGATAACTCTTATTGTTGTTGATAGGTCCGGTAGTTGGCATGCTTCCTCAGAGCTACCAATAGTGGACTATACCATTCAGTACTGTTTAATTGGAATTCATTTAGGAAGTATGGAAGAAAAGGTGTTTTATAAACTTTCGATTGAACTTCCGCTTCTTACATACTGGATGAAGCATTTTCCCCTTAAACAGTCATTCCCCCTAACAAAGGAAAATAAATTCTCGGGCGATTTCGATTTGTCTTATTTGGCGGGAGATAATCACCAGTCCTATGAGCTTCTGGGAGGATTAAAAATCGATATAAAGCATTATGCCAAACCACCGACACTGTATACTGAAACCTCCCTTGTACATCAGAAGTATTATATCGAATTTGGCTCGCCTGAACAATATTCTCTGTTTTCGTTTATCAAAATTGCATATCGTTTCAGATCATTTTTGAGTATAGCTACGCTATCTGACAATGATTTTGATGAACTAATATTATACAAAGGAGAAAGAGGCGAGAATAATGCTCAATCTATAGAACTCTATTTTAAAGAGCCGCTTCCGGATAAGTTAGAATTTAGCGGGATACAGAATCATAAATTTCTGTTTTTTCACACGGATGTGAGAGATGAATTTTCTAAGATTATGGATAAATGGTTTTCATTTGATGAAAAACTTCTCCCCATAATAAATCACCTGGTAGAAAGCATTAAGGTAAAGAAGTATTTTCAAAGTACCGATTTCTTGATTATTGTCCAGGCACTGGAAGGATACCAACGTAGATTTATAGATAAGAATAATCATCCTGACACTCCCTTAGAACAAAGATTAAAGAACCTTAAGAACCTTTTCACGAAGAGTGTCAAGAAGATACGGAGTATAGATCCCAAAACTGTTTCTGAGTCAAGAAATTATTACTCCCATTTTTATAATAAGGACGAGAATGTAAAAATATTAACTACTCAAGAATTAATTGTCGTTACTGAGCAGTTGAAGAATTTACTGTATTGTTGTGTTCTTTTTGAGATTGGATTGTCCCTTGAAAAAATCAGCTCAATTATTGATAAGGCAGAGTAAAGACATATTTCTAAGAACTGATATAGATTAAATATAAATGCATGGACCCATCAAGCACTACCAGAAAATCTGACATCCAGATGTTGTCAAAACTAAACGTTTATCTGGATAACAATATTGTGGTTTCTTTAGAAGACGAAGAATATGGTTTCGAGGAAATTAAGGGTCTATTTCCTCGCACTGATGTTAATTTCTTTTATTCAGCGGCTCACGTGTATGAGGCGGAGAGCTTTACAGGGATTCAAACGCTTTCGAAAACAGATTTTTTAAATAAACGATTTGATACTATTCGAAATGTTTTTAAGAACAATTACTTGTATTTGGATTTGAATGGAAATGTATTAAGGCATTTAATTGAGGATCCACAAGAAGTGTATAATACAATTACAGAGGTCCACTTCGGCATCGATGCTATGAAAGGCTTTACGAATCTTTTGTCAAAAGAGATGAAAGAAGAAATCCGCAGACAAATGGGAATAGAAATTCATAAGCTTAATAATTATGAGCCAGACTCAGTTGTTAAACACCTAAATACAAAATTGCCTGACATAGGAACCAATCTTTCATTTATTGATATGATAGAATTTGGAGTAAGTTCTCATCCTGATGGGAAAACTTTTGGCTTGCATAATAGAATTGCTGGCATATTTGAGCTTCTTGATATGTTTGGATACTGGAAAGATAAAGAAACCGGTACTTCCAATTATGCAAGGCTTTGGGATGCTGATCACTGTTATAATGCGTCCTATTGTGATTATTTCGTATCAGATGACAAGAGGACCAGAAATAAATCCAAAGTGGTGTATGATATTTACGAAATAGGAACTAAAGTGATATCAAAAAACGGGAGTTGATGCCGATGGAATGGAAAATATTGTTTGAATCCCTTACTATATCGATTCAAGTTTATAAAATATCCTCTAATTAGTAGATATATGAAATATCCAAGATTTGCACTTGATCATAATAATTTGGAACTATTGGCGCAATTGCAAAAAACTTTTGACATAGAGTTTGAGGAAAAAAACATAGACTATTGCGAAGTTTTTTCAAAAAACAATTGTTCCATAATTTATTATAACCCTGCACGTATAGATAATGATTCCATAGCCCATGAGTTATTGCATATTTGGCTTAGTACTTTTCAGTATGCTTCTGGCAATACACTGTATTTGCTAAGTCTAAATGATGAAAATCTTAGTAAAATATTTAACAAAAACCTCTGTGCTTACATTGGCAATTGCATGGATCACATTAAAATGTACCCACGATACATTTCCCTTGGATACAACCCCGAGAAATTTGTGACTTTGGGAACAAGAGAGAAGAGTAACATTAATGATTTGACAAACCTTGATTTGAAAGTATCGGCCACCATTTATAGAAGTAACGCGATAGAGCTTTACATAGGAAATCTTACATCAATTTATGCAGATCATTATCCTAACAACTATTCAAAGCACCTGAAACTTCTTGAAGATATGGAACCGGATTTGTTCAAAAAAACTATGACCTTTTGGACCAATTGGAAAGAATTTGACATCGAGAAAATCGACCCGATTTTTTATAGCGATAGAGCAATTATTAACAATTACCTTATGGAAATGGAAGCTTGGCTGAGTAATAAACACGTAATATAATATTTTCACTTTTAAGTTGAATGTTATGATTAAACTTTATATGGATTGGGGCGTATTTACCCAACTTAAACGAGCGGACTATAAGCCATTAAAGGAGTATCTGCTGTCTGTATCTTCCGGTGTTGTATGCCCCTACTCCTCAGCGCATCTGGAAGATTTAATGAAGAGTGATAACAGTCTAAACAGTTACTTTAAAGAGGATTTAGAACTTTTACAGGAGATTTCGCGTTCTTACGGCATGGAATGGAACTCAGATAGAATAAAACTTTTGCAAACCCCTGTTAACGATTATTATGAAGCAAAAAGGAATGTAACAGACACGCTTGGAGAGTTAACTCCCGACGATTTTTACAATCTGTTTACTGAAGGAATGTCCGATGCTCAAAAAACTAATCTATCTACAAACATGAAAACGTATTATGAAAACGTATTGTCAAACGGGAAATATAATCAGGATGAAAAGAGTTTAATCGACATCTTTATGCCGTCACTTAAACAGGGTTTCTCTATCCAGGATTTACTTGCTGAATCGGTTATGTTAGTACAAAAGATGGAAAATAGAAAAACGTTTTGCTTGGAATTACGAGAAAAAATAAAAAAGACAGACTGGGCTGTAGAATCCAATTCAGGTAATTGGGACACATCCCTGGTTATTAACAATATCGATACCGGCTTATTGAAAAAAAAGAATGCTCAATCATTCAGAACTATTTTAAATAATGCTCTAGCAATTAATAGTAAACAAATAGATAATTTTCAGTACTTTAAGACAGCATATTTACTTTTGGATATGCTTGGCTACAAATCGGATCGATTCCAGAAAGAAAATAGCTCATTTAAGAATACATTTACTGATTCTGAACATTCGTACTTTAGCACATACTGTGACTATTTTGTAGTCGATGATAAAAACTTGCGTGCAAAAAGCTCCGTTCTGCTTAATGAATTCAATTTAAACACTAAAATACTGCACTCATCGGAGGTTATTGCTGTACTTGAGAATAAGATTCACAAGAATATTTGCATGGCAAATTTTGATGAGCTACTTAATTTGGCGACCGAAGAAAACTTAGTACATAACGAAACACAATATGATACCAATGGCGTAAGAGGTGAAGTTTATAAGCTCCCATTTTTCTACCTTAACTTTTTTACACATGTTTTATTGCATTATTTTAAAGATCTGCCCTATATAATGGTATCTCTTGTAAAAGATAACGGAAGTCAAAATGTTCCGCTTTATTTTTTAGAAGTATCTCAATTAATTGATGATATCTTCAATTATGTGGGAGTGAACAATAGAAAAATCTACGATGATCCTATTCAAAAATTTATATATTCAGATGAAAATATTGAAATGAAATGGAAATTTGCAGGGGGATGGATTACTCTAAGGAAAGATGAGAATGGCATTCCTATTCTTGTATTTGCTATTGAAACAGATAAGGTTATAGATAATCCATAATAATCTCGCATTTTGACGCGCCAAGTATTACAAGCGAATCTCAAATATGCGATAGGTATAGATTGTTAACCTAAAATTACTTCACCTTCTCCAGCAGCTTCTGCAACAACTCCATTTTTTCCTTCTCCGCCTGCAATAATCGCTGGTGAAGTTTCTGGCGAATTGTCAGCCTATTTCTTAAGCAGGTGAGCATTTGATTCTATTAGGTCCCGGATATCAATCTTTAGTAATAAAGATATATTGTACAAAATATCAAGTGG
>JAESFO010000946.1_pt1 | contig 10811 bp, 10 predicted proteins | sample 9269421 | NCBI WGS metagenome assembly JAESFO01 (sample SAMN14502839, study PRJNA617101) | algae metagenome | isolation source: Nostoc desertorum CM1-VF14 and co-occurring heterotrophs from rocky... | place: USA: Clark Mountains, San Bernardino, California | collected 2000-06-05 | reverse complement strand
TGCCTATGATTATGCCAAGTGGAGATCAGGAAATGAAAAAGCAGATCAAAGAGTTGACCCGCCGTGCTCTGCATAACGCGGACGCGGCATATTACGTGTTATCCCGAACTCGGGATAACACATATTCCCTCGGCGTCACATCAACGTGGAGATCGGACCATTCCTCGGTCGGGATTTCCGCTAGCCGGCGCTCCATCAGCGCTTCGCCGGTCGAGACGATTTGCACGACTGCCGCATGACCCTCAGCACGGTCCTGCTCGATCGCGCCGATCAGGGTCGGCGTCATCATCGAGGTGATGAGGTGGGAAAAGAACCGCTGCTTGGTGCTTTCGAAGGCCGAGCGCGCGGCCGCCTTCGCATTGCGGTTCAGCGTGCCTGTTTCGCCGGTGATGTTGGTCGCCTCGAGTGCGGCGGTCAGGTTGTTGTGGATGACCTGGAACGCGTCGGCACAGGCGTTGTAAATGCGAATCTGCTCGTCGGTCAGCGCGTGCTCGAGCAGGTCGTATTCGACACCGTCATAGGAAAGTGAACGCGCCGTATAGAGGCCGAGCGATTTGAGATCGCGGGCAAGCACCTCCATCGCGGCGACACCGCCATCCTCGATGGCTGCGACGAACTCGGCGCGGTTGGCGAATGGGAAATCGTCGCTGCCCCAGATGCCGAGGCGCTGGGCATAGGCCAGATTCTCCACCGCGGTCGCGCCGGTGGCCGAGACATAGACGACGCGGGCGTCGGGCAGCGCATGCTGCAGGCGCAAGCCCGCCCTGCCCTGCTGTGACGGAGCCACGTCACCGCGTTCGCTTTTGCCGCCGGCGGCATTGGCCATTGCGTGCGCCTCGTCGAAGACGATGACCCCATCAAAGGGCTTTTTTGTCCCTGTCGCGGCACCGCCGCTCCCCGCCGAATCTTCTTTTGTCCCAGTCGGGCCTTCGGCCCTCCCCGCCTCTTGACCGACCCAGTCGAGGATCTGCGCGATCCGGGACTTCTTGCCCTCGCGCTCCTGCGAGCGCAACGTCGCGTAGGTCGTGAAGAGGATGCCTTCGGCAAGGCGAATTGGCGTGCCCTGCCGATAGCGCGACAGAGGCTGAACGAGAAGACGCTCCTGGCCGAGTGCCGACCAGTCGCGCTGGGCGTCCTCCAACAGTTTATCCGACTTGGAAATCCAGATGGCGCGCCGGCGACCCTGCAGCCAGTTGTCGAGGATGATGCCGGCGACCTGCCTGCCCTTGCCGCAGCCGGTGCCGTCGCCCAAAAACCATCCACGGCGGAAGCGAACCGCGTTCTCTGCACCTTCAGGCGCGGCCGAGACGACGTCGCAGGTCTCGTCGACGGTCCAGCTTCCGGCGAGATGGCCGGAATGGGCTTCGCCGGCATAGATCACGCTTTCCAACTGGGCGTCCGACAGCAGGCCTCCATCCACGATCGCATCAGGCAGAAACGGCCGGTAGGAGGGTTTCGGCGGCGCGACCGCGGCCATGGCAGCGGACTGGACCAGCGGCGTCGGATGCGGCTTGGCGCGGGGGACATGGATCGACTGCAACGCATAGGGCTCGTAGATCGTATCGGTGAGCCGGCCGCCATCCTCCGGCATCCAGTCGCGCAGTTCGTAGGCCAGCGGGACGGCCGGGGCGCTGGCCGCCATGGCCGGACGGGTGGGCTTCGCCCAGGCGACCGGGCGGGCCGGCTGGGCGATTGTCGCAACGGAGGCCGCAACTGCGGCGGGTGCGGCGTGCCCCACGGATCGAACTGCCATCTGCCTAGGGGCATTGCGCGGGATACCGTTCGACAGCGCGCCGATCAAATCCGGAAAGCCGCCCGGCGTTCGCGGTGGCAAATCCATTATCCAGGAGAGCAGCGTCTCGACATCAGCGGCCTTCCCCGGCGAAACAACGAAACTGGACGGGTCGGCGGCCGGTACCTTGTCGATAATTGTCAGGCGGGTCTCAGTGGTGGTGCCGTGGCGCGCATAGACGCGGCCGTCGATTGCCGCAGAAAAGATGATCCTGCCCTGCTGCTGCAGCCGTTCGAACGCGGGCCGCCATTTCGGGTTTTCAGGGGAAAGCCCGGCGCCGGTGATGGCGACAAGGCGACCGCCGGCGCATAGACGGGCGAACGCGGAAGATACATGCCGCCATGCGGCATCCGACACATGTCCTTCGACATAGGCGCCCACGGTGAAGGGCGGATTCATCACCACCACAGACGGGTCGATGACAGCATCGAGATGATCGTCGATATGAGCCGCATCATGCCGGGAGACGGAAACGCGCGGGAAGAGCAAGTTGAGCAGATCGGCGCGGGTCGCGGCCAACTCATTGAGAGCCAATGATGCCCGTGCGATCTCGGCATGGACGGCAAGGAGGCCGGTCCCGGCCGAAGGTTCGAGCACGAGGTCTGACGCGGCAATCGCGGCGGCATGGGCGGCGACGAAGGCGAGCGGCAGCGGCGTCGATAACTGCTGCATCGCCTGGCTCTCGTCGGAGCGTCGGGTGTGGGTAGGGACGAGACTGGCAATGCGCTTCATCATCGCCAGCGCGTCGCCCGGTGAGGTCGCCCGCGATAGGATCGCCGGCCCGAATTTCTGGACGAACAGAATCTGGGCCGTTTCGAGCGCCTCGTAAGCGTCCTTCCAGACCCAGAACCCTTGAGCATCCGTGCCGCCAAAACTGTGCGTCATCGCGGCGCGCAATGTGGCAGTGGCGATGGGGTTGCCCTCTTCGAGGAAGGGGAGAAGCTGTGCTGCGGCCAACAGGATCGGCTGGGCACCGTCCATGGATTCGGATGGGGGCGCGCCAAGCTGAGCGGCTGTCCGGGCTACGGCCGAGGTGGTGGTGACGATGTTCATGGAGATGTCCTTCGCGTGAGAGAGTGCCGGCCCCGCCGGCGCGCTCTCCGCACGCCGCCCGGACCGCACCCTTCACGGCCCCGCTCTCACTCCAGCGAGATGGGCGAAGGTCAGACGAAGGGATGTTGGTGCGCCAATCGGCACCGCCTCAGTCGGGAACCGCCTGCGCGCTCGCGGCGGGACAAGCCCGCGGCAGGGTTGCGCTCCCGACAAAGCCGTGACTCAATGCACGGACCGGGCGGGCGGCGGCGAACCTGGGAGTGAGGTGATGCGGCGCTTCGGGATTGGAGGCGAACGCTTCGAAGACGAGGCGCCTGACCTGCAGGCGGCCCTGGCGAACGCCTATGATCGCAGGGAGCGTCCGCTATGTCTGTGTCGTGAACCAGGTTGCCCGATGTATATCGCGCGGATTGGCGATCTCTATCAGGTCAAACGCATGCCGCTCAGCGGCAGTGGGCATGATCCGAAATGCGAGTCCTATGAACCACCCTACGAACTGTCGGGTCTTGGTCCGCTGATGGGAAACGCCATCCAGATCGATCCGCAAAATGGCATGGCGGCGTTGAAACTGGAGTTCAGCCTGTCTAAAACCGGCAGTCGCGCAGCACCTGTGCCGAACGGCGAGGTCACGTCAAGCGTATCAAGCGATGCGCGAAAGCTCTCGCTACGAGCCCTGCTCCACTATCTCTGGCACGAGGCCGAACTGACCGAGTGGACATCGCGGTGGAAGGGCAAGCGTCACTGGTGGACAGTCCGCTGGCACCTTATCGAGGCAGCCAGACAGATGATCGTGAAGGGCGGACAGCTGTCCGAAATCCTGTTCGTGCCTGAACCGTTTCGAAGCGAGAGCAAGGAAGCGATCGAACAGCGCAGGGCGGCCGCGCTCCAATACGCCTCGCCGCCAAAGGCGGGGCCGCGCAGACTGATGGTGCTGGTCGGGGAAATAAAAGGGTTTGAGCCGGCGCGAGCAGGCCAGAAGCTGATCATCAAGCATATGCCCGGCTTCCCGTTCGTCGTCGACGAGGTGCTCCATCGCCGCCTTCTGTCGAGGTTCGAGCGGGAGTTCTCGCTGCATGAGGTGGATGATCATTCTCACCTGATCGCGGTAGCAACGTTCGGCATGAACACAGCCGGACTGGCGATCGTCGAGGAAGCGGCGCTCATGGTGGTGACCGAAAACTGGATCCCGTACGAATCCTTCCAGGAGAAGAGGCTGCTCGATGCGCTTTCCCGCATGCGGGAGAAAAGCGTGAAGGGCCTGCGCTACAATCTTCAGGACGACAAACCGATCGCCAACGCCTTGCTTCACAGCCGGGCTGGGCCCGTGGCACTCTATGTCATCCCGGCCTCAGCGGAAGACGCGTTCGAGCCATTGCTCAACGAGATGATCGACGCTCGCCCCGAGATCGCGTCCTGGATCTGGAACGCCAGTGACGGTGACATGCCGCCGCTGCCGTTTTGAGCCCGGTCTCTGGGTTGACGTCAGGAAATTCTGACGTCCTTTATTTGAGACCCAGCCTTTTCTTCAGCTCGGCGTTCTCCTTGCGAAGCTGGTCTGCGAGCATCTTCTTGAGGCGCTTGTTTTTTTCCTCGAGCGCGAGCAGATCCTTCAACTCATCGCTTTCCGCCACGGGCGCTACGGCCTTTTTCCACTGATAGTATGTCTGCTCCGAAATCCCGGTGTCCCCCACCGCGCTCTTGATCGTCGCGCCGCCGGCGTTCGATTTCTCGATCTGCGACAGCAGCTGGGCACGTTCCTTTGCGGAGTAAGTCTTTCGACGCGCCTGCGCTGCCGGTGCTGGAGCTTGAGACGCCGTGACCGAGGACTTGGCGCCGTTCTGTTCCGTCGGTTGTCTGACCTCTGCCTTGGCCTTCTTTGGTCGGGCGACCTTCTTCCTCGGTCCGGGTGCCGATGATGTGGCTGGCGCTTCCGTCGCCGTCAGCGGCGTTGCAGCTTCCTGAGGGTTGGCCATTTTTTGCTCCGCTGGCGGTACGTCTAAGTCTTCAGCATCTGGAACAGCGGTATCGGCGTCAACAGTCTGCTGAATTGGCGCCTCTAGCTGCTCGGTTTCCTCTCGTGTTTCCGCGGCAATCGCGGACAAATCGAGATTTCCCCCATATCGAACCACGGGATTTCTGTATGCCTCGCTTGCGCTTGACCTCCACGATGAATGGTTGCGCCTGGCGCTTCATATGTTGTCCTGAGGTGTTCCGCGGTTAGAAAAATTGGGCGCAGTATGGTGCTACTCGATATGGGCCAAGCTTCGTGAACCAGCCGTCATGTGACTCGCACCCGGCTTTACCGCGTGTGCCCGCTGGCGAGCAAGTATCGTTTCACGCAGTGCGCTGTAGTGCCACTATGTGCGCCGCGCGCTAAACTAAGGAGCCGTGCAGAGTAGACCTCGTCGAGGGACGCGAGTCGAGCGCATTGTCGTCGCCGTTCAAGCGGCTCGCCAGTCTGCAATAGCGGGTGTCTGTGTCACCCGGTTCAGGCAGCGTGGCGGTCGGATAAAAGCGCGCCGTGTCGCCCAACGCCGGTGATCGCGCGGACAGCAGCGGCAAGTGCCGGGATGTCATCAAGCATGGTCAACGCGACGAAATGGTTGGCGCCGCCGGTATGATCCTTGCGACCCTTGCATGTTCGGATCAGGATACCGTGGCCGGACGAAAGGCCGAACTGGCCGACCTGAACGTAGGCGCAGTCATGATGCAGGGTGATCTCGCCGGACACAGCGATGCCGCCCTTGTTCGAGCGTAAATCATAGCTGCCTTGTGGCAGGTCGAGTTCGGCGGCGAGCTTTTTCAGCCTGGATCGCGTTGTCGTGTGGAAACGTCTTTTCTGCTCATCGTCATAGGCGCAGCTTCTGGTCCAATCAAACATGATAATCTCCATGAAATACGACAGGCCGGCGATCGCTCGCGCGATCCCGGGCCTGTCGTCTGCTCGGCTGTGTGGTGGGAAGTCATGCGGCCGTGCGACCCTCGATGAGATCGGCGCCGACCTCGTCGAAGGGTCCGGCATTGCCGGACCCTGTGAACGTTGAGTGGTGAGTTATTCGGCGGCCTGGAGGCGGTCCGACTCCTCGCCGTCTTCGGACCACGTATCATCGGGCGACGGATCCGCATCGTCGGCGAGGAAAGCCGGCAGCTCGACGGCATCGCCATCGAGAGCCGCCCCGTCCGGCATGTCATCGGGAGTGTCCTCACCGATGGCGCCAACCGCGTCGGCGCCATCGAGACGCAGGGGCTCCGCGAGCCAGTTCGACCCTTCGAGAAGGCGAGCGGCCTCACGGGCCATCAGATCCTTCTTCATATGGTCGATCAGCTGAGCGGAGTTTTCCCCACGAGCTTCGCGAACGGCCTGAACGATCCGGGCTTTGGTCACGCGCCCAAGATAGTTGTCGACGGTCGGAGTCCAGCCGGCCGAGACCATGTCGAAGCCGAGCGTGGCGGCGAGTGAACCGGCATGGGCAAGCGCGCCCGATCGCTTGTTCCAGGGCTCGACGACGGCATTAAGCGACAGCGACGCGCAGTGCGCGAACAGCGCCTTGCGGCTCGCTTCGTCGAGGCCGAGAAGGAACTCCCACAGATTGCCCGCCTCGTCGGGAAGGTCCCGATCCCAGGCCTCGTGACGGTCGGCGATCTCCTTAGCCCAGGGCGTCTCGGCGAGGCCCTGCACCTGGCTGAAGCTGTTGCTCACCATGGTGATCTCAAGGCAGCTATCCTTGGCGAAACGATAGAACACCTGCAACACGAGAGCATGGAGAACCGTGACGAAGGCGATGTCGACGTCGCTGGCCAACGCGTTACGCAGCGCGAGCGTCTTCTGCGCGGTGAGGTCGAAGACGAGCCGCTCGGGCAGCGGCTTGATGCCCTCATCCTCAGACTCGTCGGCACCGTCGGATGCGCCATTGACAGATTGACCATTGACGACAACGCCATTGGCGCGGTCATCGTCGGTCTGTGACAGGTCGCGGTCGCCGCCGTCGGCGTCTTGGCCAGCCTCGTCCGCGTCGGGCCGAAGCTCGTCCTCGGGGCGGACAAAACCTGCCTCGACCTGGAGCTTCCCATTGGCGGCGAGCGTTACGAACACGCCCGCGATCGCCTTCTCGACAGGATCATAGGCGTGAGGGCGATCATTAATTGCGTCGAGCTGGCCACCCAGTTCATCGAGCTTGGCCTCGATGTCCTCGTCGGCGTCCTCGGCCTCGGCATATTCCTGATCGAGCTTGTCGTATTCGACCTTGAGCGCGTCGTGGCGTTGGATCTCTTCGGCGCTCAATTCCTCCGGTTCGGCATAGATGCGCCGCATACCGGAGGCGTAGCCATAGGGAAAGCTGATCGCCGCCTCGACCCATTTCCATCCGTCGGCGCGGATTGCCTCGGCATCGACCTTCAGCCTGTCGAAGACCAACTGCTCGAGCAGCGCTGCGTCCTGGAACCAGCCGCCGCAATCCTGCTCGAACAGGTCGCGCAGAATGACGCCGCCGGTGGCCTCATAGGCCTCGGCGCCGACATAGACCGCACGGCGATCATCGGCGCGAACCGTGGTTTCCGTCAGCAGGCGCTTGATGTAATAGGGCTCCTGCATGTGGGAGGTGGAAACGCGCTCCCACACCTGTTCCTGTCGCGCATGGTCGTTCGAAATCGAAAACGCCATGATCTGCTCGAGACGGATTTCGTCCTTTTCGTAGAGCTCGAGCAGCTTCGGTGATACCGATGCCAGCTTCAGGCGCTGCTTGACGATCGCCGCGGACACGAAGAACCGGGCGGCGATCTCTTCGGCATCGAGTCCCTGATCGCTGAGGATCTTGAAAGCCCGGAACTGGTCGAGCGGATGCAGGTCGGCGCGGCGCAGGTTCTCGGCGAGCGAATCCTCTTCCGCCGACGTCGTCCCGCTGCGGTTGACGATGCAGGGGATCGGCTCGCTCTTCGCCAGACGCTTCTGTTTGATGAGAATGCCGAGCGCCAGGTAGCGGCGCCCGCCGGCTGGAACTTCGAATGTGCCTGTTTCCTCGCCGTCACCGTCGAGCACGGGGCGGACGTTCAGGCTTTGAAGCAGCTTTCGCCGTCCGATGTCATCGGCGAGTTGTTCGATCGACACGCCGTCCTTTATCTGGCGGACATTCTTCTGCGACAGGGTGAGCTTGTCATAGGGAATGTTCTCCGATGGATTCATCGCGATCTTCTGAATGGCGTTCTTTGCCATGGTCAGGGTCTCCATGACGGGCGGCCCGGGGCCTCTCCCCGAACCTCCTGACCCGTCAGGAAACCTCTCCTCCCCCCTTTGCCTCTGCCGGCGCCCGCGTCGGACCAGGCCGCCGCCGCCCTTGCCGCGGACGGGCTGGCGAATACCGATTCGACGCCCTGATGAATTTAGTCACCGACGTGGATCGAACGGGTGGCGTTGAACCGGTATTTTCGGCGAAGCTGATCGATCGCCGCCTCCTGGCGCTCGATCTTGCGCCGAAGCCGGTCGAGATTGGCAGCAGCGGTGAAGGTCAATCGGTCGAGCATATTGAGATACGCCTCCTCGTCCGTGCCGGTCCAATTCGACATCCGGCGGTTATAACGCCGCTTCTTGGGACGGGCCGAAATGGTCTCCGCTTCCGCGCGATCGCGCAGGGATCGTTCAAGCTCGGACAGGTTGTGGCGGGTGTCGCGCAGGCAGGCTTCCATTCGCGCAAGCGCTCTGCGGGCGTCACGATATTCCATCATGCTCGCTGCCCTCCTTTTCGTGGGTCGTCAGCGCAGCCACTCGACGCACGACGACAGGTCGCGTGTCGGCTTCCTGGGCAAGCCGCCGGACGAGGTCGAGTTCAGCGTCGGTGCAATCGCCGCGCACCTCGAGATTGATCCAGTGACCGGAACGCCCGACATGGGAATCGCGCAGCCGGTGATTGGAGGATGTGTAGAAACTCTCATGGGGATCGTTGGGCCGCACCCGCGTGCGCAGAAACAGGATCCCCGTGCCGAGATTGCCGCAGAACAGGAATTCGTCAGCCGGCGTGGTCTTCGGGCCACCACCGATCTTACGGCGCCCAATCTGGCGAAAGGCCTGATCGAAGCTTGACGGGTTGGGCGTGGTGCGCGCCGTCAGTTTGCCGTCGAAGATCCAGGGCGGCCGACATGGATCAACTTTGCCGATCCTGATCTGGTGGAGCAGGGCCAGAAGATAGGCGGGGTCCGCCGGATAGGGGCAGGTGCGCCAGAGATTGCGGACGGTGCCGCGCCGATCATCCGGCAGATCGAAGAGCCGACGCCGAGCTTCACGCCAACGAGCCGCGCGCAGAGTGCGCTGCTCACGTTCGCGCTCGTCCCACCAGATGTGGCGGCGGGTCATTTCCTCGTCAACGCTATGCTGGCCAGCAGCGATCATATCCGCGAAGAGTGGAAGGGCCTCACGCTCGAGGCGCTGCTTGCGCTTGAAGGCGGCGCGTTTGCGCGACGTGTCCCGATAGGGTTCGGGTTTCGGCCAGGGACGGAAGCGCATCTAAGCCCCCTCCCCTCGACCAGCACGTGCGGCGTTGGAAAGGATGCGGATGGCCGCGGTGATGCTGCCCGTCTCATGGGCGGCTTCGGCATAGGCTGAGATCGGGAACGCACCGGTGAAGAAGATGTCTCGCTCGATATGCATGCCGAACGGCAGCTCGAGCGTGGCAAGCTCTTCGAGGCTGAACGATCCAATCTCCGGGAAGCCAAGGTCCGCGAGGCCGAAGCAAGTATCGTTGTCCGCATCGAGCTCGGTCGCAAGCCATGTGCCGATGCCGACCGGATTGAAGAACTTGACCACCGGGACGTGGTCGCCACCGGGCTGGCGGCCATTGGCGAGGAGTTGCTCGCGCTGGTCAGGCGTCAGCAGCGGCATGGAGGTCTGGACGGTTTCGTGCATGGTCATGCTCCGCGACGGGCGGCCGCAAGTCCTGCGCGACCTCCTGACCCGTCACGACGAAAAGCGCCGTCCTCCTGGCTGGGAGAACGGCGCCCTTGGATCGGCGATAATCGGAAAGCCGACGATGCGATTTGCGCTGTGCCGACGAGCCGGATTAGTTTGCGAGATCGAACAGCTTCTTGGCCTTGCCTTCCAGTTCGAGCCGCACATCCTGATGCTGCTTGTCGCGCGCGACGCGGGTGATGCCCTGAACAAAATCGAAAACCGATGACGGCGGATGGCCCTCATCGGCGAGCACGGCATCGATGATCTTCGTGGTTTCACCCTTCGAGAAACCGCGCTTGCGCAGGAATGTCGTGCGATCATCGTCGTCACGGGCGACGACACGCTCGCGCGCTGCCTTGATGCCGTTGACGAAAGGCATGGGCGAGGATTCGGCGAACTGGATCAGAGCCGGCTCGGCCTCGAGAGCAAAGCGTGAGGCTGCGTATTTGGAATGCCTGATGGTGATTTCCTGGAAATCCTCGACGCCCCACAGATTTCGATTGCAGCACACGGCACGCAAGTAAAAGCTTGCAATTCCAAGTGTTTTCGAACCGACCTCGCTGTTCCAGGCGTAAAATCCGCGGAAATACAAATCGGGTTCGCCGTTCGGCAGCCGGCCGGCTTCAATAGGATTCAGGTCATCGACGAGGAAGACAAAAATGTCGCGGTCCGATGCATAGAGCGTCGTCGTGTCCTTCGAGATATCGACATCAGGGTGGTAGATGCTGGTCGACCAGTCGAGGACGCCCGGCACTTTCCAGCGCGTGTCGCTGGTGCCGTTGCCGGCGATCTTCTGTACTGCCTCGATGAGTTCGTGGTCGAAAATCCTGCCGTAGTCCGGGCCAGTGACGGCGCGCAGCTCCAGGCGGCCGTTCTCGATCTCGAGTGTCTTCACCTGCTCCGCGCGTTATCTGAACAGTCAAGCTGTCTCAGCGGACTTTCATCAGCCGAAACCAGCCGATCTGGCGGCGTTGCGCGGTTTTAGAACGGGTGAGACACTCGGGAGTATCTGGAGGGCTGCTCTTCGCA